>Ga0209395_1007231_pt1 | contig 11733 bp, 9 predicted proteins | sample GOMGulsemesocosm_3_FD_184635 | JGI IMG/M metagenome (GOLD analysis project Ga0209395, IMG submission 184635) | Methane-oxidizing microbial communities from mesocosms in the Gulf of Mexico - GOM9D Gulf of Mexico (SPAdes) (version 2) | ecosystem: Environmental > Aquatic > Marine > Cold seeps... | reverse complement strand
CGCTATCTGGTCATCCTGTTCGCCTGACTTTGGTCATCAAGGTGTGCTCGACAGGTTTACTCAGATCCAGCCTAAATTATTATTCGCCTGTAATGGTTATCACTACGCCGGTAAGCGAATTGATATCAACGACAAAGTGAATTCGATTGCGAAATCCCTATCAGACTTATCAATGCTCGTCATCATCCCCTATTTAAAACTAGACGCAGAATTAGACACAAGGTTAGATACACAAGTACTAGCAAACCCCACACTTGACTCATTAGACAAAACAGCTGTCTGTGACTGGCGGCACTTTTGTGCGGCGATCCCACGCTCTTTAACCTTCGAGCCTATGGCCTTTTCTGATCCGCTGTATATTCTTTATTCATCAGGTACAACAGGCATGCCTAAATGTATTGTCCACAGTGTTGGCGGTACCTTATTACAACATGTAAAGGAGCTAGCGTTACATACCGACGTGCAAGTTGATGATCGCATTTTTTATTACACCACTTGCGGCTGGATGATGTGGAATTGGCTCATAAGCAGTTTATCTCAGGGTGCTACCTTAGTACTATTTGATGGTTCTCCTTTTCATCCCCATCAGCACGTACTTTTTGAACTAGCGGACACAGAAAACGTGTCTATTTTTGGTGCCAGTGCCAAGTATTATTCAGCCTGTGATAAAGCCCAATTACGCCCAGCACAGAGTTATGAACTCAGTAAATTAAAAACCATGTTATCCACGGGCTCTACCTTGTCACATGAAAGTTATGATTATATTTATCAACATATTAAACAAGATATTTGTCTCTCTAGCATTTGTGGTGGTACCGATATTATTTCCTGCTTTATGCTCGGTATGCCAACTTTACCTGTGTACCGTGGTGAACTACAATGCATAGGTTTAGGCATGGACGTTGCGTTTATTAATAGTGAGGATGTGGCAACAACAAGCACGCAATCGCTAACCCCCCTTGTCCATGGTAAAGGCGACCTTGTGTGCCGTCAGCCTTTTCCCTCTATGCCAACGGGGTTTTGGCAGGACCAAGGAGACCGGAAATACCACAACGCGTACTTTACCCGCTTTCACAATATCTGGGCACACGGTGATTATGGAGAACTGACTTATCATTATATAAATTCGCCAGATACACGGCCCAACGCGAGTGACACCCAAAGTGAAACAGCAGAAGATGTCGCGATGAATAAAATACCAGACATCTATATCAATCAAGTGGGCGTGATTATCCACGGCCGCTCCGATGCGGTATTGAACCCCGGCGGAGTACGTATTGGCACCGCCGAAATATATCGACAAGTAGAGAAACTAACCGCGATTCAAGAGTCTATCGCCATTGGTCAAAAGTGGCATGATGATGTACGGGTGATCTTGTTTGTCCGTTTAACAGATGGGATTGAATTAGATACGCTGTTAATCAGCCAAATCAAACAGGTCATTCGCACCAATACCACGCCAAGACACGTGCCAACTAAAATCATTGCAGTAACAGACATCCCCAAAACCATCAGCGGTAAGATAGTCGAACTCGCCGTGCGCAACATTGTGCATGGTATCCCTGTCACCAATCAAGATGCGCTAGCGAATCCTGAAGCATTAACCTTGTTTGCTGATTTGGCTGAACTACAGTGTGAATAATGACAGTCCAACACCGCTATAACTGAATCGGGTGCATATACATGCACCCGACGTTTATTTTCACTATATAGTTATTGCAACAAGCTAGTTTTGATATTTACTCACTTCAATCCCCAGTAATTTGGCAATACCATGACCATAATCAGGATCTGCTTTGAAGCAATGTCTTAAATGTCTGATTTGGATTTCTTCTGGTACGCCCCCTAAGTTACGCGCGGTATTATCAAACAAAATAGCTTGTTTCTCTGGCGTCATAAGTCGGAACAAATCACCAGGCTGGCTAAAGTAATCATCATCTTCGCGATGATCCCAATGTGCAGCTGCGCCATCTAAACTTAATGGTGGCTCAGAGAAGTCAGGTTGCTCAGCCCATTCACCTTGATCGTTTGGCTCATAACCCAGCGTGCCGCCATGATTACCATCAACCCGCATTGCCCCATCTCGGTGATAGCTGTGTACTGGACAGCGTGGTGCATTAACCGGAATACTGTGATGATTAACACCTAAACGGTAACGCTGTGCATCGCCATATGAGAACAAGCGACCTTGCAACATTTTATCTGGTGAAAAGCTGATACCCGGTACCACACTTGCAGGATTAAAAGCAGACTGCTCTACTTCAGCAAAGAAGTTTTCTGGGTTACGATTAAGTTCTAACTCACCCACTTCAATCAGTGGATAATCGCTATGCGGCCAAATTTTAGTAAGGTCGAATGGGTTATAAGGTACTTTCGATGCATCATCTTCTGGCATGATTTGCACCTGCATAGTCCACTTAGGAAAATCACGATTATCAATGCTTTCTAGCAAGTCGCGGTGATGACTTTCTCGATCTTTACCAATCAAGGTTTCTGATTCTGCATCCGATAAGTTTTTAATACCCTGCTGTGATTTAAAGTGGAATTTAACCCAGAAACGTTCGTTATCACGATTGATAAAGCTAAACGTGTGGCTACCAAACCCGTGCATATGTCGATACGTCGCCGGAATCCCACGATCGCTCATTACAATCGTGATTTGATGCAATGCTTCTGGTAATGATGTCCAAAAATCCCAGTTGTTCTTTGCACTGCGCATATTGGTTCTAGGGTCGCGCTTCACCGCATGATTCAAATCTGGAAATTTAAGCGGATCGCGTAAAAAGAATACCGGAGTATTATTACCCACTAAATCCCAGTTACCTTCTTCGGTGTAGAATTTCATGGCAAAACCACGGATATCACGCTCTGCATCTGCAGCACCACGCTCACCAGCAACGGTGGTAAAACGCGTGAATAGTTCGGTTTTTTTACCAATGGCTGAGAAGATCTTCGCTTTAGTAAAGCGGGTAATATCATGAGTAACAGTAAACGTGCCATAAGCGCCAGAACCTTTGGCGTGCATACGACGTTCAGGGATCACCTCTCGATCAAAGTGTGCGAGTTTTTCCAGAAACCACACATCTTGTAGCAGTTGAGGGCCTCTTTTACCCGCGGTTTGGACGTTCTGATTATGCGCAACAGGGCAACCTGCTGCAGTCGTTAATTTCTTACTCATCACTAATTCCTTCTATATGTTATTTATTATTTTAGAAACGAACCGATATAGTTATTTATTACTGTAGAAATGAACTGATATTATCTTTTTATTTTCACTTACATTGCTTGTAATGCTTTTATTAAACACGATTGCCTATGTGTTCCAGCCCTGCTTGCTTACCCATTAAGTAGCCTTTATTTAAGGTGTCTTTATTCATTGTTAATCGTTTAACGGCAAATTGTTCAGGTGGCGCTATGACTCGAATTGTTAAGTCATTCGGTGGATTTTTTATAAATTCGAGAGATTCGTTATAATTGTTCGCTCTTACCATCATGGATTTTGCGATATTAGGATGCTGAGAGAATAATTTCTTAACTAACCATGGATATTTAATTGTTTGTTTTTTATAGCTAAGTGGATGTGAAAGCACCACTGTAATATCACGCGCACCAAGTCGATATGCTTTGCGTACAGGGATCGAATCGGCAACGCCTCCATCAGTATAGCAGCCGCCTGAAAAGCAAGGCATTTCCCGATAAGCTATTGGTAACGCAGTAGTTGCCTCTAACACATTGGATAATGAGTCTGGCTTTATACGATGATAATCAGCATACCCAGTATCGATATTCGTTACTGCGGCATACATAGGAATATTGGTAAATAGCTTTTCACGATCAATCGGATAACGTGAAACCGATGCCTCCCATAACCATTTAACATCGACAAGGTTACCGCCTTTCGCAAATCGAATAGGATTAAAAAACGCCTTGTCTGTGGCCATTGTCGTGATGACATTAAAACTACGCTGTGGGGCATTGGCAAGATAGCCCACCAAGTTAGACGCACCAGCAGAGACTCCAATAGCAAAGTCATAGGGCAAATAGTGCTTATCCATAAAAGCATCTAATACACCGCTAGCAAAAATGCCGCGCATACCTCCACCTTCTACAATTAATGCTCTTTTTTGCATTGGTTCACTCCTGCTTAAATCAATACATTAAGAATAGAACCTTTTAAACGAAAAGAAAAAACGATTAAATCTAACATTTCGATAGAGTAAATCTATTGAACATAATTGTATTACATTTGCATTAATTTGGTGCAGTATTGCTGTATGACGGTGAAATCAAATCTACCCATTTATAAATAATTTTATATATCAAACATTTAACTTTTGGCTCGTTTTTTGATATAAATACAGCATACCGACCTCGTAACTATTTGAATGAAAACAATTAGGGAATGATTGACATATGCAAGATACATTAACGGTAGTCCTCGCAGGTGGAATGGGTGCACGCCTTGCCCCTCTCACTGATAACAGAGCAAAACCCGCGGTACCTTTCGGTGGAAAATATAGAATCATCGACTTTACCCTAACCAATTGCCTTCACTCTGGTTTAAGACGTATCCTAGTTCTTACCCAATATAAATCCCATTCATTACAGAAACACTTACGTGATGGTTGGTCTATCTTCAACCCTGAACTCGGTGAATACATTACCGTTGTCCCACCGCAAATGCGTAAAGGCGATAAATGGTATAGCGGTACAGCAGATGCTATATACCAAAATCTATGGTTACTATCACGCAGCGAAGCTAAATATGTAGTGGTACTCTCGGGCGATCATATCTATCGAATGGACTATGCACCTATGCTACAACGCCATAAGGAAACAGGAGCAGACTTAAGCATAGCTTGTATGGAAGTACCTGTTGCAGAAGCGACCGATTTCGGAGTTATGGCTATCGACGAAAACCAAAGAATTGTCGAATTTACTGAAAAACCTGCACAACCATCGCCGCTACCCAATGATCCAGAAAAGAGTTTAGCCTCAATGGGGATCTATATTTTCACCACTGATGCGCTAGTCGATGCATTAGAACAAGACGCTGACAACCCAGAATCTAACCACGACTTTGGTAAAGATATTATCCCCAAGCTAATTGATAAAGAGAAAGTCTACGCACATCAATTTGGCGGTTCGACAGGACGTGTGACTGAGGATGATTACTGGCGTGATGTGGGTACTATTGACTCGTTATATCAAGCCAATATGGACTTGTTACAACCAGTCTCACCAATTGATTTATACCAACGCGACTGGGGTATTAGAACCTACGAACCACAACTACCACCAGCAAGAACGACAGCATCGGAAACCGGCAATGAAGGGATATTTATTAATTCACTTATTTCTAACGGTGTGCTTATCGCCGGTGGTTCGGTGCAGAACTCGGTCCTATCTTCGAATGTAAAAATTAAAGATGGAGCAACGGTTTCAGCCAGTATCCTATGTGATGATGTGGAAGTTGGTGAGTATTGTCAGCTGCAGAATTGCATTATCGATAAGCATGTAAAAATCCCAGCTAGAACCAAGATCGGAGTGAACAAAGCAGAAGACGCCGCGCGATTCACCATTTCAGAACGTGGTGTTGTTGTCGTTCCAGAAGCTTATAAATTCGAGTGAGTGTGTTTACTAACTTTTAGCTTTCAAGGCAGCAGTTAGCTCTGGCAGCACGTCAAATAAGTCAGCAACTAAACCATAGTCTGCAACATCAAAAATAGGCGCATCAGGATCATTGTTAATAGCAACAATGATCTTGCTGCCAGTAATACCTGCTATGTGCTGGATTGCCCCTGATATGCCCACCGCAATATACAAATCGGGGGCTATTATTTTACCTGTCTGCCCTATTTGTAAATCATTTGCCACAAACCCTGCATCTACCGCTGCACGACTAGCGCCTACCGCAGCGTTGAGTTGATCGGCCAATGTATAAAGTAGTTCAAAGTTATCCGTATTTTGCATCCCTCGTCCACCCGAGATAACAACCTTAGCCGTGGTTAACTCTGGGCGTGATGATTGAGTAAGTTCCGCTTTAATAAATTCAGACTTCCCGCTGGCTGCTTGCGGTGCTAATTCAACAACCGGCATTTGATTCAACGCCTCTGTTGTTACCGATTCTGCAGTTAATGGCACAGGTGGAAACGCACTGCTGCGTACAGTGATCACTTTGATAACATCGCTCGATTGCACCGTTGCTATAGCATTACCCGCATAAATAGGCCGTTTAAAGGTATCTACAGATTCAACACTGATGATATCAGAGATCTGCGCCACATCTAACATGGCCGCTACACGTGGTTGGTAGTCTTTACCGGCAGTGCCTGCTGAGGTAATTATATGACTATATTGATCTTGTGTTTTGCTTTGAACTAAAGAAACAATTATCGGCGCTATATTCTCAGCTAAAGGGGATTGATAAATTTGATGATCGGCAACCAGTATTTGGCTCAAGCCAGCTATGCTCTGCGCAATTTCCACCACAGACTCACATTCATGGCCAATAATAAGCAAGTGTAATTCACCATCGCTAGTGTGCGTCGCTATCTCAGATGCCGCTGTCAATACACTTAACGTTGCTGGCTGAATAGTATGGTTATCATGTTCTGCTACTATTAATATCGCCATTTAAATCACCTTCGCTTGCTGTTGCAGTTTATCCACTAGGTCGGTGACATTTTCTACTTTAACTCCAGGTTGTCGTACTGGTGGGGATTCAACTCTAAGCGTAGTCAACCGTGGTGATAAGTTAACCCCGATATCTTTAGGCGCTGTCATAGTGATTACTTTTCGTTTTGCTTTCATGATATTAGGCAGTGAAGCATAACGTGGTGTATTTAAGCGTAGATCGACAGTAATAACAGCGGGTAAGTTTAGGGCTAACGTGACTAAACCACCGTCCACTTCGCGCGTTACCTTGACTCTATTCGGGACGGTAAAGACTATATTAGAAGCAAATGTCCCTTGTGGCATACCAGTGAGTGCCGCTAACATTTGTCCTGTTTGGTTGTTGTCGGTATCAATGGCTTGTTTACCCAGTAACACTAGGTCTGGCAATTCTTCTTGCACGATTTTGTGCAGTAATTTAGCGACATCAAGGGATTGTACTTCTTCATCTGTTCTAACCAGAATAGCGCGATCAGCACCTAGTGCTAGCCCTGCCCGCAATTGCACATCCGCCTCTTTGGGACCAATACAAACCAAGACAACTTCGTCGGCTGAACCCTGTTCTTTAAAACGCACAGCTTGTTCAATCGCAATCTCACAAAATGGATTGATCGCCATTTTTACATTCGCAGTTTCAATGCCCGTTTCATCCGCGTTCACCCTGACGTTGACCTTATGATCGACAACCCGCTTCACCGCGACCAATATCTTCATAACTTCCCCACGACGTGCTTGTGTTTATTGAATTAACCCGTTTGTGTAATTAATCAAACAATTATGCAATAAGAATAGTGCTGTTATGAAGTATGGCAAATTAGGAGGAATGATAATTAAGCAACATAGATTAAAGCACAGCAAGGGTTTAAATCATCGCTTATAATCTGTAAAGTACGCAACATATTACAACACGTGACTTGGCTCCTTATGAGCAAGTAGAAATAAAGAGTATTTTATAATGAATAAAGAACACGCTCCTATCGATACTCTAGCAGAGCTAGAGAGTTTCCTACTAAGCGTTGAAAACGGCGGTTTAGGTCTGCAAGGCGTTGCTGGCGTAGGCATGGCAACAAATACCAAAGACGGTCGCCATTTTGTTGCTGTATTCGATGATAAACAAAGCCTGCTGTTAGCACGTTACGTCACTGACGAAGTTTACGAAAACGGTAAAGAAATGGTACGTAACGGTGTACAAACAAAACACTAATAGCGCGTCATTCAATATATAGCTATTCAACGTAATAGCGAATAACAGGGTATGGTCGATTGACCAATACCCTGTTATTCTTTCTGCAATACTCATTTGCACATAGTCAGCCCATGAACTCACTCCATCTTAAAGCACTGCTCTTAGCCATTGAAACAGGTTCTATTTCTGCTGCAGCCCGTAAGCTAGGCAAGAAACAGCCACAAGTGAGTCAATGGATATCCGATCTTGAAATCGATCTTGGCGTAAGTTTCTTTGACCGTACCGGTAATAAAACCACCTTAAGTAAGGCCGGTGAACATTTGCTGCCAAGCCTGACTCATACCTTAAGTCAGCTGGATAAATTAGTGCAAAGTGCTGACATGATCGCGCAAGATGAACCGACGGTATTGACCATAGGCATAGAAAACTACATTCCCGAACAGACCTTTACACAGCCACTAGCCTTAACGCTAGACTTAGTTAATTTAAGTATCGAAGTCTATCGTGATGAGATAGATCAGCTCACGCAAGACTTACGTGACGGTAACGTCGATATCATCATCACTCATGAATCGGATACCCTACACCATCAGCAATTTGAGTACTGCCGATTAGGGCATTACCAAGATGTGCTGGCATCTAGCCCTGCTCACCCACTTACCGCATTACCAATCGTAACAAGTAGTGACTTAAGCCAATATCGAGAACTGATATTGGGCGAGGTAAATGAGCACTGCGACGGGTTTAGTCCTAGTTACGCCATGTTCTCTGATATTCAGCCACTTATCGCGATGTTAAAACACAATAAAGGTTTTGCGTTTTTACCCGCTGAATATGTAAAGAGTGACATCAAAAACAGCCAACTCGTTGCACTAAACTGTGATTTTGAAGCTGCAGGTATTATCCGCAGAGTTGAATTATGCTGGCGCAATGGCTTAACTATATCCAAACAAGGTAGTCAGGTGATAGCCGCCTTTAAAGACAATCATCAGTTATCAACCTGAGTACCCTAATAAACGCGTTACTCTAATCTGTTATTCTTCAGCATCGAAAACGATATTCCCCTGTAGTACTGTCATCAGGATTTCCGTTTTCGCGATTGCCTTCGGTGACAAACGCGTAATATCTTTATCTAAAATAGCGAAGTCAGCCGATTTACCCACGGTAATAGAGCCGGTAATATCGCTAATTCCCAAACTATCTGCGGCATTAATAGTATAGGCATCAATTGCAGCATAGATATCAGGTAACCCTGTTTCACCCATTTTCAAGCTATTAGCGATACCGACTAAAGGATTGATATCATGCACATTCCAATCACTACTTAAGGTAACGTTTGCGCCAGTATCAAAGATAGGTTTCAGGTTCATCATCGAATGTGTACGCTCTTTCCCTAAAAAGGCTTCTGCCCACTGGTGATCATGCTCTGCCACATAATCAGAGCCAACTTGGAAATCCGCGGTTACATCCAGTTTTTCAAAACGAAACACATCATTTGGATTAACCAATTCAACATGGGTTAAGGTATACGGTTTATTCGAGCCTTGGTTACGGGCATATTCAATCGCATTTAACGACTCGCGAACCGCACCATCACCAATCGCATGAATATGGGCGCTATAACCCAGCTTATCCAACGCAGCTAACCAGCCTTGCATCTGCTTTGGTTCAATGTAATTAATGCCAAGTGGCTCATCTGGGATGTAAGTATCATCGTACGGAGCCAATACTTTTGCCGTACCATTAATAAAAATACCATCACTGTACATCTTCACTTGATCCACCAATAACAAACGCGACTTATCACTCGATTGAATGGTTTTTAAAAATGCTAATTGTGGCGACATTGAATCAGCCGGATAGATCCATGGACGCAGTGATACGCGCGCGGTTAAATCACCGTCTTTTTCTGCTTGCTGCCATACGTCATACCAACCACGTTTCCAGTAAAGTCGACCGTCACCAATCGTGGTAATGCCATGTGCAGCAGCTTCTTCAAGCCCATTCATTAAGCCATCATAACTTTGGTTAAATTGATTTTCTAAACTGTTCCACGCCATCTCCATGATAATGTCACCGGCGTTATCAAACAAAATGCCATTAAGTTCACCAGTCTCTTCATCTTTGAGTATCTTGCCACCTTGTGGTTCAGGCGAGTGCTTAGTTATACCAGCCAGTTTTAACGCAGCAGAATTGACCCACATCGAATGTGATGTCTGTTCCATTAGTACAACAGGTTGTGTTGGGAAAATACGGTCAATGACTTCCAGTGGTGTATAACGGTTATCGTCAGCGAGCACCGCATCTAACGAGAATCCATAACCCATTAACCAGCCCTCAGACTCGACATTTTTACTACATGCTTTTAAATAGGGGATCTGTTCTTCAAGGGACGCATCCATATCCAATTCACAGTTGCCACCAGCTTCTGATGCTGCTTCAAATACATGGTTGTGGTTATCAATAAAACCGGGCATGACAATAGCTTGTTCAAGATCGACTACTTCAGTCTTTTTAGCGCGGTAGGCATTTGCATCTGCCGTTTTACCAATAAACATAATATTGCCATCACGAACTGCGATTGCATTAGCGCTATCGTGACCGTAAATCTTAGCGTTGGTGAAAATCATATCGGCATGTTGGCTATTGTATATCTCAGCAGCCAAAACTGTAGGACTCATTATTAAACTCGCTATTATTGCTAGAGGAGAAATTCTATTCATCATTCATTCCTTTGTATCCTACAATCATCATAATTATAGGAAGTGTGTGGCGATGAGGTAAGTCTACTGCAGCAAATAAATTAAAGAAAAGTAGCGAGTATAAGGATTTTGAGATAGTCACGAATTACGACTCACCAACTAACAGCGCCACTCGCTCTTGTAAATGCGGGATCACCTCTTGTTCAAACCAAGGATTTTTCTTCAACCAAATATTGTTACGTGGGCTAGGATGCGGCAACGGTAATCGTTCAGGCCAATTTTTTTGCCAATAGTCTTGCCAATTCCTAACTGTTTCAGTGAGGTTTTTCTGCTTTACATCACCCATATGCCATTTCTGCGCATAAATACCAATAACCAGTATCAACTCTATATTCGGCATGGCTGCTAATATTTCCGCTCTCCACGTTCGAGCGCACTCTGGTCTTGGTGGCAGGTCGCCCGACTTCCCCGTTCCCGGATAGCAGAATCCCATCGGTAAAATGGCTATTTTACTGGCATCATAAAATGTGTCTTTATCAATACCCATCCATTGGCGTAATCGATCACCACTTGGGTCGGTAAACGGTATACCCGATTTATGCACTCGAATACCAGGTGCCTGCCCTGCAATCAATATTTTAGCTTTCTCATCGACTTGCAATACAGGTCTGGCTCCCAATGGAAGTTCAGCTTCACACAGTGTGCACTTTCTAACATCGGAAACAATAACATCTAGCACGCGGTTGTTCATACTGCCATGTCCTCATACATTTCATTTAGTATAACTATTTCTCACTATCCATTTGTAATTAATAATAAATTTGATACTGTCCATGATAATAAAATGGAATTCGCTTTATACTGAACTCCGTATAATAACCTGTTATACCTCACGAGAGAATGAAGTGCGTATACATATAACTGGAAATGCTGGTAGTGGCAAAACAACTATGACAAAAGAGTTAGGTCTCTTACTTGACGTAGATGTGTACGGCTTAGATAAAGTTGTCTGGCAACAAGGCTGGGCTACAAGGCCGTCTAAAGAAAGAAGAAAACTCGAAGAAGCGCTATGCCAAAACCCCACATGGGTTATCGAAGGTGTGTCTTCAGTAGTTCGTGAATCTGCGGATATTATCATTTTTTTAGATTTTTCAAGAAGTGAATGCTATT
>Ga0209395_1007228_pt1 | contig 11735 bp, 6 predicted proteins | sample GOMGulsemesocosm_3_FD_184635 | JGI IMG/M metagenome (GOLD analysis project Ga0209395, IMG submission 184635) | Methane-oxidizing microbial communities from mesocosms in the Gulf of Mexico - GOM9D Gulf of Mexico (SPAdes) (version 2) | ecosystem: Environmental > Aquatic > Marine > Cold seeps... | reverse complement strand
ATAAGTTGGGAATTGAAGGCTTCAGATGTTTTGGAAAAACCTTTGACGTAGATTTTATGGAAGGACTAAACGTAGTAGTAGGTGAAAACGGCGCAGGTAAAACTGCAATCATAAGTGCAATCCGCCAACTATTTCATGACTCTGAATCAGGCAGGTTCAGCGTCACTAGCGATGATTTTTTCAGTCCATTCGTCGCTGGCGGAAAGGCCGCAACATCTTTTTCTATTTCAGCTGAGTTTGACGGGATGGATGTGAAGGATAAAGTAGCTTTTCTTCCATGGGTTGGAGCTTCCGATACAGCACTAATAAACCTACAAGCTGAAAACAAGGAAATACGGGGTCGGTTCAAAAAAGTCATATGGGGAGGAAAATCCAAGAGCTCCCAGTTTGATCCTGAGTTATTAGATCTCGTTCAGTGCATCTATTTGCCACCATTAAGGGACGCGGAATCAAAATTGTCGAATGGCCGTCAGTCCAGGCTATCTAAACTTCTTAAAGCTCTGAATCGCAAGCAGCTAAAACAATGTAGGAAAGAAGATAAATTACACCCTCTTGAAGAAAGCCTTAAAGACTTCAATGAGCTTTTAGCTGCTGACGACAAGTTAAGCATCAAGGATGCCAATAAACTCATAACAGAAAACTTGACTCAAGCAATTGGACATAACTTTGGGCAAAAAACCAGTATTCAATTCGTAGAAAGTGATTTTACTAAAATTACAGAAAGCCTAACTTTAATGTTCTTTCCAGACATGTCGGCAGAGAATCAGGAACTGTTCCGTGACCTAAGCCAAAATAGCTTGGGCTATAACAATCTACTATACATAGCTTCAATTTTAGCTGAGCTAACATTAGATGAGGAAGATGAAGAACAACCACTTTTCAAGTTGCTGCTTATCGAAGAGCCCGAAGCACACTTACATCCACAGTTGCAAATCAGGCTGTTGAATCATCTAAAGTCAGTAGCAGAAGAGAACAAGAATGTTCAGGTTATTGTGACTACGCACTCGACAGTTTTAGCCTCTTCCGTTGAGCTTGAGTCGATCATACATTTATCTAAATCATCAGATCCAGTAGCGACACCTCTACGAACCTGTGGATTACCAACAGCCAGCAGCCTGTTCATTAATCGTTGGCTAGACGTAACAAAGTCAAACCTACTATTTGCTAGTGGCGTAATCCTTGTTGAAGGGATTGCTGAACAAATGATAATTCCGATTTTGGCAAGCATAGTTTTAAAAGATCAAAAGGAAGGGCGTAAGAACCTCGAAGATCTTGGTATATCAGCAATTAATCTCAATGGGATCTATTTTAAGCACTTCATGCAATTATACTGCAATATTGAAAGCTCAGATGATGTCGTAGACGAAACCGCAAGTGAGAACGTTCCGATAAGGTGTGCGGGGCTAACAGATCTAGATCCTCCCAAAAAAGTAATTAAACAAGTTCCTGATCCAGAAAAAGAAGGTGAGTTGAAAGAAGTAAGTGAAGACTTCATACCTTACGAAGGAAACATGAAAGATGGGACTAACCATGCAATTAAACTTGTTGACTCCATCAACAAATCAACTAATGCGCGACTATATGTGAGCAAGTATAAAACTTTGGAATATGATTTAGCCATGGAAGGTAACAATGCGGCATTAATGTCAGAGGTAATTGCTTATTTATGGCCCAAGCCTCCCAAAGGGGAAAGCCCAGTAATTAAAGAGTTTACAGAAATGTCCAAAGTTGATTGGACGGAGAAAACACAGCAGGAAGTTGCCACAGCAGCCCAGAAAATCCTTAAAAAAATTGATGGTGATAATATTGGGAAAGGAATATTCGCTCAAGTCATGACCGACAAAATTCAGAACAGTGGCTTTAATTTTTCCGTTCCTGAATACATCAAAAATGCCATTCTTTGGGCTTCATCGCTAGATACTCTAGAGGAACAGTGATGGCAGTGCAGTTTACCAATGAGCAGCTTGATTATGTGAAGTCTAGCATCGAAGATCACGTTTTCTTAGAAGCCTGTCCTGGTAGTGGAAAAACTGAAGTTGTTGCTGCGAAAGTATCTAAAGAACTCGAATCTTGGACGAAGAGACCTGGTGGGATGGCCGTACTCTCTTTTGCCAACAGTGCAACCGATGAGTTAACGTCCAGGGTGTCAAAGTACCTGCCCCGCGGCCGAGGAATATTTCCTCATTTTATAGGTACATTTGATAGCTTTATTTTCAAAAATATTGTATCTCCACTATCTACAGAGTTAACAGGATATGTTGGAGAAAATGGTGATGCATCAATTCGTATTATCGAGGCTAGCGCACACTTAGGCTTTAGAACAAAGTATGGCATTGCGAGTCGGGGGAAGATAAAGGCTCACCATTATTCTTTCGACCTAAAAAATCGGGCTGTAGTTTTTGAAACGGGAAAGCCAGAACTAGATAGAGTACTAAATTCCTCGATTCTAAAAGATTGGGAGGTTCAGCACCTTGTAGAGGCCAAAAACAAGATGCTAAACGGTGGTTTTGCAACTTACCGAGATATTGAATGTTTGGCTATAAAAGCACTATCTGAAGAAAAGTATCGGCATTTTGTCCATTTACTTGCAAATCGCTACCCACTAATCATTATTGATGAATGCCAAGACCTTTCAGAAGAACAATTAGCAATACTTCAAATACTTGCAGATAAAGGAGCGAAGCTTCATTTCGTTGGGGATCTTCATCAAGCGATTTATGGCTTTCGGGACGTTGATCCTGCCAAAGTACAAAAGTTCGTAAAAGATAATCACTTCGTTAGTTTGCAGCTGACTAGAAACTTTAGAAGTTGCCAAAACATCGTAGAACTTTGTGCGAATTTGACAGGTCGAAATAACATTGTTGGGAATGTATCTTGGCTAGATCCTAGGTGCCTAATCGTTCAATACAATAGCTGTCCGACTGAGCTTACAGATACACTTGAAGCTAAGTGTAATGGCTTTAGTAATAACGTTGTTGTATCGAGAGGGCACTCCATCCTTCGTAAGTTTCAGACTTCTGTTGCCAAGCCAAATAACATTCAGAAGCTAGCTCTCGCTGTTAAGTTATACAAGCCCCAGGATATGGAAGCCCTCAATCAATCTTTGAAGTACTTTTCAGAGTTTCTTCGTTATCACTTAAAGGAAAGCTACAAGCCAAACAGCTTCAATTGTCCTCAGTCAATCTCCTCCAACCTTTCGTGGCGTAAGTTTTTATGTGATTCCTTAAATTACTTGACTAGCAATGATCTACAGAATATTGATGTTAAGTGGTCAGATTGGACAAAAACTGCAAAAGCGTTAATTCGAAATCTCCCAAAACAGAGTTATTTTCCTGAAGATATTGAAAGCACATTAGCTTCACTGGAAGAAGTAAATTTAACCTCTCCGTCTGGTTTAGCCAAGCTCGAAGTTGCTTCATCATTGGGGTTTACTACAATGTCCGTACTCCCGTACAGGAAGTCAACGATCCATGGTGCAAAGGGGGAGACTCATGATGTCACCATAGTTGTATCATCTGCTCGTGCCGGAAATGATTCTCACTGGCTAAGTTGGCTTAAAAATTCTGATAGTGAAGCTGCGAGATTTGCTTATGTCGCATCATCTCGGCCAAGAGAATATCTAATTTGGGCGGTAAAAAAATTAACCTCATCGGATAAGGTAAAGCTCGAATCTATAGGTTTTACTATTGTTTAACCATTTAATTTGGAGCAGGGCGCTATTTTTGGGAGGAATGATTATTGTTACTATGGGTACTAAAGAGTTTTCATGCTGTTAATTTCATAGTGTAAACTGGTAAGCCCTTAGTTTTCTAGACGCATATTTGGTCCTCTAAGTGTCTGTTATCAGGTTCGTTAAAACGGCAGCTTTGTGTCATTACAGGTAAATATGGCGTATATATTCTTGGTGGGCAGCTAGAACCCTATTTTGAAAAAGGTCAATGCTCGGCAATATTACAGAAAAATACCGTCCCTACGAATTGCTTTACCTACAACTTTTCGGTGCAGTATTGTTTTCGTTTGTGCTGATTTCATTTTCGTTTTGATTACTCCAATACATTGGAAATATGTTTAAAGTACCCCTACATCCGTCAATGGCTCACATAGTTAATTACCTCTCGCGATTCCAAAAACTACCTCACCTACTAAAAATGTCACATTTCTTAGATTTACTTTCCTCACTGGGGAAATTTAATATAACTAAAAAGCATATACTAGGCTTCTAATACATAATATTGGTTATATTAAATAAACGCCTGAGACGCTTGTATCTCAAGGGTTTGGTCGAAGCTGTCAAAATAATTCCATTCTGGTTTAGATCAGTTTTATTTAATATTGCATATATTATATCAGCTAAATCAAAAGCTTACGATTTTTTCTTGGTTAGACAATTCAAATTTCTTGTGCTATTTCTATAAATATTGAATTAATAGGAATCACAATGAAAGTTAAAATTAACAAAGCAACTAAGACCGTCGAGCAGTGGATTGATGATATGGCCCGAGGTCAATACGGGCCTCTTATTAAAGTATGGTCAGGACCAAAAGGTACCCGTAGACATCTTTTGAAAGGCTTCAAAGCGAAACGTAACCATCATTTTTTATCAGATGGAGAGTATCGTGCCGGTATATATTATGAGTCTCTTCCCCACATAATTGACTACTTTGAACAATTTCCACTTTGGGACTTGGAACTAGCGATTCAAATTGCCCATGAAATGAATATTAAGTACCCGATGGATAGGGATGGCGAAGCCTATGTAATGTCCACAGACCTGTTGTGTAGGGAGTACGATTCTAATCTTAATAAAGTGGTCAAAGTTGCTCGCTCGTATAAGCCTTTAGACTCACTCGATTTTCAGTCAATTCACCCGCTATCCCTAAATAGGACGCTTGCAAAGCTTGAACTGGAAAGGCGGTACTACGAAGCAAAACAGATCAGGTTTGAATTGATCACTGATGCACATGTGTCAAAAAATTGTGCGCATAACCTTAAAGCACATCGTGTATCAGCGTGGTTCAAAGATGAGTTCATTCAGCATGAACGACGGTTTCTAGATGCATTCACGGATTCATGGTTTGCCAATGAAGCCCTTGAGGTTCAAGTTCTCCTGGAGTCAATTAAACTAAAGTTAGCGCTGCCTCAAGAAGATCTGGTTGCTTTGTTTCAATGGGGAATTTGGACCCATAAAATACCGGCAGACTTAGAAATTAAGATTAATCCATTCCGCCCTCTCAACTTTAAAGAGGTCGAGTAACATGTTTCAACGCCACTCAATTTTACATACCGAAAGCAACTCCATTAATTATCTCATCGTGGATATTAATTTCAAATTCGGTGTTATTGCTTTTTACGATTTAAATGAACAACCACATAAGCGAAAAAAGCGCTCAAAATCCCCTAAACAATCTTCCGTGCGTCCGCAACGAATACAACGTAAACCGTCTACTATGTCTATCGACGAATTTAATGAGGATGTTAATAAATATGATTACAAGGTTGAACGAGCGGAATACGACAATGGTCTGTACGTACCGAAGCAGTTGTCAAAGCTCCGCCGTGATGGGCTCATTCTGGAGCGCGAGAGGGGAGCAGAAGAAAATTATGATTTGATTCGTACAATTATTGAAGATGAAGATAAGCTTTTTGAATATTTGTACACAGATCGTAGTCACCAACATATTAAAGAAATCAGCCAAAATAGCGGTGTAAAAGTGCCGCACATATCTCGGATGCTGGCGCAATATTTTTTCAGAGGGCGTAGCAGAAACGCCATGTACCCAAATTATCGCTACTGTGGCTGTAATTACCAACCCGATTCAGATGTGACTGCTGAATCGGCTAAGCGTGGAAGAAAGCCAGTTCACACAGAGTATCGAAATCGCCTGCCTAAGGATGAAGAGTCTATCAAAGATTTTTTGCGAAAATTAGGTAAGCGCTTGTTCAGAAATCGAGGTTATACCCAACAGTATCGCTTGTATGATTTTTACTATCAAAGCAAAGAAGTTGTCATAGAAAATGAAGAAGGTGAGAAAGGCACGCGCCGGATTCCGTTCCCTGAATCTGATTGCATTTCATTTCAGCAGTACTACGCGTATGTGAAAAAGCTGGAGGATGATCGCTCATTTACTTGGAGCAAAAATGGGAAAAAACATTTTCTTAAAGAATATGAAAGCCGTTTTGGTAGAGCGCGAGATGGCGTCTATGGACCTTCTTTTCGCTACGAAATTGATGCAACTCTAGAAGATGTTTATCTGATATTCCCTTACTACCTCGATCAGCGATTATCATCTGGTAGACCGATGACTTATCGAGTCAGTTGCGTTTATACCGGTATGGTAGCAGGTATTCATTTAGGAATAGGAGGGCCAAATTGGCAAGGTGTACTGCAAGCTATTTATAATGCATGTACCAGCAAAGTCGATTTCTGCAAGCGCTTTGGTATAGACATTGAGGAACGGCAATGGCCTTGCGATGTGGTTCCAACGGAGCTGACAATCGACAATGGCGTTGAATACCCGAAAAAAAATATGGAACAATTTCTCGATGCCTCTCTGGGAATTGATTGCATAAACTATACCGCTATTTACAGTGGGGAAAGTAAAGGTGGAGTCGAAGGCGGTTTTCAGGTTGATAAACGTGATGTAGTCCAGTTTTTGCCAGGCTACGTTGAACGTATACCTGAAAAAGGTGACGCCCATGCGTCAAACTTTGCGACTTACACATACTTCGAATTTATGCAGTTGCTCATCGTGCAGACCCTTATTAGAAATAACGTGGCCTACAAACATAACGTGCATGATCAAGTGATGTCTGAGGCGGGAGTTGCTTCTTCATCACTGGCTGTATGGAATTTTGGCATGGAACATTATATGAATAAAGGTCGTGGCAAACGTTTTCCTAACGAACAACTGCTGTTTGCTTTACTTCCAGAAGGCCAGGCATCAACCACATCCCGTGGTATTGTTTTTCAAAAACTTCATTATTCATGCGAATTTGCCCATTCTCAAGGGTGGTTAACGGATAGCAAAAGTCGATCAGTAAAAAAGTTACAAGTTCGCTATTTTGATGGTGACACAAACCAACTTTGGTACAAGTATGAGGGAAAGGTTTATACAGCTCAGCTGAATGACCACTCTGAAATTTATCGCAACCGCAATTGGTTTGATGCTCTGCACCGGCTGAAGCTTTATGACAAAGAACAGGTCATTCTAAAGCGTAAAGAACGCGAAGCAAGAATCGAGCAGCTGCAATTTACATCTGAATTGACAGCTAAGGCCAAAGAGCGACTTGATGGGGTTAAAGCTTCAACGACCAAGTCTCCTAAAAAGCAAATTTCTACAGTAGCTTATATCGAGAAAAAAATGCAGGAATCTGAAACAGCGGCATTTCTCAGAGATATCTTGAGCCCAGCAGACGAAACAGGGCATTTTAAAGTGCGCCCTGAAAGGGTTGTTATGCCTGCAATAACAAAAACCAAAGAAAAAAACCTTGAAGCCATGTATGGAGAATGATGAAGATGAAAATGGAAGCTACTGTCGCCGAATATCAGCCTTTCCCTATTCCGGCTTTGCAGGGAAACCCTCTAATAGAGGTACTTCGCCCTGCAATTAGTCTACAAGACTTTACGAAAAAGCTCTCATCCCGTCCTGTAATTGATAACACTCAAGACTTTGATGATTTTAGCCGTGAGCTCTATGTAGAGTTAATAGATTTAACTTATACAGTGCCAGTAGAATTGTATACGTTGTATAAAACAATATTAAAAAATATCCTAACGGGTTATATGCATCGAAATCCAACCACCCGTGACATGAAATATGAACAGCATCGTGTTTCAGTTGAAAAGGATTACCATTTTCCGATTGAGCGAAACCTATCCAAATGTATCTCAATTTTAGGACACTCAGGGGCTGGAAAGACTTTATCAGTCCGGCAGTGTTTTTCACTGTTGCCTCAGGTAATACGCCATAGTAGTTATCAAGGCCAGCAACTCAATGTAGATCAGATCGTTTACTTAGAATTCCAGGCTCCGGTGACTAAGACAACCCGTGGATTTGTATTGTCCTTTTTCATTGCTGTTGATTGGGTCATCGGAACTGACTACTACAACCAGTGGAAAGGTAAGAGTATCTCGGTCCCAATCTTAATCCAGGAGGCTAAAAAAGTTGCCCTAAACCATCACGTTGGTATGGCGTTTATTGATGAGATACAGCGTTGCGCTTCAAGTAATGCAAAGACAGATTTCGCTACTCTTGAATTTATTGATGACTTTTTTAACTCAGTCGGTATTCCTCTGATTGTTGCAGGTACATACAAGGCAATGCCGTTGTTTGAAACCACAATGAGTACCACTCGTCGGCTCAGTTCTTCAAGGAAGTTCAAAATTGAAGCGGTCGAAAATGACTTAGATAATCTTAAATTCGGCGGTCTTTCATTCTGGTCTATATTCATGGATAAATTATATTATCCACAGCTGCTGACAGAACCTTTTACATTTGACTTAACCTTAAAACAGCACGTTCATTCTTTAACCATCGGATTACCGGCTCTGACCATCAGGTTGATGCGTCTAGCTTATGAACAAGCGATAGAGTCAGGGGAAGAGAAGTTAACGATTGAATTACTTGATGCAGTGTACTTTGATCAATTTGAATTACTACACCCGGCTATCGAAGCGCTCCGCAATGAGGAAAATGGGGGCTACGAAGACTTGTTACCGACAAATGTATTTAAGAGTAAGGCTGAACAAATGGTTGAGCAAGTGATAGATAAAGACATCCAATTTCATGAACGCCTGGCTGCAAAGTCTTCATCAGATGAAGGGCTGGTTGTAGAATTTGCTGAACCTATACAGGATTTTATTCCAGTCGATGATCTGCGTAATCTCAGCGGCTTGTCAAAAGAAGAGCTCATAGATAAATTGGGGGGCAATCAATGTTAGTCAAACCGGTCCCTTTGGCACATGTTCAAATCCAGCCAAATGAGCATGCCCTAGGCCCTCTAGCGCGCTTGCATCTCTATTCATCCTATCGAGGTATCTCTGAATCAGCGGCTTTTGTAACTAATGATTTAGGCTCCCTTACGGCAGGTGTATTGTGGCGTCCGGCTTTTAATGATGTATATCGATACTGGGGAATGAACTTGTCTCTGAACGAGTTCGTACAGGGTCATACATTAATCAACTACTACCGAGGGTTCTTGCCCTTAGGCATGCTTGCGTGTGTGGAGAATCAAAAGCGGCTGCTAGCCCCTTTACCTAGGGTTATTCGCTACACCATGCAATGGCGTTATTGTTCAATATGTGTGGGCGAAGATATCGATAGCTATGGTCTCCCGTATTTTCATATAGAGCATCAACTACCAGCTTTGACGCGTTGTCCTGCTCATGATGCGCTGCTGAGAAGTGGGTGCAATGCTTGTGGTAATGATTGGCACAAATTAGGGCAGTTATTGACGCCACCATTAGAACCGCAATGTGACAAGTGTGAATCGCCTATCAGCCTTGTTAATGATTTCATGGATGACGATGTGTCGTGGTTACAAAAGACATCTTATCGGCTGTTACAAGGTGAATTTGAGAGCTTGAATTTACCTCGTTTGCAAAAGGCTTATCGAGATCATCTAGGGGTAGGTTCAAGGGAAGGAATTCTCAACCTGAGAGACAGGGCTATCGTACAAGAAGCGCAGAATCTGGTTGATAACTATTTTGACCCTAGACTGTATCACTTGATATTCACGAATGCAGATATGGCTGGCCAGCAAAAACGCTCACCGTCACTGTCTATTTATAAAGCGGCCTTTATAACAAAACTAAACCTTCCGCCGATAGTGCACCTGTTGATAATACGCGTACTGTTTGGAGAGATAGAAAATATCCCAGGGTTGTAGCACATAAAAAGGCGATGGACTGCCATGAGCGATACTACAAGGTTTTCATTTTTCCCCAACCCGGCAGAAGGGGAAACGGTTTACAGCTGGTTAAGCCGCTTTCATTTAATGTCAGGAAATCGAAGTTTTAGGACAAATACTCTTCCAATGCTCGGAGTAGTTGAAGGCAGGCCAGCGAATGAGTTTCCAAGTTATTTGTCTGCACTTGCAGTAGCATCGAATACGCCGCTAGAGAAGATAATTACAAACATGACGCCTTACCGCTACCATGCCACGTTTTTATCAGAGCCCATACGGTTACACCTGTGGGAGTCATTAGTTTTGGGTCAAACAGATAGCTTACAGTCATCATTAGGGATGGTTGCAAATAGGATGACACCTGGGAAATTCTTGTATTGTTGTCGTCATTGTATGAAAGAAGATATTGATAACCACGGTTTCCCATTTTGGCATTTAGAACATCAATTAAAGGGCGTAGTGGTATGCGGACGACATCATGAGCACCTTCATCCAGTATCACGATTGAAGAAAACAACGATATTGCCTGAGCCAGTAGAGGAAGAGCTATCTACAGCAATGGAAGAGCGTTTCGCCACATTGATACATGATGAACAATCAAGTAGTCGCGATTTCATCTCAAAAAAACAGTCAATGATCGCCTATAAAGCTCGGATGGCAGATTTGGGGTTACTTACAGAAGCTGGCCGAGTACGTATGCGCCAGTTGAAAAAATTAGTGAACTCTCATATTGCAGGTATTCCAATAGGCTTTAGAGAGTTTGATTTTGTACGTCAGCAAGTAGACAAATCTAGATACCCTGAGTGCCTATTTTATCTTCCTCATGTTAATCATCACCCCTTGAAACACATGGTGTTAATAGAGTGTTTATTTGAGAACTGGAGTGATTTTTTGAATGAGGTTAGAAGCGATAAAACCAACATAATTCCATCACACAACGATATTAGGCTAATCAAACCTCAAGCAATCTTAAGTGGCACCGCAAGGGGGCGCTTAAAGGCCGGAGAAAGCCTTCGCTCGGTCAGTCATAGTGAAGGGCTGAGTGTTACTACACTCAAGATCCTGGCCCAGCAAGTTGGTATTACTGTCGATTGTCGTCCAAGTAAGATATTTCAGCATATAGAACGGGCAATACAGCAACAACTAGTTCTTGGTGAAAAAACAATGGATGTAGCACTTAGGTTTAATGTGTCCGTTGGGGCCGTTGAACAAATATTACGTAAGCATCCTGAGCTGGTGGAACTTAGGAAGTGCATTTGGTTTTATCAAAATCAGCGACAGTACCGGCAAGCCATTTTGCATCATATAGTGGGTAACCCTGAGACTACTAGAAAACTAATCAGAGAGTCTGTTGGCGCATCGTTTATGTGGCTGTACAAGCACGATAAGGCTTGGCTTCATGAGCATTTACCAGCTCCAAAACCATATCGAAAATAACCAAGTGTGAACCCATAAAACAATAGAATTTGGTATCAATATTAAGAAAACTTCAAGCCTAAAGGCTGGGATGTACTGCAATTGAATATCCGAGGCTGATTAAGTCAGAACTAATCTTCCTCAGGCTTGATCTGACAGTTACCTGTTTATTTACGGTATCTATCAGTTTAAATTTGAGCAAGTGTATATTAGCTACGATCCAAGTCTCTGGCTAATAGTGCTGTGCAATCACTAATGGGTAATGCAGGGCTGTAGTAAAATCCTTGAATACTGTAACAGTGATTTTTTCTTAAAAACGCTAACTGGGTTTCGTTTTCTACTCCCTCCGCAATAACTTCTATGCCTAATTTCGCTGCCAGATCTATCACTGCGGATGTTAATATTCTACTTTT
>Ga0209395_1007226_pt1 | contig 11738 bp, 8 predicted proteins | sample GOMGulsemesocosm_3_FD_184635 | JGI IMG/M metagenome (GOLD analysis project Ga0209395, IMG submission 184635) | Methane-oxidizing microbial communities from mesocosms in the Gulf of Mexico - GOM9D Gulf of Mexico (SPAdes) (version 2) | ecosystem: Environmental > Aquatic > Marine > Cold seeps... | reverse complement strand
TTAGAAAAAAGTTCTGCTGTATTATGGGTGATCATTTCACCACCTTTTAACTCTTGCAGTTCGCCTACAGGCATTAAGCTATTAACTTCAATCATAAATGCTCTCTTTGTTAATCGTATATTATTACTTAGAGTATACTTATCAAAACCTAGTTAAGATACCAGCTTATCTAGCTTTCTTATCACATCATTACCTAGCTAAGGTGCTTATTTCACTTACCCTTTTATGAAGCTTTATTTAATGTCATGCTAATATCTTTCACCTGGTTACCGACATCCATTGAAATGACATTTGATAATTTTTGTGAGTCACTGACTTCTTTATCAACATTTGCCATGGCTTGTTCAAAAGCAACAAAGTGGCTTCGTTGACGGGTTATTTGTTCAAGCGTATCTTGCGCAACGGTTGCTGAGACTTCAGCTTGGCCAGACACCACCAACGCTGTTTCTTGTAGTTCATCGGCAATTACACGTTGATTATACGATGCCTTCTCGATATCGTTAATGATACCTTCTATGGAGTTACTTGCGCCTTGCAATAAGTTTAAACGTTGAGATATTTGCTGAAGGGATTCTTGGGTTTTTCCCGCTAATTGTCGAACCTCATCGGCAACAACAGAAAAGCCTCTACCATGTTCTCCAGCTCTTGCTGCTTCAATTGCCGCATTAAGTGCTAACAAATTTGTTTGATCGGCAATAGCCCCTATTACGTCAACAATAGACGTTACCGACTCAACAGAGTGAAAGAGTGAGGTGATAGCTTCTTTACTCTGCTTTGCCGCCAAATTGGTTGATTCACTTGCAGCCAATACTTGCGAAACTTGCTGTTGACTCACTTCCATCGCTTGCTTTGTGGCTTGAGCATTATTGACCACCTGCCCTGATAATGTATTCACCATTTCAGTCGCCTCACCTAGTGCAAACATAATTTCTCTTGCCCCTTGCACATGGTTACTGGTTGAGTTTGACGACTGGTAAATACTCTTAACTTGGCTTTCCATCGTTGTTAATGCTTTAGCAACAAGATCAAGCTGTTGGGCCTTGTTTTTGTCGTCTTGCGCTAACTTATTTACCATATGATTAAAACTCTTTGAGATCTCACCAAACTCAGTTTTAGTATCAATATTAGTAATAGTATCAACTTTGCCTTGCTCCATTAACTGAACAAAGCTATCTCGTAAATTACGCAGCGGCTGAAGTATAACAGTGCGCTGCAAAGCGTAATTTGTTAACAAAAAAAACACTAAAAAAACTAACAGGCCAATAACAATAATATATAGCTGATCATTTATCAGCGTTTGTTGTAACGTAATTTCTTCTTCACCCTGCATGATGGCTTTTTCAATATTGCCTACTTGTTTCGCTAATAATGCAAAGCCCATTTGTCGTTGTTGCTGCTGACTTAGTGTATTTTCTAATTCATGTTGATAACGGTTGAATAGAGACCGCAATTCACTGATGGCATCAAGGCTTAAATCCTGCTGCTCTTCACTTTCATCTAATAGGTCATCACTATCATCAAATAAGTCTTCATCGGTTTCTTCATAAATGGCCAAAGCAGGTTGTCCAGCTAATAAGCCTCCAAATTTTTGTAGCTCTTTTAGTAACGGGGTTATTGATGAGACACTAGACAGTTGTAGGGAAAATATGGCTTCTCTGCTACTCACTAAATCTGCCAGCAACTTATTTATTTTTTGTATATTCAATAGATAAGTAAACTGCCCCTCTATCGACAATACCTGTGTCTTTTTCAGGTATTGGGATAACTCATTATTAAGAGCAAACATTTCTTGTTCGCCATTACGCAATAGTACAAATGGATCACCACTAAGCTTGCCCATAGCACGAAACTTAGTGTCAATATTATAAGAGAGGTCTTTAGCCTGAACGTCTATTTTTTTAGATAACTTATCAATATTCAAGTGATGGGTTTGCTTTACGATATTACTGAGTTGTTGCTGCGCTTTATTTAATAAAGCGGCATCACCCGTTTTTAAGTATTCAACAATGGTACGATTAAACTGAATAGTCGTTAAAGAAATGAGTGCTTGATAGCCTTTATATTGTGTCTGGCTTTTACTTAAAGATGCACCAACGTGATACATAGTTGCCATAAAAATAGCTGCAAATATACTAATTGCTGCTACTGACAGGCGAGAAAAACTGGATACACGCATGACTTAGTGCCTTTTTGATGAAATAAAGGCAATAGTCACTGATGAATATGACAATACAGTTACATAAATATGACAGATTTATGTAGGTAACAAAGCATATGTACTACGAGGTTGGCTTGGGAATAGCTTGTTTGACATAAACATCAAAGCGATTCTTCTTCATATTAATGCTCATCGATGGTTTTTTATCAGCCAAAGGAGGCGCATAACTTGGACGTTTAACCACCACTCGGTATTTAGCTAAGGCAAGCGCTGGTTCAAGCAAATCATCAGCATCAAGATCTTCACCAACAAGCGATTGGAAAATACGCATTTCTTTTTTTACTGCTGCTGACTTTTCTCGGTGAGGATACATAGGGTCTAAATACACCACATCAGGTCCGGTGACTAAATCTAATTTATCTAGTGAGGTACCGTGAATTAGTTGCATGTTATTAGCAATATCAGCAACCTCATGATTTAGTCTAGCGCGTTCAATTCCATCATCTAACAGTGCCGCCACTACAGGCATTCGTTCCAGTAAGGTCAATTGACAACCTAAGCCCGCTAATACAAACGCATCACGACCAAGCCCTGCGGTGGCATCTAATACATGGGGAGTAAAACCATGTTTTAAGCCAACTGCTTTAGCAATGTCTTGCCCGCGACCACCACCAAACTTACGACGATGGGCGACAGCACCTTCAACAAAGTCAACTTTGATGGCTCCTAGCTTAGGTTCATCCAACTTGCATAACTCTAGGGCTTGCTGATTCATTTGCAGAACAAATTCAAGCTGCGGCTGTTTATTGGCAGCAGCAACATCCCCTAAGTAGTTAAACTGCCACTTTTTGGCAAGTCTTTTAGCGTGTTCACTATCAACACTGTCTACATAACCTAAAGCGATGTTGCTTGGCTGTTCATTGGCAATAGTTTGGCTCATTAATTTCCTATATGCTTGCCCAATAAAGACAAGGGGGTTTGATATGACTCGATAATATTGTTTTTATTATATACCCAAACAACCTCAAATTTCGACTTACTATTCCTTTTCTACATGAATAATACATATAATTACTTGCTCCATTAATAGAGCAAAGAGATAATAGAAAAATGAATCATTTGTAAACAATTACGCTCACAGGAAAAACTTTTGTCATTATCTGATACGGTTAATAAACATCTAAAAACACCTAGTCCACAACTTTGTGCTGTGACCTTATTAGGGAATTTAGTGGCAACACCAGATATTCGCTATAGGGCAAATCCTGCAACTGCTGTGACTGAAATTATTTTAGCGACGTCGAGTAAGTGGTTAGATAAAAAAACCAATCAATATAAAGAGTGGACAAGTTATCATCACGTCAAGGTGGAAGGAGAGTTAGTAGAGCAAGCCCTACAATATGCAAATAAAGGCGACATAATTTTACTGCATGGCTATTTAAGTAATATTAAGCCTGCATCAAATAGTCAAAACACTAACCATCAAGGCATAGTGCACGCCAACTTCGTACAAAAATTCACTAAGGGTTATACTCAAGCAATCAACCAAATTAATTGTAGTGCTCAATTAACATCACAGCCTAAGCTAATGTTGACTGAACAAAATAAGAGTATCACTCACGCAAATATTTCGATTAATCAACATATATATAATACTGATAAACAAACGTGGCAGATAATGACTGTAGAACGAACCATTCACGTTTGGGGTAAACAAGCACAAAACTTAGCTGAAAACGGTAACAGTGGTGATGAGCTGATACTAGAAGGTAAATTAAGTTACAGCAGCGGCGCAAATAAAGATCAATTTATCGAAGTAAAAAATATACACTTATTTAAAGGTTGCTGACTGTAAGTCAAACCTCATTAGCAAAAACTGAACTATGGATGACTCAATTTAATGCTTACCGTAAACAAAATAGCTTTATTGCTTTTCTCTTTATGCTTCGTGCTTTTTTGTGCCCGAAGTGCTGCTGAAAGCCAAGTTAGCAGCGATGAACAAAACCATTATTTACTGCAAGAGGTAGCTAAGGCACCACAAATAACAAGCAAAGATAGCCACTGGCTGCAATTATTTGAGCAACCCGGTAATAGCCAGCACTATTACTTGGCGAATAAACAGGGACAAATTTATCAGCTTGAGCAAGACAACCCCAAAAGCACAGCGTTATTATTAGATTTACCACTACTTTTACCTAAAAAATCTGTGCTGCATTTGAATGCTTTTACTTTGCATCCTAATTTCTCAAAATTGGATCAAGCTGGCTACGCCACTTTTTACACTGCACACGTAGAAAAATCTTTTGATAACAACAAAGCCAAGCGCCTACATGAATCAAGTGTCAGGATGACACTTGGCTTTGACGCTGTGGTCACTGAATGGCAGTTAACAACAGATAAAAAAGTCAATCCCTCAACAAAACGTGAAGTACTGAGGGTTGCTATTCCATCGTCAGAAAGTGGTATTAAGCAATTAAGCTTCAATCCTTACAGTAAGTCATGGCATGACGATTTTTCTCAATTGTACATATCACTATCACAAAGCCTAAAGCTACAACACCACCCGCTTTATTCTGGTGTTATCTTACGTATTAACCCAAAAAAGAGTACTACTAATAGTTATAGCGTGTCGCATAGCAACCCTTTTTATGCCAATGAAAGCATTGAGAAAACTATCTATTTACTGGGTGCAGGGAATATTCAGCAATTTATTTGGCCTCAAAAGCATTCCACTCGCTTATTAATGTCACACCAATATGGCTCAAACACAGGCAGACACTTACTATCCTATGGCGATGTTGGTGACGATTGGCGTGAACATGCTCCAAAGGAATTTATCTATCAAAACAAATTGCCTTTATCTGCCAATAGCTTGTTAGTATATCGAGGTCAAAACGCTCCCACTTTGCGTAATAAGTTATTAATATTGACGAAAAATAAACGCCAGTGGCAACTCAGTTCATTGCCTGAAGAGTTGGTCTCAGATGAAGTTTCGCTAGAAAAAAACGACTTAAGCCAGCAACAGGATGTTCTTTCATCAGCAAAGATAGAGTGGTTATTAAAACAACCAGCTTTATTAGCTCATCAGTTAAGTATTTATCGTGATAATCGTGGTGAATTACTATTCTTCAATAAAGATACAGGTGTTATTTTTCAGTTATTTCAGCAAGATGTACAAGGGTTACAAGAAAAAAAACAAGGAGCATTCGGCGGCATCACTGTCTTCTTTTTTATAATGCTAGGCTTATTAGCTGGCTTTCTTTTTTACCAAATCCACATTCGACAGAACTCTGCCAAGTCATTGGTACGTAGAGAATTCTCGACACTTGCTTTAACCGAAGATAAGTTGGCGCTAAACCTATTTAGACGTCATCAGCATGAAGCAGAAAAAGTTATTGCGCTAGCAGATATCCACCAATGTCAGCTATTGCTTGGCGACTTGGTAATTACTACGATTAACACCACCTTAGGTCATGGTTTTAATAATAAACAAGATCAAGCTCTGCGAGAGATATTTCATACTGAACAAATTGACAAAATGATTGACGGAAAAGTACGCCGCATTAGTTTGCTGATCAATACAGTTGAGAAAAATAATTATGTAATTTGTTTATATTTACGAAAAGGCAGCGACCGAATAACCAAAAACAGTTACTTTGAAGTCGTTGATGATGTTATTAATTGGTGCTGGTTTATTGCCAAGTATATTAATAGTGAACACACAGGCGAACGTAGTATAAAACCAAAAATCACCGCCGCAGATATCGCTCAAGCAGAACACAAGTGTCATGATGATACGCCATTGCATACTCAAGCTGCCATTATTCGCCCTGCCACTCACTCAACCCTGGCAGAAGTATCCTCTGAGCATATAGAAGCTGATGAACATCACAATAATCCCCCCTTGGCACAAACAGCAGCAAAAGTAGAAACAGATTTGGTGAATGCATTAGATAAATTGGTTAAACTACAGCAACAAGGTTTCTTAACTGCCGAAGAATTTGCACAAGCAAAGGCTAAATTATTAGCTAGTTTACAAAATACAGAGTAGTAATGTCCGCCCTATTATCTTCCCGTACAAATAAAATCAAGAAGTTAGCCAGTTTACTTATCATAGTGATGGTGATCATTGGCTTATTTCAGTGGTTAACTCCCGCTCTTGCTGTAAATAGTTTTAGTTTAAGTGACTGGACTATTCAGCTTGTTGAGAAGCTCAATTGGCAACAAGAAGCTAGTTCCCAAGCTATAAACACACTCTCGCTATTTATTTTTTTATCTCTTGCCACCAGTGTTGGCTTGCCTAGACAGATTGCTGCTTTAGTTGCTGGAATTAACTTGGGAGCATTAATAGGTGGTATTATTGCTACGCTAGCAGCAACTCTCGGATGCTTAATAACATTTACTGTTTCACGCTACCTTTTAAGCGATAAAATCACACAAAAGTATCCGGATAAATTAGCAAAATTATCAGATTTTCTTGGTAAACAAACTTTCTTAAAAGCTATTGTTATTCGCATACTTCCTTTGGGCAGCAATTTTATAACCAATATCATTGCTGGCGTAAGCAGGGTTTCGATGCGTGCCTATGTCAGCGGCTCTTTTGTCGGTTTTATACCACAAATGATAATTTTTTCACTGGCAGGAAGTGGTATTCGTTTAGGTGCACAAAATGAACTGATTGCCAGTGGCATTTTATTTATCATTGCGCTTTTGTTAAGCGCTTATTTAGTCAAAAAACATAAACAGCGTCAAGCTGGCACTTAGCCAACTCAATTTAAACTATTACATCAATAAGCTAGGTGCAATTTTATGATGAACATCTGCCGCATCTATAAGTGATTTTGCCGTTAGCGCTTCAACACTATAAACTTCCGTGGTCACACCATATTTTTCACGGACTTTTCGTAGTAACAAATCAAAATCACCATCACCTGAAAGCAAAACAATAGTATCAACCTCAGCTGCGGTTTCCATAATATCTATAGTGATGCCTACATCCCAGTCACCTTTTGCTGAACCATCTTTGCGTTGAATATAGGGCTTAAGTTTGACATCAAAACCTATATGTTTAAGTGCTTTTTGAAATTTATGCTGTTGGTCATCACTACGCTGAATAGCATAAGCCTTAGCAGTAACAATATCGCCCTGCGCCATTAATTCTTGCCATAATAAGCGGTAATTAAACTGCTTAGAAAAAGTATCCCTTGTGGTGTAATAAATGTTTTGCACATCCACAAACACTGCAATTTTTTTCAATGTGAGCTCCTGAAATTTAGACGTTTTTCTATTATTACAGATGATAACTTTAGTGTGCGTTCAGATCACTCACAAACCAAGACAATTTTATCTAATAGTGCTAAAATCTCTCTTTTATAGCTGTTACTGACTAATTCGAGCGATATCACATGTTAGCCTTACGTTCTTTTTTCTATTTATTCTTAAAATTTCCGCTTAAATTACTCGTTCGTTGTAAAATAATTACTGACACTCAAAGTGTTAGCGAACAGCCTAATCAGCCCATTTTTTATATTGTTCGCCATCAGTCGGCTTCTGATTTATTAACTTTGCAACATGCCTGCAAAAAACAAAAACTACCCGATCCTCTTAGCCAAGTAACTATTAATGGCAAGAGCTTTAACCGAACTTTATGTTTAGCAAAACCTACACCTATTTTCTCATGGCGTAAGGCTAGTGACACAACAGCAATGACCCAAGGGTTAGAGTTATTAAGTCAGCACTCAATTGATGAAAATCTTGATGCTAAATTAATCCCTGCCAACTTAATTTGGGGTAAAACGCCAACTAAAGAACGTAAAAACCTTAATATCGGCACCTTACTAGCCGATCAAGAATCCCCTAGTTGGATTCGTAAACTTTTTATTGTGCTATTTTTGGGCCGCGATACTTTAGTACGCTTTAGTGAAGCCTTTTCTTTCCGAGATATATCAGATAACCATGGCACCGATGACATTGCTGCGCATAAATTTTTGCGTGTTGCTCGTTTTCATTTTCATCGTCAGACTATTGCCGCTAAAGGTCCAAGGTTAATGCACCGCAAGCAAATGTTCACTGCTCTTTTTGCTAACCCGTCAGTTAAGCGCATAATTAGTGATGAAGCAAAAAGCAAAAAGGTATCTGAAGCTGAAATTAAGAAACAAGCATTAGTCATAATGAATGAAATTGCTGGTGACTACAGTGTTTCTTGGTTACGTTTTGGTGAGATTATTCTGCACTGGTTATGGGCCCGCTTATACAGCGCAATTAATGTTAGTAATGCCAAGGTGCTACGTAAATTGGCCCAAGATGGTCATGAAATTATTTATGTTCCTTGTCATCGCAGTCATATGGATTACTTGTTACTTTCTTATGTAATTTTGCAAGAAGGCTTGGTAATGCCACGTATCGCTGCCGGCATTAACTTAAACTTTTGGCCTGCTGGCACAGTATTTAGAAAAGGCGGTGCCTTTTTCATCCGTCGTAGCTTTGGCGGTAACCGTTTATATTCAACCATTTTCCGCGAATATTTAGGCCTTTTATTTGAACGTGGTTATGGTGTTAAGTACTACACTGAAGGTGGCCGAAGCCGTACAGGCCGTGTACTAGCCCCTAAAACAGGCATGTTAGCAATGACTATTCAAAGCTTGCTACGTGGTATTGATAGACCACTGACTCTAGTCCCTGTGTACTTGGGTTATGAGCACGTAATGGAAGTTGGCACTTATCACAAAGAATTAAGTGGCAGCGAGAAGAAAAGCGAATCAATGTTTGGCGTATTAAAAGCCATTAAGAGCTTGCGTAACTATGGTAATGGTTATGTAAATTTTGGCGAGCCGATGAATATTAATGAGTTTTTAAATAAAAAAGTACCCGATTGGAAAGAATCAATAGACCCTATTGATCCACAAAAACCTACTTGGTTAACACCTACCGTGAATGTACTGGCTGATCAAGTAATGGAGAACATTAACAAAAGTGCCGCATTAAATGGTGTTGCTTTAATCGCTTTAATCTTACATGCCAGCAAAAATAAAGCCTTATCGAAGTTAGAGTTAGAAACTCAGTTAGATTTTTTCTTGAATTTACAACGCCAAGCTCCCTTTAGTGAGCAGTTGACCATACCTGAAGAGTCAGGAAAAGAGTTGTTGGAACATGTTGTTTCACTCAATAAAGTAACTATCACCGAAGACAGTTTTGGCAGTTTAGTTTCGCTCTCTGAAACCGCAAGCTTAGAAATGCGTTACTACCGCAATAATATTTTGCACACCTATGTAGTACCAGCAATAGTTTGTCGGTTACTGGATAAACACAGCAAAATAAGTCAAGACGAGTTGGTGAAAAAGGTACAAGAATTAACCGCATTATTAAAAGAAGATTTATACCTGTATCAAGATACCCTACAAGTTGAACAGCAGGCTATAAAAGTGCTTAATGTGTTAAAAGACATGGATATTTCCAAACAAAGTAAGGCTGGATTTTGGTCACTTACTGATGACACAGCGTTATTGAGTCAGGTACATGCCTTAGCTGAGTGTGTTGATGAGAGCTTGCAACGACTTGCTATTATCACCTCACTAACAAGCCGTTTAGCACCGCTAAGTAAGCGAGACTTGGAAACGAAGGTCGTTGCTATTGCTAAGCGCTTATCAGTATTAAACAACATTAATGCCCCTGAGTTTATAGACAAGCGTGCTCAGTCAACGTTAATAGCTACTATACGTGAGCAAGGTTATATTGATATGAATGATGATGGCTTACTCATTGCTAGTGATACTATGGCTGATATCAAAGCAACAGTAATTAACCTAGTTGATATTGAAGTATTGCAAAGTATAGCCCGCTAACAACTGAGTTCGCTCAGCATTTAATAAAAACACCTCTGATACCCAAGCGACGTGAAGATGCGTGTTTCAGGATAGCTGAGCTAATCATGAACAAGGCGTCTCCTTTTATTAATGGTTATTCCCTTAAAAAGGGAGACAACGAAGTGCATTGTTTGCTCAGACATCCCCAAAGGGCTGGTTTAAAAACGGTTTATGCATCGTTATTGACTTCGATAAGGGAACAACCATTCTCTTCAATCAAAGCCTTGCCTAAAGACGTTTTTAATTCCAGCTGAATCATGCATCTGCATGTGGCTTGGGTATATATTGAACCAGTGGTGTTTTTTTTGGTCTATAAGATTACCATTTAAAATAGAATTAAAACTAAAAGAAATGAATACCCTGTGTTAAAAGGATCTTACACTGCAATTTTTGTCTCTGTAACTGTGCATGTATTACTATTACTTGCACTTTTTTTCGGCGCAGAAAAAAGCACTAAAATAGCGAAACCAAACAAGCCTGAAGCCCGCACAATTAAAAGCTTTTTATATAAGGCACCTAAAAAGATCCTCCCTAAGAAAGTCAGCCCTAAAAAAATCGCTATTAATAAAGTTGTCGCTGAAACAAAGCCTTCAACAACAGCAATCGTAAAGAAGCTAACTCCAGCAATAGCCCAGCCCAGCCCAGTAGTAGCAAACGAGAAGCCCAGTAAATTACCGCCTAAACTATCCTCGAAAAAAACACCAAGACAAGTTACTAATGCCGTTAAAAGTGATACTAATACCAATAAAAATAAGGTATCCGGTACAAGCAGAGGGAATTTTTCCAGTTATGATCGTTTATCCCGTCTTCGTAAAAAACTAAATGACCAACAACGCAACAATGCCTTCACTGAATTAACTCAGCAACGCACAGCCTCAATAATGGATGGCGAACAATTTCCTGTACCAGAAACAATAGTGCCACTAACAACAGAACAAAAATATAAACAAAATACCAGTAAGTCTCATGTTGGGTCTATCACCAAAAATGACAACGGTACCTGTACCATTCAACGTGAACAAATATTAGGTAGCCCTGTAGAAGCAACAACATCCTATTTTGGCTGTGGCGAGAGTAAATTTGATAAAAGTTTTCGAGAACATATGCAGAAAGTACAAACCAAGCTTGGTCATTAAGCAAAAGTTCAATAACCTCAGCATAGCTTAGATATAAACTTGTCCGACTTTTTCTGACAATAAAGCAATGAATTCTTTCTGTGGTAATGGTTTAGACCAGAAATAGCCCTGTCCCATTTCACAGCCCAACTCTGTCAGTAGACTTGCGGTTTCTTTATCCTCGACACCTTCAGCAACATTTGTAATGCCTAAGCTTTTACTCATTTCTATTATTGCCTTAACAATTTGCAATTCATTCGTGGAATGACAAATATTCATAACAAATGAGCGATCAAGCTTAAGCGTACTGACATTAAATTTAGTCAAATAACCTAAATTCGAATAACCCGTGCCAAAGTCATCAATAGAAAATGAAATACCAAGCGCGCGTAATTCATTGATTTGTTTTTGAACATAATTGGTGTCATCCATTAACATTGATTCTGTCAGCTCTAACTCTAGAAAGTGTGCGGGTAAGTCGGCTTGATGTAAGGCACTCATAGTATGCGTTGATAAGTTGCCTCGTTTAAAGTCTTCTGCTGATAAATTAACAGCAATGCATAGCTTGCCAAAACCAAGTTCATGCCACTCTTTACATGCCAA
>Ga0209395_1007223_pt1 | contig 11740 bp, 7 predicted proteins | sample GOMGulsemesocosm_3_FD_184635 | JGI IMG/M metagenome (GOLD analysis project Ga0209395, IMG submission 184635) | Methane-oxidizing microbial communities from mesocosms in the Gulf of Mexico - GOM9D Gulf of Mexico (SPAdes) (version 2) | ecosystem: Environmental > Aquatic > Marine > Cold seeps... | reverse complement strand
GGGCATTGATAGTGTTTCGTTAAACCCTGATACCGTATTACCAACATGGTTATATCTCGCTGAGCAATTAGCTAAAAAAGCCTAAAACCTCTAAACAAAGTTAATAGCCAAAGCTTATAACTAAACCTTAGGGACAATGAAAACACGTTAATCTCTTATTTGAGTTAACGTGTTTTTTTATGGGTAAAATAAGGGATATTTCTAATGCATTGTTGGGCAGAAAGTTATGTAGGGTTATAATCCCTATTGTCACCACATTGGAGCTGTGCGAGCATTTGGTTAAGTATCGCCTTATATATGGGGAGCTTTATTAGATGAAGCACAGATTACTAACTTTAGGTTCATTATTTAATACGATAAATATTGTAAGTGATGTCTCACATTCCTGTGAGATATCCTTTAAATAACGTTAAGAGTTACATAGGGCTCTCGTGTTAAGTTGTTGATATGTGATTATTTTGTCTTATTTGTGTGTGTTGTTTAATTTTGGGTTGATATGTTTTTCATCCATATAGACCAATTTGTTTAATTATGATTTATCATTTAACCATGAAGTAATAAAGGAGTACGGCTGCATGGATGCCCAAGAGTTTGAACGCTTAAATTACCTGTCTGAAAAATCTATCAATGATAATGTATCGATTCGAGAAATGAATGAGTTTGTAAAACTACACGATAAATGGACTAAATCGGAAGAGTTTAATTTGTTTGTGCCATTTAATTAACAATTATACCCACTTTCATTCTGAAAGTTTTAACTCCCCTTAAAATAGAAATTATCAAATGATGTAGTTCAAGCTATTAGTGTTTCTCGTTATGGAACACAATGCTTTAGACTGCTTGGTGCGCTTCAATGTCATTAACTACTGGTTGTTATTTGTGCCAACTGATAGCCAATAGCTGACCTTACCTTGTTCCTCAGGCTATAATTGGCTAATATCAAAGAGTTGAAAATAGCTCGTGATGCTAACGCGAATATTTTTGGATTCGAACAAGCAATATTTAAACCGGTTAGGATTAATTGTGATTATCAAATTTCGTATTATCTTATTAGTAACATTAATGCTCTCCTTTTTCGTAAACGGGCAAACGAGTGGTTATTACGAAAAGGCGTTACAGAGCTACAACAATGATAAATATGAAGACGCTTATATTTATCTGAAAAATGCACTGCAAGAGTTTCCTAATCATCTACCTTCAAAAATTTTATTAGGTAAGACACTCGTTAAAAAAAGTATGCCAGATACTGCGATTAAAGAGCTTAACAAAGCACTAGAACTTGGTGCCGATAAAAATTTAGCTGTTGCCGCTTTAATTGAAGCCTTTATAGCTGAAAAAAAATATCAAAGAGTTATTGATTACCCTTATATTGATCTAAATGAAAACAACGTATTAGATTTAAAGTTACAAAAAGCACGGTCGTACGAATTGGTCGACAAATTTGATTTGGCGATAGAAATGTATAACGATGTATTGTTATCTAATCCAACTAACAAAAAGGGGTTGTTTGGGTTGGCGTCGATGAAGATGAAGCAGCAAGACGATTTGGCAGTTAAAGAACTTGCAGACAAACTTATGTCACTTTATCCAGAAGATCCACAAACAATATATTTGCAAGGCCTACTTGCTCAACAAGACAATGAATTAGAGCTTGCTCTTAGTTTATTTGAAAAAGCTTATAAAAGTTCACCACTAAACTATTCAATTGGTAGTGTTTTAGCGAAAGCATACATTAGAAATAACCAGTATGACAAAGCAAGGAGTGTGGTTGATGAATTGCTAGAAAAAACATCAGATGAGCCTTTTCTTATGCTGTTGAATGCGCGACTTTATTCTGCGAAAGAGGAAAATGAATTAGCAGACAGGGCATACGACAAACTCGTTCAAAAACTGCTTTTAGTTCCAACAGAAATTAAAGACCAACTACCGCAACTTCGCTATGTTTCGGGCTTAGCAGACTACATGATGGGCAATCTAGAAAATGCGCAGAATCAATTAAAACTTTACCTTTCGCAAAATAAGAATGACATCAATACAATGGCTATTTTGGCGGATATTGCAGTTAGGCAAAATCAACCTGAACAAGTAATCGAATTACTAGAAGGAAAGTTGCCTCTTATTCAATCAGATTTGAACCTGTCGTTAACCTTGTGTCGACAATATGTTGCCAATAAACGCCCCTACAAGTGTGAAGTTTTCCTCAGTGAACTTCGCAAAGTTCACACTGACAAAGTTGCCTTAAATTTAATGCAAGTGCATATTCTCCAATCTGTAGGGCAATTCGAAACAGCAGTGGCCTATTTGGAAAAACACTTAACTAATCATTCAAACGCTTCAGTGTATCGTACAGCTTCTTTTCTTTACCTTCAAAATAGCCAGGAAGAAAAAGCACTGCAAGCAGTTGATGACTTATTGGCAATTGCTCCGAACAGCATAAGTTCTAAGTTATTGATGATAGACATTTTACTTGGCTTAGACAAATATGATGAATCTGAACGAGTCGTAAACGGAATATTGGCTACTAACCCACTTCAAGCACAAGCGTTGTTTTTTCAAGCAAAAATTTCCTACTTAAAAGGTAACGTTGTAAAAGCACAAAGGCAGGCCGAAAAACTCAGTAACTTGGAATCTAACAGTCTTAGGTTGAACAATTTAATGGGCAACATATTTTTTAAACAGAATAAATTGGATGATGCTTTAAAATATTTTTTAAATGCCAGAAGGTTAGCTGTTGACGACCCATTGCCATCTGAGCAAATTGTGAAAGTTTACCGATTAATGGGCCGTAACGACATGGCTATTACTGAGCTTGATAAATTAGGTAAAAAATACTTTTTGCACCCAAAGTACATTAAATTGAAAGCTGAAATATACGTCAGTCAAAACGAACTGAAAAAGGCTGCAAAGCAATATTCACTTTTATACAGTTTGTGGAGTGACAATTCAAAACAATTATTGGTTCTGGGACAAATGCAACGGATGGCGAAAGTTTATGACGGTGCAGAAAAATCATTGTTGCGATCATTAGATCTCTCCCCTAATTTAATATACACCAAAGTAGAGTTACTTAGGTTATATCTCACACAGAAACGAATATCAAAGGCCGACTCAATTGTTAAGGGGATAGGTAATAAGCACCAAGACAATGCTGATATACAATTACTTAAAGGTGATATTGCCTATGCAAAACAACAATACAAAAAGGCATTGTCCTTCTATCAAAAAGCATTGCAGCTAAAAGATGACTACCATTCTGCAGCAGTAAAAATATTACGTATGACGCAAAATCACAACATTGGTAACGATGTGCTTGTGACAGAATTAAAAGCCATAATTGCAAAATTTCCAGATAGTTATTTTGAACGTCGATTGTTGGCAGACTATTATGTAGGAAATAATAAAAATGCTGAAGCTAAAGAGCAATACTTAGCACTCGAGAAAGTGACAGCACCGATTGAAAAAAAGTTCATTTATAATAATCTGGCAAATATCTATATTGAAGACAACTTGGATACCGCACTAATATACGCGGAAAAAGCACTTGAATTAGACAAGTCCAACGCAAGTTTTTTTGATACCAAAGGCTGGATCTTGTGTTTACAGGAAGACTTTGAATCTGGACTAAGTTACTTAAGACAAGCCCATGCTTTAAACTCAAATAGCCTAACAAACCAATATCATATCGCGTATAGTTTAAATAAATTGGGACGGGAGTCCGAAGCCAAAGAAACATTGAATGCAATTCTAAATGTTAAAAGAGAATTTGAAGAGCAAAATAATGCACAACTATTACTCGATTCATTACAGTAATTTTATTTGATACTAACGGTGCTATGTATACTTTCAAGTGTCGAAAAATTTTACATGTTCAGTTTTTTATTGTCATTTTAAGTTTTGTTATGCTTTATTTTGTTGATATTAATCGATTTAATATAGATGGATTGAATTTTGCTTAACCAATATATAGACCGTTGTTATTTGGCAGTGACAAATTATGGGAAGGAAGGATTATGTTTAAAAAGTTAGTTCTTGTTATTTCACTTGCTAGTTTTGGTGCATCAGCCGAAACTGCATTTGACTATGACGGTAAATACGACAAAGACCAGTATACAAACAAATTCGCAATAACGTATACGGTTACTGACCCTAAAGATAGCAATAAAGATTACACAATTGTAGGCGGTACACTGGCGTTTAGAGAAATGGACAACGGCGATCAATTTATGTATATCGCTCACCCTCGTGGGTTTAAAGATTTATCTTACGGTAAATCTTCTAAAGTTGAGGGTACTGACGTAGGTGATGCTTTTGATAATGACCCAATAACGTATCCGTTGCCAGGTTGTTATAAGAAGAGTGAGAAAAATCTCAAAAAAGCGATTAAAGATTGTAAAGGAGCTGATAAGACCCTTGCGCAATCTACCGTTGATGCAGTTATTTCAGATCAAGGTTCTGCCGACGATTATTTAGTCGGTTGGGGCATATCTGGTGCAACTCAAGATGATGCTGATAAAGCGTTGGGTAGTGAATACTTCACCTTAGACATAGCTGATTTAGGCGAATTGATATTCGATCCAGAAATTAAAGATGATAAAGTTAATTCAATAAGTGGAAGCGGTGATAGTAGTGGCGTGACTTTCAAATCTACTATGGATTACAACAGTGGCTTAGTTGCTGGCGGAATATCTGAAGGAAGTACATTTTATAATCATTCTCCCAAAACGCTAGAGTGCACTGGCGGTAAAGATGAAACAAGCAGCGCATTAGATTGTTACAATGTTGATATGACTGCACCTGAAAATGCAGGATTATCTGATTGGCAATTCGATTTTGGTATTGAAATTAGTCTTGGAAAAAATGTTTTTTCAGATTTAAGTTCAATTACAACAGCCGACTTTGGCTACCAAGAACATGACAAACTGATTTCTTTGGATGATTTACATGCTTCACCACCTAAGCTTAAATGTACAACAACCAAAAACGGGCCTTGTGATGCGACAGTTGTTCCAACTGGTGGTACTACAACAGGTGATCCTACATCCGTTCCTGAGCCATCTACGCTAGCTATTTTTGCTCTAGGAATGATTGGTTTAGCTTCTCGTCGATTTAAGAAAAAATCTTAATATAGTTTTATATTTGATTCTAGAAAACATCAATTGTATTATTGGTGTTTTTTTTGCTTCTGGTAACTGTAAATATATTCAACGCATACAAAGGTATTAGAAGTAACTCTTAGTAGTAAAAACATAACATAGGATTACGTAGCCTTTTCTAACCTAGATAAAAAAGGCTTTAGGCCAACTAGAGTAAATAATTAACACTGCTTAAACCTAACTTTTCATTTCATAAAAATTTATCGATTGTCTGATTTAGTGGCTTAGCTCTCTGCCATGAATACGTTAGATTGAACACTCTAAACAGCTTAAATATCTGTTGATGTTAACTATATCCGTATTAAAGTGATCATTAAAAACGATGGTTTTGGTATATGAAAAAGGGGCTGCTTTGTGGTATTTAGCGACATTTTAGTGATATTATTTATGCAATAAATTTGTAAATCATAGTGCTGTATATGTGCTCAAAATAAAAAATCCGCCTGTTGTATCTCTACAGAAGTCATTGTATTAATTTGCTTAACTTGATTTGTTACGGATTAGTTTTATTGTTCAAGACATCATTAAACCTCAGTAAACTAAGGTGACTTCATACTCATTTAACCCATTAGAGCTATAAACAAATATCATGACCAGAAAAGTATTATCACTGAACGTTAAAAGAAAAGTAGTCGCTAAACCAATAGTTGAAGTGGCTCAGAATTCCCCCCATGTTGACCCACAAAAGCGTTTTTTAACGGGCATAGCCATAAACCCAGATCAATGCATTCGCCTAGAGTTAGGGTCAAAGCAGCTTTCTACGCGCGCTATGGATATCTTTACGCCAATTGGAATGGGACAACGAGGTTTAATTGTTGCACCACCGGGCTCTGGAAAATCGACTCTTTTAAAGCACATTTGTCAGGCTGTGGGTAAAGCACATCCAGAGATCAAACTTTATGCATTACTTATTGATGAGCGCCCTGAAGAGGTGACTGATTTTAAGCGCAGCGTGCCAGCAAAAGTATATGCCTCATCTACAGATGAAAACTATGACAATCACGTCCGCGTAGCCAATGAACTGCTTAATATCGCACGTAAAGAAGCTGGAGAAGGTGACAATGTCATGATTGTGATTGATTCTTTGACAAGACTTACACGAGTTTACAATGCCAATCAAAAGAGTAGCGGTCGTACCATGTCAGGGGGCATTGATGCGAGAGCGATGGAAATACCACGGAAACTTTTTGGCACGGCTAGAAATATAGAAGATGGTGGCTCTATCACTATTCTTGCCACCGTACTTGTTGATACTGGTAGCCGCATGGATCAGGTAATATTTGAAGAGTTCAAGGGAACTGGCAATATGGAGATCTTTTTATCACGTGAAGCGGCTAATCAGCGAGTATTTCCAGCCTTGGATATTGCTAAAAGTAGTACCCGCCGTGAGGAACTTCTGCTCAATTCGAACGATATCGAAAAAGTCAGAGTCTTGCGTAGAGCACTCACCAGCCTTAAACCTGTTGATGGTGCAAGGACACTTGTTGAGTTACTTGAAAAATACCCAACGAATGCAGAGCTATTGAATCGTTAACTAATACTGCAATGTAACATCAAATTGTAGAGATTAATTGTTGAGTTTAATTGCCTCTTGAGGCAATGCTGACAGTCGAGGATAATAACTCAATGTGAGCTTTCCTGTATCATTGTCATCAATAACAAAATAGTCTAATGAACCTTTGTAAACAAAGCTATTTTTAGAAATTGGTATAACTTCATAAGGTAATGAATCATCTCTTCTCGTATAGATAAGCCCTTCTTCCACGAATAAGGTACGTGTTGAATCATTGTCAATTTTATAACGTCCTAAAAATTTATTAAGTTGGCTTTTTTCCATTGCAAAAGGAGAATAGTCAGGGTACTTAATACCTAAAATTTCAGCAGATAATAACAGGGTTAAATTGAATGGCTTAGAGGAATAATCATTACTCAGCACCGCAATGTAAATATCTTCTCCTGGAAAGTACACCGCACTTGTTTTAAAACCGGGAGTACTTCCTTGATGGATAATTGCCTTACGTTTGTGAATGTTAATATTATTTAAGCCAAAGCCGTAACGAGAAAAACTTCCATCATTTAGTTTAAAGCCTGTAATCATCATTTTATAGCTTTGTTCCGAAATCAATAACCCTTGGCTTAAGCTGCGATTCCAAGTGGCTAAATCTTCAACACTTGAGACTAAACCTCCTGCAGAAAAGGCCCATGATACATCGACAGAGTCTGCTTTTTTAAGACCAGCTTTACGTGTGTGGTAATAGCCAATCACTCCTTTTGACTTGTTGATTTCACTGCCATAATAACTATTATTCATGCCTAATTTGTTAAAAATATTTGCTTGTATGAATTGACCATAGGTCTGTTTACTCACCACTTCGATAATTTTACCGAGTAATAGATAACCGCTGTTTGAATAGCTCATCTGCTTGCCAGGAGGGAATTTAATAATTTCCTTCATTAATAAAGTCATTAATTTATCTAATGAAATTTCCGCTTTCCTATGTTTAGCGATATTTTGAGGATTTCTATACAATCCAGAGGTATGGCTCATCAAGTGTTCAATTGTGATGTCACTTAGTTGTGGTGATAAGTTAGGTAAATATTTGTGCACCTTATCGGTAACCGATAATTTTCCTTGCTCTTGCAGCATCAATATAGCCGCGCTGGTAAATTGTTTTGTGATTGAAGCAAGTTTAAATTCACTGCTAGTTGTAAGCTGGCTTGACGATTTAATATTAGCTTTACCGCGAGCACCGCTATATATAGTTTGCCCTGCTTTAGTCACTATGACCGACACTCCAGGCCCTTTATCCTCTACATGATTTTTTAATAACTTATCAAAATTAACAGTATTGCTTGCGAAACATTGACCTGATAGCACAAAAAAAATGATGAGATAAAATTGGATTAAACACGTCTTCGTTAGGCTCATTGTAAATTATTCCTATTATATGGATGCTGACTTCGTAAAAGGGAAGTGAAAACGAACTGAGGAAATACTTGGCTCAGGCATATAGAGATGTTTTGTTGAAATTAATAATAAGCTAAAACAAGCTGATGGGGAATATACGTTTCAAGTTAAGTTAAAAGAGTAATTTTTATTCTTCTCTGTTGAGTTATTTAAATGAACTCTGGAAAATCATGAGAGCATAGCATGCAGGGTGATATTATTTGACGGAAACTGTATATTTCAGTTCATCATAATGGAGTAGTTAACTGTCATTACTTTTGAAAATTCATTTCTCATTTATGCATAGAACACCGAGCATATATTTATAATCAGATAAATATTCATTTTCCATTGAAATTATTGAATATTTCGCGATAAATTGAGTAAAAATACACTTCTTACATGATATACTCGAAACACTATCCTGTTTCAAAAAAGTTAAGTCGTTATGCTTCCCCATATCAGCCATAAAAATCACCTTCCTGCTTTATATACCGATTTTATTAATTCATTAAAAGACAAAAACTTTACTGGTGATATTAACGCCAGTTACGGCGCACGACTCTCAGTTGCAACAGACAACAGCATTTATCAGCAGTTGCCGCAACTTGTGATCCAACCTCGTACTAAAACTGATATCGCTTTACTGGCTAAAACAGCCAGTGATGAACAATACTTGAGCATTAAATTTAGCGCCCGTGGTGGCGGTACTGGGACTAATGGTCAAAGTTTAACGCCAGGTGTGGTGGTTGATTTATCTAAATACATGAATAAAGTTTTAGAGATCAATATTGAAGAAAAATGGGTACGTGTTGAAGCGGGTGTGGTTAAAGATCAGCTTAATGACTACTTGCGTCCTCATGGTTTCTTCTTTGCTCCAGATTTATCAACGTCAAATCGAGCCACGATTGGCGGTATGATAAATACCGATGCCTCTGGGCAGGGATCTTTAGTGTACGGTAAAACGTCAAATCATGTATTAGCACTTGAATCTGTGTTGGTTAATGGTGATGTTCTAAGCACAGAGCCTATGGATTTGGCACAAGCAAAATCGTTAGCACTTGAAAGTAATAGCCAAGATAGTAATCAAACAACGTCTCATGCAAAAATCATGGCACAGGTACTCGATACTTGTATTGAAAACAGAGAAAAAGTCTTAGAAAAATTCCCACGCTTAAACCGTTTTTTAACCGGTTATGATTTAGAAAACGTCTTAACAACCAATGACAATGGTGAAATTACTGGTGTCGATTTATCACGTTTGATCACCGGCTCTGAAGGCTCACTCGCCTTTGTTTGCGAAGCAAAATTAAATATTAATGCAATACGTGTAGCTAAAACACTGATAAATATTAAATACGATAGTTTTGATTCAGCGCTTCGCCATTCCCCAGCCTTAGTTGAAGCCAAGGCAACTTCGGTAGAAACGATCGATTCACGTGTACTTAACTTAGCTAAGCAAGATATTGTTTGGCATAGCGTCAGTGATTTAATTACTGATGTACCAGGTAAAGTGATGGACGGAATTAATGTTGTTGAATACAACGGCGATAGTATTGAAGGTTTAGCTGAGCAGGTTAGCGAGCTAACATCAAAGCTTGATTTGTTAATCAATGCTGGCGACGGAAGTAGTAGAGGCGTTATTGGTTATCAAGTGACCTCAGATCTAGGTAGCATTAATAAAATTTATGCGATGCGTAAAAAAGCGGTAGGTTTGTTAGGTAAAGCTGAAGGCAGCCAAAAACCACTTGCTTTTGCCGAAGATACCGCTGTTCCGCCAGAAAATCTTGCCGATTATATTGTTAAATTTAGAGCCTTACTTGATAGCTATGGTTTAAATTATGGTATGTTTGGTCATGTTGATGCAGGGGTCTTACATGTACGTCCAGCGCTTGATATGTGTGATCCAGAGCAAGAAAAACTATTACGAACCCTATCCGATGAAGTCGTTAAGTTAACTGCTAAATATGGCGGCTTGATGTGGGGCGAACACGGTAAAGGTTATCGCTCTGAATACGGTCCAGCGTTTTTTGGTGAGCATCTGTTTAACGAACTTCGAAAAATTAAAGCGGTATTCGACCCGTTCAATAAAATGAATCCCGGTAAAATTTGTACTCCGATAGATTCTAGTGAGCAACTGGTCAGTGTTGATGATACTAAACGAGGTTATTTTGATAGACAAATTCCAGTCACTGTAAAAGAATCATTTACCGCAGCAATGGATTGTAATGGCAACGGTTTATGTTTCAATTATGATGCTGATAGCCCAATGTGTCCATCAAGTAAAATTACTCGAGATAGACGCCATTCGCCTAAAGGTCGTGCTGGATTAATGCGTGAGTGGCTGCGTTTATTGGAAAAACAAGGGGTGGATATTCTTTCTCTTGAAGAAAGCATCAATACGTCAAAAAGTATATTTTCGGTAAAAGAAATATTAACTAATGCGGCTGAAAAAATACGCCTTAATTTCATTAGCAAGCCAGTTGAAGATGAAAACGGTAATGGCGATTTCTCCCATGAAGTGATGGAAGCGATGCAAGGTTGTCTAGCGTGTAAAGCCTGTGCCAGTCAATGTCCGATAAAAGTAGATGTACCTGATTTTAGATCGCGTTTTATTAATATTTATTATTCACGTTATGCTCGACCTTTAAAAGATCACCTTGTTGCTAATGTCGAAATACTTGCACCATTAATGGCAAAGGCACCAAAATTAGTCAATGCGGTACTTAATACAAAAGTGTATGACAAACTGTCAACTAAAACGATTGGTTATGTGAATACGCCACTGTTATCAGTACCAACCTTGAAAAAACAAGTTAAAAAATCAGGCTATTCAGGTTTTGATTTAGCTAAGTTGCAAGCCTTAACGATTGAACAACGCAAAGGTTATGTATTAATTGTGCAAGACCCGTTCACTTCATTTTATGACGCTAATACCGTGCACAGTATGATGGCACTTATTAAAAAAGTGGGCTTAGAGCCAATATTATTGCCTTTTAAACCTAACGGTAAGGCACAACATGTAAAAGGCTTTTTAGCGCGTTTTGCTAAAACAGCTAAATCAAGCAGTGACTTTTTAAATCAATTAGCTAAGCTTGATATGCCAATGCTAGGTATGGACGCTTCGATGGTGCTTTGTTATCGCGATGAATATGCTAAAACGCTGCAAGATAAACGTGGTGACTTCTCGGTGTTACTTGCCCATGAGTGGTTATTAGACTTTGTTAAAAAAGACACTGATTTCAAAAATAAAGGTACCTCAACGGAGGTCTCAAAAGAACCCTCAAAAGGGCTATCAAAAGATAAGTCTTTCAAACTATTTGCACATTGCACCGAAAAAACAGCGTTAGTAAACAGTGAAAATGAATGGCAGACTATTTTTAAGCACTTTGGTTTACCGTTAGAAAAAGTCAGTGTTGGTTGTTGCGGCATGGCGGGTACCTATGGTCATGAAAAGGCAAATTTAGAAAACTCAAAAGGGTTATTTGAATTAAGTTGGCAATCAAAATTAGAGACATTGGAAAGTACACAAATATTAGCAACGGGTTTTTCTTGTCGTTCTCAAGTAAAGCGCTTTAGTGATGTAAAAGCGAGACATCCAGTGGAAGCTTTGTTGGCTACGTTTGAGTAAATTAACCTA
>Ga0209395_1007221_pt1 | contig 11741 bp, 10 predicted proteins | sample GOMGulsemesocosm_3_FD_184635 | JGI IMG/M metagenome (GOLD analysis project Ga0209395, IMG submission 184635) | Methane-oxidizing microbial communities from mesocosms in the Gulf of Mexico - GOM9D Gulf of Mexico (SPAdes) (version 2) | ecosystem: Environmental > Aquatic > Marine > Cold seeps... | reverse complement strand
GTCGTAGGCTAGGGTAGTTGGGCCGTTTTCGGTTTCTAGCTGCACTTGATGCTCGCTAGGGGTCAGTGTTTTGACTCGAGCTTGAATGAATTCAATATCACGCTCTGCCGAAAAGCTCTGGTAGTTTATGTGATCGATGGTTTGACCCACGAGCTGCTCATGCCAGCGAACTCGGTGGCTAAATTGCGATTGAGCATCCACAAGGGTGATGCGAGCTTGAGGCAGCTCTCGGCGCAGTGTACCAGCCGTGAGAAGCCCCGCGTAGCCGCCGCCGAGTATGACGACTCGGCGGTTCGGTGTTTGGCTTGTTAGGTTGGTGGGTGTTTTGATTGTCATACTGACTCCTAAATGGATTTTTGAAGATGTCGTTTTAAAAACGGATAGTTTCTTTGCTCTTATAGGGTTGTCGAATCAGCGAAGTGGAATGTGACAAAGACGGCGTTTTATTTTTGTCGACGGTGCCTGAGGAAGGGGTGAGCGTAGCGCCAAAAGTAGGGTCGATTAAGCCAAGCAATCTATTTGGCGATAGCTGTAAGAAGCTAGTCCGTGCTAGTCATGGATTACTTCGTCGCGCAATACGCTTCTCGTAATGACGGTATCGGGTGAGGTCGCACTCGGAGATTGGGGCGTAATTAATGTGCGCTTGATGGCGAACCGAGGGAGAGGCGTAAAGGGAGGTTGGGAGTCACGCTCTCAGGTCGAAATCGAGCTGAATGCACTCTTTAACTGAGGCAAAGGCGGTGAATGTTGTTCGTGAGATGACTCTGCTATTCTTTGATATATCGAGAGTATTGAGATTCATTTGTGAATATCAAATATATTTTGACCACACTCTTTCTAGGGCTTTGTTGCTCGATCACTGTTGCGAGTGACCTGCGAGCGGAAACTCTAAGAGTTGCCTCTATAGATTGGTGTCCGCAGCTGTGCCAAGACCAAGAGCGACGCGGGTACATTACCGAGATCGTCGAGATGGTTTTTGAGGGCAGCCACTACAATTTGGACATTACCGTCTACCCATGGACTCGTGCGATTTTTATGGTGCGAAGTGGGCGGGCGCACGCGCTTTTGTCGCCGACCAAGAATGAAGCTCCAAACTTGCTCTATCCAGAACGTGTACTCGGAACTCAGAGAATGTGTTTTTTCTCCGCTGCAGAGTCCAAGTGGCGTTATTCGGGAGTGGAGTCTCTTAATGGCTTGAAAGTTGGAATTGCTCAGGATACATCAACCAAAGAGCTGGATGCTTATATGCGAGAGCATGGCGATTCCGTGCAAGTAATACCATACGATCATAGTTATATAGAAAAGAGTTTGAAAAAAATACTAGCGGGAAGAGTCGACACATTCTTGTCTACTTATAATTCTGTAATCGATGAAATTAGAACACTGAAGCTAGAAGGCAAATATCGCTCCGCAGGATGTTTGGCCGCAGAGAATATTTACATGGCATTTTCTCCCGATAAGTCTCGAAAAGTGGAAGTGGAGAAGATGATGGCGTATTTTGATCGGAGAATGCGTGAGCTTAAAAGCAGTGATCGTCTGCAGAGTATATTTGACCGGTATCAACTGGAGTAATTTAATTGGGGTAGGTGACGCTTAGGCGGGCTTATTGGCCCGGGTCACTGACCAGTTCGTGAGGTTGCTGGTTAATGACATAGTCTATAAATGCTTCTCGGTATTGACTGTTGTTACCGTACCATCGTTCGACAACCGCTAAATGATCCATCAGTATCTTGTCAGTCAGGACTTGGTTTACTTGCGCCATGACCTTTTCGCCAAAAGGCGTTTTTGAGCAGTGGGTATGCATACTGGTATACACGCCAAATTCCTCGAGATTGTAAAATTGATAATTATTTGGAATATTCTCTGTCGCCGCGTAGAAGGTTGATTGTGCGGCAAACCCAAAAAGGTAATCCACTCGATCTCTATCGAGCATTTTTAAGTTAAATTCAACCGCAGAGGGTGATGAGAAGTGGATGCTCTCTTGATGTTGATCCAGTAGTTCATGGACTTTTTTACTGTAGGTCATCTCCTTTAAGTAGCCGAGCGTAATGTCTGAATTGGCTAAAAGCGTTGCCAAGGAGAGGGTTTTCCCTGGGCGTCCAAAAAGATGCTGTTTTGCCTTTAATACGTGGATACCTGTTGGATGAGCCAGCGAAACTGGGCGGCTGTGAATTCTGAACTCTCGACTGCCTGGCACTATCCAGGCCCAAGCCACGCAGACATCGGCTTCGCGAATAAGTCTGTTGTATCTTCGGGTATTGCTGGATATGTTAACGTGATTAAATTGAGGTAACTTAAGTTGCAATGCTCGGGTAAAGGCGTCGCCCAGCCCCTGGCCTTCAAATTTGCCCGAAAGAATAAAGTTTGGGACCTGCTCCCATGTTAGCCAGCGAATGGTCTGTTTTTCTTGCGAATAGGCGTTCGTGCAGCCAATACTGGCAAGTAGAAGAACAATAACGTGGGTGAGGCGTACCATTTTCACCTTATTTCGGGCTGTATTGTTATGCGCAGGCTTCAGGGTACGCACATTCTAGACGATTGGGTAGCGCTGGGGTAGATAAGAGGGGCCACCCAAGTTCCGCAAATTGAACCAACTGAATAACTAAGAATAAAAAGGATTGGCCATGCCACTTTTAACCAAAAGCTATATGACCGGAGAGGGCTCCGGTCAGCTGCTCTACGAAACTATAGGCTCGTGTTTTGATCGCGTAGCCGCGGAGCATTCTGACAACCTTGCCATCGTTGTGCGGCACCAAAATATTCGATTTACCTACGCCCAATTGAAAGTAGAGGTGGATCGCTTTGCCGCGGGATTGTTGGCCTTGGGGGTTGGCGTTGGTGACCGCGTGGGAATTTGGGGGCCCAACTCGATCGAGTGGGTGTTAACGCAATTGGCCACTGCAAAAATCGGCGCACTTATGGTGTGTATAAATCCGGCCTATCGTCTGTATGAGTTGGAGTACGCCCTGAACAAAGTCGATTGCAAGGTCTTAGTGACCGCTGAAGAGTTTAAGAGCAGCGAGTACCTGACCATGCTGAACGAATTGGCGCCTGAGCTTGCCCATTGCCCGCCAGGCCAGCTTAAATCAGCGAAACTGCCGACGCTCACCACGGTTATACGTATGGGTGACCCGAAAACCACCGGGATGTTTAACTTTGGCTCTGTCTGCTCAATGGGCACAGATTCGGACAACGCCCGGTTGGCTTCACTGGCTGACGAGCTGAAACCCGATGATGCGATTAATATTCAATTTACCAGTGGCACAACCGGTAACCCCAAGGGAGCAACACTCTCTCACAACAATATTCTCAATAACGGACATATCACCGCCATGGGTATGGGGTTGAGCCACGAGGATAGAGTGTGTATTCCTGTGCCGCTGTATCATTGTTTTGGGATGGTGCTAGGGGTATTGGTCTGTGTGAGTCACGGCGCAGCGATGATCTTCCCCGGTGCGGCTTTTGATCCTCTTGATACTTTGAAGACCGTTCAAGGTGAGCGATGTACCGCATTGCACGGTGTGCCAACTATGTTTGTGACACAACTCGCCGAATCCACCTTTGAGCAATACGATCTCTCCTCTCTACGCACCGGCGTCATAGCGGGCGCTCCGTGCCCAGAGGAGCTGATGAAAAGAATTATCAGCGACATGCACATGGAGAGCGTTGTCATTGGTTATGGGCAAACAGAATTGAGCCCTATCAATCACCTAACTCTACCGCAAGATAGTCTCGAAAATCGCACCCAAACAGTGGGGCGGCCGATTCCCTACATCGAGGTGAAAATTGTTGATCAGAGCGATCGCGTAGTCCCGATTGGTGAGCAGGGCGAAATCTGCACGCGTGGCTATTCAGTCATGAAAGGATACTGGGGCGATGAAGAAAAGACCGCAGAGACGATCGTTGATGGCTGGTTGCACTCGGGCGACTTGGCCACCATGGATAAACACGGTTATGTGCGAATTACAGGCCGCATAAAAGACATGATTATTCGCGGCGGTGAGAACATCTATCCACGAGAAGTCGAAGAGTTTCTGTATACCCACCCTTCGATATCAGAAGTGCAGGTGTTTGGGGTACCCGAAGAGAGAATGGGTGAAGAGGTTTGCGCTTGGATTCAGTTGCGCAAAGGCGAGGAGGTCTCATCAGAAGACATTCTTGAATTTTGTCGTGGACAAATTACCCACTTTAAAATTCCAAAACATATCCGCTTCGTCGATGAATATCCGATGACGGTGACTGGAAAAATTCGCAAGATAGAGATGAGAGAGGCAATGGTGGAGGAGCTTACGTGAAAAAGTGGGGTCAGATGAAACTTATGGCGCGACTTTCACCATAGTATACGCAAGCGGTCCAGTATAAGATCAGCTTCTCTTTCACTCTTGGTTAAAAGGACTTAACCATGGCTAGACTCCCTCGTGTAAATCCGTTGGGTGTTCCCCAACACATCATTCAGCGCGGTAATAATCGTCAGATATGTTTTGCGTCTGAACAAGATCTGGCCATTTATGCCAGTTGGCTAGCAGAGTATGCAATTCAGTTTGATGTCGCAGTTCACGCTTGGGTTTTTATGAGCAACCACGTGCATCTGCTGGCGACTCCGTATGCTAGTGGTGCTTTATCTAGCATGATGCAGGCATTGGGTAGACGGTACGTAAGATACTTTAATCGTGAATATCACCGTAGTGGAACGCTTTGGGAAGGACGCTTTAAATCAAATTTGATTCAGTCGGAAACCTACTTGTTGGTTTGCCAGCGATATATAGAATTGAATCCGATCCGAGCGGGTATGGTGGAAGATCCCGCAGATCATTATTGGTCTAGCTATCAAGCCCATGGGCTAGGTAAGTGCATTAAATTACATACACCTCATGAAGAATATACGAAGTTAGGTCGAACCGCTGCGGTCAGAGAAGAATCATATAGGGCATTGTTCGATGCACATATCGATGGTCAGCTGGTCGCAAAAATAAGCAGCGCCCTCAATAAAGGAATGGCGCTTGGCAATGAGCGGTTCAAAGACGAAATAGAGCGGCTGCACGGACGACGGGTTAGACCGTGTAAAATGGGACGGCCCGTGATTGAGACGCCATAAGTTTCATCTGACCCCACTTTACCCTCCAAAACATATCCGCTTTGTCGATGAATACCCGATGACAGTTACTGGAAAAATTCGGAAGATAGAGATGAGAGAAGCAATGGTGGAGGAGCTTACGTAAAAAGTGGGGTCAGATGAAACTTATGGCGTGATTATCGCCTCAGTTTCATCTGACCCACTTTATTGTGTAACCGTATTACTTTGCAGTCGTGCGTTTTGCGATTTCTTCGTTCAACATTTCAACCAACCGAGCATCGTCAAACTGATGCGTCTGGCCATCGTTTAGTTCGAGCATTTTACTCAATTGACGACGCAGCACTCGGTCAGCTTGCTCGACTCTTTCAATGACCATGTAGCGGCTTCTTGGTGCGTCGCTCTGCATCGCGTGCAACGCCGCTTTGCCGACTCGGGTAGGATCGGGGTGTTGATTGATTTTGGTCAGTTGGTCAAGAAAATAAGCACGTTCTTGTTTGTAGGCTGTGTCTTCCGTCCAGTAGTTGGCATCATCCAATACTTTTTTAGCGGCAAGGCCGATATTGGATTTATAGGTGCCTGGCTCAATAACGTGCACGCTCACATCAAAGCGCGCCATTTCTTGTGAGAGCGCATCGGTATACGCCTCAATGGCATGTTTACTCATGCTGTAAGAGCCAAATATTGGGGTAGTAACAATGCCCGCAATTGATCCGGTGGTGGCGATGCGGCCTTTGCTTTCGATAATGAGAGGGGCAAACGCTTGAGTGACTCGCATGGGGCCGTAAACGTTAACATCCATCAGGTAGTGGACTTGTTCTATTGGCGTTTCGAGCAGCGGGCCAAAAACGGAAATACCCGCATTGTTAATGAGGCCATACAAACCTCGGCCTTGTGTTTCGACGAACTTGACGGCGGCATCGATCTCGTCTTGGTTACGCACATCAAACTGAACGGCGGTCACGTTCTTCATTTTGTTCATGGCTTCCATCTCGTGTTTATGCAAAACGCCTGCGTAAACATAAAAACCATTTTGTGATAACTCTTCTGCCATCTTCAAGCCAAGCCCAGAGTTAGATCCGGTTACCAATACTGCTTTTTGTTTTCCAGTGTCTTCACCGTGGTGAGCGGCTGAAAGGTTAATACTGAAACACAGCGATAGTGACAGTAAAATAAATGGGAGTAGTTTCATCTGGGTTGCCTTGTTATTTATTGTGGGTATACAAAGCGCAACTCTAGCAGTTTTTTCTACAAAAGAGAGGGAGAAATTCGACTAACCATAGCACTATAGTAAACGTCAATATTACGGTATAAGCGCTCGTGATAGGGTGCTCTATGCCGCCGCTCAATAACAGCAGTGGGGTCAGACTTCATTTATGCTAACGCTTTTTTGTTTTTCGGCCAGCAAGGTCAAAACGCCTTCATCAAGTCCACTTCGAGAAAGATAATGAATACCGCTGCTGTGGCTGATCACAAAGCCCTTCTCTGTTCTCTTGATTTCAGTGATTTCGTTCCAGAGCATGCGTTTTTGGTGGTGAGCACTGTCGGTAAAGATACCTTGATCGTCAATGCGAATATTCACTTTACTGCCCGCTGCTCGGCTGAACATCTGGCGAGTAATCCACCAGCTTCGTCTATATCGAATCGACAGTAGTTCGACGCCACTCAGACACAGTACAAACCAAGCGAGATAAGCCTCAGCTTCCATGGTAAATAGTATCGCGGCCACGATACCTAAGAGTATGGCCAGACGGTATGTTCTAAGGTCGGTCTTGGTGTTGGCGGATTCATCGAAGCATTCACTGAAATACTCACGATTGAGGATGTAGTAGCTGGAGTAGCTGGTACTGGTGTCTGTCATGTTGGAGCGTGCCAATATTGAAAAGACGCTAGTTTAGCAAAATTTCATCAACCGAGCTGAGTCAGCAGCAGAGCAATAGAGTAGCTTGGGGCTCTATGGCATTTATCTAAAGCCGCCATTGCGCGAAGCAAAAGAGGGCTGACCTAGGACTAGAGCGAGCTACGAACTGTAAAAACCCTAGATTCCTATAGTGTTGGAATGGTGATGCCGAGCGTTTGAGTCTTTAATCTACATAAGTAGATTCGTCATCTGGCGACCTCAAGAAGCTATTTGCTGATACTATATTGATAAGTTGTCCAGTCGCTGGATACCTGTTGTGAGCGTATTAGTAGACTACTCACACAGGGGAGGCGGGCGTACAGAGCTAATGGAACCACGAGAGCGAAACCTTCATGAGTATTAATAAGCCGCCAACCAGTAAATTCGAGCAAGTTCGAGCTGAGCAACTCAAGTACAACGCTCAGCGAGAGAAGGGTTATCGTGAGCAAGCACTGAAGCTATACCCATGGATTTGTGGCCGCTGCACACGAGAGTTTGACCGCAAGAACCTGTCAGAGTTAACCGTGCACCACACTGACCATAATCACGACAATAACCCCACCGATGGTAGCAACTGGGAGCTTCTCTGCATCTATTGCCACGATGAAGAACATACCAAATTCGAAAACCTTGTGCGCTATGGAAGCACATCAGCCACCGAAGTAAAAGCAGCAACCTATAACCCGTTTGCCGATTTAAAAGCAAAAATGGAAAAGAAAAAGTAACATGACTCTCCGTAATAGTTAAGGTTGAATCTCACAGTGAGAACGCGCCGTTCAGGCTACCGGCCAAGCAGCTTGACCGGGCGAGCCTTCGGTGCGGGTAGGGCTATCTTTTCGATACGATGGTCTTGGAGGCTGGTTGTCTGGTTATGAAGATCTGGCTATGCAGCCCAGCTATGGCACCGTGAAGGATTAATCTAGTTGGTCTAGCCAATTGGCTACAGCTTGGCCGATTTCTGGCCCCGAATCTTCCTGAATGAAATGTAGTCCTTTTACCGTAACCTCAGTTTGATTGGGCCAGCTGCGGCAGAACTCTCGCTGTCGACCTACCAGTATAGAGCCGGGTTCGGCGTTGACGAACAGTTTGGGGATAGGGGAGCCACTAAGCCATTCTCCGTAATTATTGATCAGCTCGACCATATTCGAAGGTTCACCTGCAATAGGAATTGAACGGGGCCAATTGAGCGTCGGCTGGCGATCGTCCGGGGTCTGAAAGGGGCGACGGTATTCGTTCATTTCTTCTTCACTCAACTTACGCAAAATAGAGCTGGGCAATACCGCTTCAATAAACATATTGCGGTTAAGTACCAGATCTTCGCCTTTTTCTGAGCGAAACCCCTGGAAGATGCCGCGTGCGGATTCCGGCCAGTCTTCCCATTCGACCGGCATGACAATACCCTCCATATAGGAAATAGCTTTTACGGCATCGCGGTGCATATTGGCCCAGTGGAAACCTAGGGCACTGCCCCAGTCGTGGATGACCAGAGTGACGTTGCTACTGATGTTGAGCGATTCCAGAAGCTGATTCAGATAGTCGTAGGCGACGTGAAAACTGTAGCGCTCTGGTCCTTCATTAGCATCCAGTTTTTCAGAGTCACCCTGACCAATGAGGTCGGGCGCAATCAGACGACCCTTACCTGCTAGTTCGGGCATGACGTCACGCCAAAGGTAGGATGATGTGGGGTTTCCGTGGAGGAATACGATGGGATCGCCTTCACCTTCGTCGATATAGGCGATTTTCTTGCCTTGTATTTCCAACACTTTTTTACTGTAAGCCATGGTATTTATCTCTGTCTGTTTCGGCGGACGGGGGTGAATGCCGACCATGCGGATCGGCTTTGTTCGTATAGAAAGTGAGAAGAAATCGAGATTCAACTCCTATTTAGCGATTACCTCTTACCCTTAAAGGCGGCTTTGCGTTTTTCCAAAAAGGCGCTGATACCTTCTTGGCCATCGGCGCCGATTGCGTTGGCAGCGATGAGTTCAGCTTCCATCGCCATCTGTGATTCGAGACTCTGGGTGGAAGAAGATGTGATCAGTTGCTTAACGCTCCCAAACGCAGCGGTTGCACCTTGCACCAGTTGTTGTGCCAGCTCCATTGCGGAGTCCAGCTCTTTGCCTGTTTCCACTACTTGGTTTACCAAGCCCCAATCGAGGGCTTCCTGAGCGCTGACTTTGCGGTTAGTGATGAGCATGTCTTTGGCGCGACGCTCGCCGATCAGGCGCGGTAGGAAGTAGGTGGAGCTGCCGTCTGGTGACAGACCTGCTGCGGTGTAGGAGCCGATAAAACCTGCTTTCTCTCCGGCAATCACAAAGTCACATTGGGCAGCAAAACTCATACCTGCTCCAGCGGCGACACTGTGAACGGCGGCAATGGTCGGTTTATCCATGCGATTAAACAGTGAGATGGCTGAGTGTAGATAAACCGTTAGCTCCTTCAGGGCCGAAGCGATGTTGCCGTCGCTTTCGGCAAAATATGCTAGGTCACCGCCGGCACAAAATAGCTTTTGGTCGCTGCTGATTACAACGGCGCGAACATCGTCGTTTTCGTCACAGCGCATGGCGATATCCAATAGCTCTTTCATAAACGGTAGATGCATGGACACACGCTTAATGGTGATGTGGGCAATATGGTTGCTGATGTCTAATGACAGATGTTCGTAATTCATAGGTACTCCTAATATTTTTGAAGAGTGTATTGGTGTGGATGGGGTTATCGCCAAGGTTAAATGCCCAGTAGCGACAGGGTCGTATCAATAATAGATTCCAGTTCGCTTTGCGGGACTTGTTTACGGGAGGAGACTCGGACGCCTTGATTAATGGTCATGATGAACTGCGCCAGCTGTTTTGGGGTTTTATCCGTCTGCATCAAACCGCTATCGATGGCCTGCTCAAAACACTGGGTAAAGGCATCTTCAATGTCAGCTAATCTACGTGCCGCCAGCTGGGACAGTCCCTGATCGACATCAGCTAGCTCTAGCACGCTATTGATCATCATACAGCCACGATGCATGCGCCTAGCGGGGACATCAAATAGGGTTGATGCAAAGAACAGACGAATCGCGACCGCCGGATTATTCTCCTCTCGAACCTTGGTAAGAATCGTGTAGGTACGATCGGCAAATAGGTGCAGAGCTTCGATAAACAGCTGGCGTTTGTCTCCAAAGGCGGCATAGAGGCTGCTACGGCTGATTACCATTGAGGTTAATAGCTGTTGCAGTGATGTCGCCGTATAGCCCTGACGCCAAAACAGATGCATGGCTGCTTGCAGGGCTTTTTGTCGATCAAATTCTGTGGGGCGCGCCATATATTATTCCGTGTAGGAGGTTGTGTACCATTTGGTCTTTAATGAGTGTAGCAACTGAAGAACGATCGGTCCATAATTTTTATGAAACTTGCCGTTAAGCGAGTAAAGAGCTTGACGCTGATCGTGGATGGAGGCTAAGTCTTCTAACCGCTCTAGCTCGACGCCAAGCGGCTTAGTTTCGCAATAAGGTTGTCGTTATATCCAAATCATTATTTGTTAACGTGTCGTACCATGCCGAGTTTGGCTCCCATATTTAATAACCTAGAGGCTCCGTCATGCACGCACGACTGTTAGCACTTATTGCGATAACCGCTCTCGGAGCTTGCTCCACCGACTCTAAGATCACGACTGCCGACACCATCTATTTTGGTGGCGAGATACTGACGGTAGAAGGCCCAACTCCTGAATATGTTGAGGCCATTGGTATAACAGATGGAATCATCACGCAATTGGGTGACACATCCGCCTTAGAAAAGTATCGAGGTAAAAACACTAAAATTATCGATCTCGACGGAAAAACGCTACTGCCCGGATTCTTTGACTCGCACAGCCACTTAGCGAGCGTCGGTATGAAGTTAGCTACTGTTAATTTGGATTCAAAACCCGCCGGTAATATCACTAGTATCGATGACATCGTTAGTGAGCTAAAAGCTCAACTTGCCAACAACCCTCCGCCAAAAGGTGAGTGGCTCTTGGGGATGGGCTACGACAACGCCATGCTGGCTGAAAATCGACACCCGACAAAAGTCGACCTTGATAAAGTAAGCACTGAGGTACCGATCATTATTATCCATTTCTCCATGCACATGGCAGTACTCAACTCTAAAGCGCTCGAAATGGAGAATATTACAGCCGCTTCGCCTGATCCCGCAGGTGGTGCCATTGTGCGGATGGCCAAGAGTAATGAGCCCAATGGGATTGTTGAAGAAACAGCCATGCGAGCCCCGTTGTTCAAAATTCTTTCCAGCTTGGGTGATGGCAGCCGCTATGGCAGCAAGACCTTTATAGAGCGAGGTCTGGATATATATGCAGAAAATGGTTTTACCACAGTTATTGAAGGTGGGGCCACACCTCAACAAGTGATGGCTTTCAAACAACTGGCCAGCAAACAGCGTCTCAATCAGGATGTTATCGCACTCCAGTTTTTTGAAACCGCGAGTGTCGATGAGGTAAAAAAAGGCTACTCCAACAACTACAATAACCGCTTTCGCGTAGGCGGCGGAAAAGTCGTTCTTGATGGCGGTTCCCCTGGTCGCACCGCGTATTTACGAGATCCCTATCACACGCCGGCCCACGGCCAAGCAGCGCACTACAGGGGCTACCCCACGATCGAAGAGCAATCAACACTTAATACTCTTGTCGATAGTTATTACCAAAACAGCGTACCGATTTTTATTCACGCCCTTGGCGATGCGGCAATTGATATGAGTATCGATGCGGTAAAATACGCAGAAGCCAACA
>Ga0209395_1007219_pt1 | contig 11746 bp, 9 predicted proteins | sample GOMGulsemesocosm_3_FD_184635 | JGI IMG/M metagenome (GOLD analysis project Ga0209395, IMG submission 184635) | Methane-oxidizing microbial communities from mesocosms in the Gulf of Mexico - GOM9D Gulf of Mexico (SPAdes) (version 2) | ecosystem: Environmental > Aquatic > Marine > Cold seeps... | reverse complement strand
TGCCGCACAGGTGGCATTCGTCGCTGCTTTCGATGGCAACCGCCTGTTGTACCATGACCGTGCTTTCATCTTCGTTACTGCAGCCCTGTAATAAAACGACGGTAAGCAGAGCAATAAAAAAGTGCTTAAATTTCATCATAAACCTCTGCGATTAAAAATGGTTAGTGCCAGTGTTACTGGTAATAGCAGCCACACCAATAAACCAGCAAATAGTGAGAGTAGTGAAAACTGTGTCTGTTGGGCGATGGCCAGCAGGCCGGTTAAATTCTGTTCGGCAAAATAGGTAATGTTCACCAAACGGAAAATATCGGTTGGGTTCAGTAGCAGTAAGTAGGGAAACAGGGTTTCATCGACGTTGCCCTGAGTGCCGACCAATAAGCCAAGCAGGCCAAGGTCAAACACCAGCACAAACAGAAACCAGATAATCAGGGCAATGCCTGCTGCTTTGGATTTCTCGGAGACGGAGGTGCTGATCACATAGGCAATAGCGATGAAAATCCAGCCCAACAGTACAGCGGAAAGGATGAAGACGGTGTAGGGTGCAATCAGTTCTGACCAGCTGGTGGTGTCGGAGAACAGCCCCACCATAATGGCCGAGGAACCAAAGCCGATGACGGTGGAGAAGGCCATCACAAGACCCTGGCCCAGCATCTTGCCCAGTAATAACTGCCAGCGGGACAGTGGATAGGTCATCAGCAACAGCAGGGTGCCGTTTTCATCTTCACCAACAATACCGTCATAGGCCAACATCAGCGCAATCAGGGGAATAATAAACACCGCCAAGCTGGCGAGGCTGACAATGGTGCTGGATAGCGATGTGAAGCCGACTTTGCCAGCGGCTGCAGCACCAAAATAGGCTAAGCCGATAGCCAGTACGGCGAAAATAATGCAGATCGACAGTACCCAGCGGTTGCGTAGCCCGTCATGAAACTCTTTATTTGCGACTGCAAAAACGGCATTCATAGCGCTGCCTCCAGTCCATTGTGTGTATCAATAAAGTGCGTATATAAATCTTCCAGTGAGGGCAGGTGTATGTCCATGTTTTCCAGGCCGGGTAAATTCACCAGTTGTTGCAGAGTTTTCATTTTGTCCTGTAACGGCACTTTCAGGTGAGTGCCAATTTGATCTTTGTGAACCTGCGCTGCCAACGTTTCGGGTAGCGCCAGATTGCTACCCTGTAGGTGGAAGGTGGCGGGCAGGTTTGCTTGATGCCGTAGGTCGTTAATGCTGCCTTCGGCCAGCAGCTTACCGTGGCCCATGATCAGCGCTCGGTCGATATATTTTTCTACGCCGGGTAATACGTGTGAGCAGAGAATGACAGTACAACCACGCTGTTTAAGCGTATCAATGCGGCCATAAAAATCCTGTGTAGCAATTGGGTCAAGGCCAACGGTGGGTTCATCCAGTAATAATAACTTTGGATCGCCCAGTAAGGCCTGTGCCAAACCAAGGCGTTGGCGCATGCCCTTGGAGTAGGTTTTTACCCGGCGTTTAGCAGCATCACTCAAGCCCACCTGTTGAAGTAAATCAGGACAATTTTTTTTGGCTACGCCCTTTAAGCGGGCAAAATATTGCAGTACCTCAAGGCCTGTCAGCTGATCGTAGAAGCTGACGTTTTCCTGTAGAAAACCCAGTTTACTGCGCAAGTTACGTGCATCTGAGTGGGTGGGGTCCTGACCAAACACCCGCACCTGGCCGGAGGTTGCACCAATCAAACCAAGAATCAGTTTAATGGTTGTAGTTTTGCCCGCGCCGTTATGACCAAATAGTCCCAGCACTTCTCCCTGACGCAGCTCGAGATTGAGCTGGTGTACGGCGGTGACACCCTGATACTTTTTTTCGGCCTGTTGTAGCTCAACAATCGTGGTGTTGCTCATATCAGTTTTTCACTATTTCGGTGGTTTCAAGCGAACCAGTTGAATGCATCAAAAAATCAGGCGCTATCATCAACGGATGGCTATCAATGACCCCCTGCGCGGTTAAAACGGGGAACTGGCGTTGTACCCAGCGCAGGGTTTCAACGGCCGGGCTGTTGAGTAGAAGCTTGGCTGATGGGTATTTCCAGAGTAGCTGATCGACGCCATCGTTGGGTTCATATTGCACATCACCAATGCCGTCACCGTCCATATCCCAACCCAGGTAATCACTCCAGTAATTGCCTTCGCCCTCGTGTGACCAGTCCTGTGTGCGCGAGGCCACGTATTTGACCTGTTGTTTGTTGCCGATAAAGGCGTTGCCGCTGAGGGTGTTGTCCTCTGAACCGGCGGTCAGGTGAATGCCCATATCACTGTCGGCGAACAGGTTGTTACGGAAGTTGTTGAACAGCGAGTTATAAATAAACAGAGCCTTACCTTCAGGATTACTGCGACTGACACTTTTTTTCATATGAGGGTGGCGGGCATTCTGTACGCCTTCGACGCGGTTATTCTCGATAGTGGAATTTGTGATGTAATTCATCAAAATGCCGTAGTTGGCATCATTTTTTGAGCGGTTGCCAATGACTTGCAGAAACTTTGACTGCATAAAGGCATAGCCGGTACGGGTGTTTTGGGTGAAGTTGTCTTTAATCAGGTTGTGGTAGGAATACATGTAATGCACGCCGTAACGCAGATCGTGCAGATAATTGCCGATTAACTGATTGCCGTTGCTGGTATCAATGTAGATGCCATCACGGGTGTGCCAGACTTCATTGTTCTGCGCCAACGCACCCTTGACGTTGAAAAGGTGAATGCCATTGCCGCGGTCCGAGGAGCGTAGTGACAGGTCGCCCTCGATGTTGTTGTTGATGATTTTAATGTCAGGCGATGCGTCTACCCAGATGCCAGAGCCGCCGCCCTGAAAATAGTTGTTTTCGATACGAGCATTACTGGCTTTTGGTGAGACAAAAATACCGGCGTCGAGATTGGTCAGGTTGGTGCCCCAATTTTGGATGCGCAGGCCATGAACATAAACATCGGTCGCTTTAATCAGTATTGCGTGGCCCGTGTTTTGAGCATCAATGATAGCGCCGGTTTTGCCTGTTAATTCGATGGCTTGTGAAAGCGTGAAATTGCCGAGGTAAATACCCTCGGAAAGAACCACCTGGTCACCGGATTGAGTGCTGTCCAGTATGGTTTGTAAGTCATCCTGTGGGGATACGCTGAATGTTGCCGCTTGCGCAGAGAGGCTTATGCTCAGTGCCAGCAGACAGCTTATAAAAGCGAACAAGAATCCCATAAATGACCTGAAAATAGAGAGCTTTGCACGAAAGCTATTTTGCTTCGATGCTGCGTTAAAAACGTACTCAATCGGTCATTTATAAACATAAATTCCCTTACTGTGTGCGTTTTTGCCTTGCCTGGAACCAAAATCCTCTTCCGTGCAAAGATCTCAAATAATTAAAAAAACCTCTGCCTGCCCTGTTTAGCGATAGGTCAGGCAGAGGTGATTTGCTTACAGCTTAGGCTGGCTCAACCAGCATACGGCCGCGCATTTCCATGTGTAGCGCATGGCAGAACCAGTTACAGTAGTACCACTGAACGCCGGGTTTATCGGCAATAAAGGTGATAGATGCAGTCTGTTGCGGACTGATTTCCATCTGAACACCGTGATTCACCATACAGAAGCCGTGGCTCACGTCTTCAATCATATCCAGGTTGGTGATAATAACCGTGACCTCATCACCCTGTTTTACGTTGAATTCGTTCATCCCGTAGGTGGGTGCAACGGAGGTCATGTAAACCCGAACCTTGTTGCCGTCACGGATAACTTTGTTGTCGCTTTCCAGCGTAACACCGTCAGCTTTAGCCATGGCAACCGTTGTTGCGAACGTTGGATCTTTACGATCGTACAGCTTGCGGGTTTTAACCTTGGAGCGGTGCACAATCATACAGTCGTGTGGCTCGGCATAGGTTGGACCATCATGGATCAGCTCCATTTTATCGCCAGAAATATCAATCAGCTGATCGTTTTCTGCATGCAGCGGGCCGCATGGCAGGAAGCGATCTTTTGAAAATTTCTGTAATGAAACCAGATATTTACCATCCGCATCGCGGGTTTCACCCATGGTGGTATGGTTATGGCCTGGCTGGTAATGAACATCCAGCTTCTCGACAATGTAATCTACTTCCTCACCATTGTAGGCTTTAATCGCTTTATCGATGTTCCACTTACAGACTTGGCTGTCGATGAACAGTGTGGTGAAGGCATTACCTTTTCCATCAAAGGCTGTATGCAATGGTCCTAAGCCCAGCTCGACTTCGGCAACGACGGTGTCTCGTGGTTTGATTTTGTCATCAAACAGCGCATCGAATTTAGCCAGTTCGAAAACAGTCACCGTTGGCGATAGTTTGCCGTTAGCAACGGCGTATTTGCCACCGGGCGCGGTGTTAATACCGTGCGGGCTTTTTGGTACAGGCACGTACCGAGTTAGTTTAGAACCTTTACGACCATTCAGAACAGGCACCTTGGAACCAGCCAGTGTCGTGAATTCCCCCGCTTTAACGGCTGCTTCAATGCGTGCAATATTGAAGATCACCAGATGGTCACGTTCGTTACGCATGGTGCCGGCTAAATCAATGGCATTTTCCGAGTTGTAACAGGTGGAGAAGGCATATTTACCGGTGTAATCGGCATCGGTGTTATCCAGGTTACCATCGACAATTACCTGCCAATCCACTTCCATCGTCTCAGCATTCACCGCGTTGAAGAGAGTGTAGTAACCCTCTACATCACCCATATTCAAACCGTTGTTTGGGTGTGGAATACGGAATTCGGCGTTACAGAAAACATACTTGGTATGCGGTACTTTTTGCACACGTAGACCGTGGATCGCCTGAGTATTAGGAATCGTGGTGATCTTGTCGGTTTTCATAATATCACCGCGGATACGGGCAACACGCGAGTTGGCCTTATCGTTGATGAAAATGTATTTGCCGTCGTAGTGACCATCGGTCATCGACATGTGGGGGTGGTGACAGTCACCGTTCAGGTAATGATTTTCGCCGAGTACTTCTTTAGATTCGTTGGTCAGGCCCCAGCCAGTTGCACTATCAATGTTAAACACCGGAATACGCATCAGCTCACGCATGGATGGTAAACCCAGAATACGCACTTCACCGGAATGACCACCGCTCCAGAATCCGTAGTACTCGTCTAATTCACCTAAGCCCACTGTGTGTTTGCTGTTTGATGAGGAGCTGGACGCTTGCGCTGATGAAGGAGCTAGTGCTGAGCCAACGCCCGTTGCCATCACACCGGCTGTGCCAACTAATGCTGCCGAGCCACCTAAAAATAAACGACGGCTAAGATTTACATGTTCGCTAGCTTTCGGGTCTTCACTATCAATTTCGGGTAGATTTTTATCTTTTGGATCTATCATTGTTATATCTCCTTAAAAGTATCGTTCTACTGCAAAGTTAAAATTTATTTATGCGCTTTTTTGTACTGCTGCGTCGGTTATATCCACACTATGAATTTCGTTTATAGCCGCCTCCCGTTTAACTTGCTTGCGTTTTTTTACTACCAGCGGGGGGCACTTATCATCACGGTAGTAGGTTACTTGGCAATCCAGGCATTGGTGGCATTCATTAGCATTAATGCTGCCATCAGGATGAATTGCACCAATTTCACATTCGTTTGCGCACACTCGGCAGGGATCGCCACATTCCTTGCGGCGTTTGAGCCAGTCAAACAGGCGCAGGCGAGCAGGAATCGCCAGCGCTGCACCTAATGGGCAGATGTAACGGCAATAGACCTTACGCGTAAAAATGTTGATGCCCAGCAGGAAAACGGCATAAAAAACGTAGCCCCAATCGCGCTGAAACTTTAATAAGAAGGTGGTTTTGAAAGGTTCAATTTCAGCGTAACGTTCTGCTTCTGCCAGCGATTCCAGTGACACGGCAAACAGGCCAAGCAGAATGACGTACTTTAGAGCCCATAGACGTTCGTGTAGGTAGAAAGGCAGTTCAAACTGTTTTATTTTTAGTGCGCGAGCGGCTTCATTAATGAGTTCCTGCAGGGCACCGAAGGGGCATAACCAACCACAGAAAATACCACGGCCCCATAGCAACATGGTCATTGCCACAAAGCCCCATAAAATGAACAACATAGGGTCAAGTAGGAACAGGCTCCACTGGAAGTCGCCCTGTAGCGCATGCACAAAGGTAAAGACGTTAACGACGGATAATTGTCCTAGCGTGTACCAGCCGATAAAGACCACCGTGAAGGTTAGATAGACGCGGCGGATCCCGTGCATCAGGCGTGGATAGCGAACCAAAAAGTCCTGAATAAAGATCACCACAAACAATATTGTTAGTGCGATCACCAGAATGGCAATTTGGAAGGCACGATCTTTCCAGATTGAAACCCATAGCGCTTCAGGCTCAGGTTCGACGATGGGTTCGGGTCGATCAATAAACTGTTCTGGTGTTGAGTAGTCGCCATAAAAGCTGGTGAATACGCTATCCAGTGCACCTACCTGACGGCGCACGAGTAACTCTAGCTGCCAGGGTGTGCCTAAATCAAAATCGTACTGATCACGCACAATAAAGATGGCCATTTCCTTCAGGCCGGGGAACCCTTCGATATACACGTCATTGAGACGGTGATAATCAGTATCGTGGAAACTAATTACCTTGTCCGACTGCTGTAATTGGGTGCGATCAAAAATCCCGCCGCGTACATAACCGTTACCCTTGAAGGAGTATTGACCTTTAGCCATCACCGCGATCGCCTGATCACCTTCCTTCAAATCAGTCATCAACCAGTTATATTGATCATCACCTAGCAGATTTCGACCAATCGTCGGAATGTTTACGGGGGCGTAATACAGGTCAATAAACATGCGCTGTTGTGCTTCAGCGTCCGGTTCACCTTTTGTGGCCGCTTTAGTGCCTTCAAAGGCACTATCGATATCGGACTCAATTAGCTTTAGGCGACGAATTGCACCGTTGCCGGTCAGTTTGTCCCAGTTGGCCTTTTCAAAGACGTCTGGTTTGATGGTAGCAGGCGGTATTTTTGCCTTTTCAGTCAGTCCGGCAATACCGAGTATTCGGGCGACTTTCTGTGCTGAACGCATAATGGCTTCGTTGACCACCATTACTGTTACAGTGGCACCGGAGATCACGTCGACATTAACAATCGCTTCATTATTGCCGGCGCCGACGCGCACCTTATCGGTAACATTCAGTCCTTTATATTTGTCGGTAAAATCAAATAGTTTTTGCTCTGGAATACCCACCAGGAGAATGGGTTCGTGATGTTCGAGAACTTGAGTTGTAATTAATTTTCCCTCAGGACCCATCACAATCAAGGTGTTGATGGGCTTTCCCGAATAGGCAGGGATATTGACGACATCGTTGGTATTAAAGGCATAGCCGATAATATCTTCGCCGTTGTGAATGGTTCGAACCAGCACCTTACCATCGGACAGGGCGGTCTTTTCACTAATGGAGGAAAATTGCGGCAGAGCCAAGCGAATAGTATCAAGCTGCTGCACTTCGGAAACAGGTACCATCGCCGAGGCATGATTAGAGCTGATTAGCGCAGCAAAAAGCAACGCAACCACAATTCTGAGGCGGCTAATCCAGCCGAATAAATCCATTTACAACACCTTGCAAAGAGGCTGCAACAACTTGTCACAGCAAACATGTTAGCAACGAGGCTAACGGGGTGCGACAAATTGTCGCAGTGGGCATGTTAGCAATGGTGGTTTTAGGGATACTTGATCGGAATCAATTTTACATTTTGGCTCTTCAATCAATTATAGAGATAGGTGTTTAATTCTGAACGTTTGTATCAGGTTTATATGACCGGCTATTAAAGCGAAAAGATGAGTGGGGCGAGCGAAGGAATTGAATGCATTTTTATCATCGCTGATCGAACATTGACTGTTCGTGCTTTCATTTGAAAAATATTCACACATTGCTGATGGCTTTTATAATACCTCTTTATTGGGGTTTAAATAAAAAAGTAAGGTTTGGCGTGCAAGCTATATAAGGGAACCTTGTTATGAGGAGTGTTGCGAGAAGGCCGCGTTAAAACGTGCGTGATACTGCGAGAACAACACGGTCATCTACAATTTGATGGTTGTAATCAAAACCATAGAAATCATGTTTACCCTTTTTTATATCGGTATCGTGGTAGCGAACATCAACGTTCCAGCCAAAGAAGGTTTTGCTGACACCAATGTTCCAATGCTGCCAATCTACGTTGCTGTATGTTGCATCGGACGGCTCATCAAATTCCTGGAAACCATAGGTGCCTGATAATGTTACGCCGGCCGGTAAACTGAGGCTGGGGTGAATGGCATAGTTATAGGATTGCAGATCATCTACACCAAACCAGTCGGTCAGGGTTGGCGAAAATTCCAGTTTTAGCGTCAGGTTCCCAAATGCAGGTAATGTCAGGTAGTTGAACAGTTCCAAATAGTTGGAATCTGAATCGCCAGGATAAACGTACTGGAACAACATGCTGTTATAACTGAATCCAGTATCGCCGATGGCACCAGACATGCCGATATAGGGCCCCCAGATTGAACCGATTTTACCGTTAGTGCCATTAGAGGAATTATCGGGGAATAGATTGTCAGCGCCATAAAGGCCGGCATAAAAGCCGCTGTCATGGGTCCAGGTGATCGCAATTTTAGCGGATGGGATTTCACCGTCATTGGTTTCTGATTCGCCGCGAAATACATAATCGCTGGCCAGTTCAAGCCAGGTGCTGACGGTACCGTTCAGGTGTTTTTTTGGTTCGATGTTAACTTCTTGCTCTTCATTGGCATAAACAGCTGTGCTAGCGGCTAAAGTGGCTGATAGCCCAGCCAAAAAAATTGTTAGTTTGTTCATAATAGTCTTCAACATTTCATCGTAAAGCAGTATTCAAACCCCTCCCTTAAACTGAGCTCCATGTTGGTATTTATGCGAATTGGGTTTATAAAATGTGTGCCTGTTGTTAAAAGAGGCTTCGAATTTGTCTGCATAAAGGATAGACCACCTTGAGGCAAAAGGAGAGCTTTTAACGGTTATTCAGTGTCTTGGGATTATTACATTAATAAGCGTGTATCTCTGGCACGCGCATTTTTTCGTAAAGCCAGACGCATATTTCTACGCTAGGCAGCAGTGATGGCATTTTTAATGCGACAGTGTCGTCGCCGGAAGCGGTTTATTGAAGGAAACAGAGGTGCCTGAATTTTTATATGAAGCTTACCGGGGAGAGCTATTTGGCATTGAGTTTTCCAAAGCCTTTGCTGAACAGGCTAGAGATTCAGCTGAACGTAAAAAATGGCAATGCCTGATCGAACTGGAGGTTCATACGGCAACCCTGCAGTTGGGTTGATGTTGAAATGGAAGCCAAGGAAGTAGGTATCACTGCACCTTGGTTAGACCGGGAATGGCTGCCTCTTAAGGCGACGCTGGGTCCCTGGGTTGAAGGTTATGCGGTTGAATAGCGTCGGCAGGAATAAAGCCGCTTCTGCTGATCAGTATAGAATAGTGGATATGGCGGCAGCCCACGAAGAAGCGAATTTAATCTTTGTGCAGGCTGAGCGAGCAGGCGAGAGTGATAGCCTGAAAGTGGTTAGGGAGTTTATGGCAAACTATCAGTTGATTTAATCGCGCCTTTAAGCAAAAAAAACCCCGCGTTAAGCGAGGTTTTTTATTTGGAACTTGCTACTTACTAACCAGAGTATGATTACGCGTTCTCTGCGTGCAAGAAGCGCTGATGGTGTAAAGAGAGATAGCGGCCCTCTAATGCGATCAGGCGGAAAAGGTCTGATTCAGTAATCATACCAACCAGTTTTCCGTTATCCGTGACAGGAACACCACTGACTTTTTGTTCCAGCATTACACGGGCTGCGTCAGCAATTGTGGCGCTTTGCTCAACAGATAGCACGTTAGCTGTCATTACGTCTTTGACTTTTAAACTTAAAACTTTTTGGCTTAATTCCCAAATATTCAGGGATGATTCACCTGTTAATTTTGCCTCAAGTACATCGGTGAACGACACAATGCCAACTAGTTTTTCGTTGTCTACAACCGGTAAACGGCGAACGCGGTTGTCGGTCATCACTTGACGTGCATCAGACAAACTTGTATCGCTAGAAACGGATACTACTGGGGTGGTCATGCTGTCTTTTACTAACCCTTCACTCATGGGGGTAACCTCCTAGGTTAATTAGTTTAAGTGTTTTAAACACAGAAAATTGATTGACGGTACTGATAGGTAGCCGGTTTAGTGATGCAAAGTTGCTGGTAGTTTAGTAAGGATAACGTAAACGTCAAAATTTAAACTGCGCTGTATTTGCAGTGTTTTCTTATCGCCATAATCATCTTCTGATGTTTGATGGCAGCAGATTAGCAGGCATATATTTCCAAGCCTTGATTCGTATCAAGTCAGCGCTTAATACAGCCAGGCGGGCTTGATCAAAATCAAGATTATACTTTGGGGAAGGTCAAAACTTGCTTTTTATTTAACTGTTGAGCATAGCTACAGGGCTGTTTTCTGATTTATTGTAAATTAGGGAGTAACAATAAGGGGCTAGGATTGTAGGTACACCTGAAACGCATATTCCAGTTGGTTGTAATTGTCACATTTCAATTATTAAGGGATACAGTGTCCCCTAATATTTCAAAAGGTATTATTAGCCTTAATCCGCCTCACCAATTTCGGGCACTTCGTTAAGTAAGTAAAATTACTCTACGAGGTGAACAATGGCAAAAGCAATAACCCGCAAACACTATGCGCCGAGATTTAAAGAAGAAGTGCTAAGACTAGCCAGTAAAATTGGCGTGACTAAAGCCGCCAGAAAGCTCGGCGTTTATCAGTTCCAAATATACAGTTGGCGATCAGCTGCCCAAAAGAAGGTTTCCACAAGCAAGAGCGAATCTGGTTTAGCAACGGAGAACGTTCGGCTCAGGCGTCAACTCGCCGAACAGACCGATGAGCTCGAAATCCTAAAAAAGGCAGCCACCTACTTCGCGAAAAACCAAAAGTAATGCGGTACACGTTTATTTAGGAGCATCGTGACCAATTTCGTCTTGTGCGAATGGTTGCGGTGTTCGGGGTGTCGCGAAGTGGGTATTACGCCTGGGCGAAACGCTGTCTAAAACCTTCTGCAAAGCAGTTGGTTCAACAGGCCATGGATGCAAGGGTCAAATCAGTTTTTGACAGCAGTAAGCAACGAGATGGCGCTCGTCGCATACAGGTAGAACTTGGAGAACAAGGCTATCAACACGACATTAAAACGATTGGTCTAAGTATGAAGCGCCAAAATCTCGTGGCTAAGACAACCCGTAAATTCAAGGTGATCACCGACAGCTGTCACCAATTGTCTATCTCTCCTAACCTGCTTGAGCAGAACTTTGCTGCGGATCAGCCTAACCAGAAATGAGCTGGAGACATTACCTACTTGTACACCAGCGAAGGTTAGCTTCATCTGGCAGTAATGATTGATCTACACTCCCGTGTGGTTATTGGCTGGTCGATGAGCACCCGCATGACGGCTGCTTTAGCCTGTGATGCGTTGAGTATGGCGCCGTGGCGTAGAGGCTTTCCCATGACCGAGGTAGTCAGTATTGCTCAAATATTTATCGGGATATTATCGGCAAGCATCAACTGAAGCAGAGCATGAGCCGTAAGGGAAATTGTTGGGATACTCAGTTTACTATGCTAATGGAGCGCTTCTTCAGAAGCTTGAAAACGGAATGGGTTCCAACCTTAGGCTATCGCAGCTTTATCGAGGCGAAACACTCAATAACCGATTATGTTG
>Ga0209395_1007215_pt1 | contig 11751 bp, 12 predicted proteins | sample GOMGulsemesocosm_3_FD_184635 | JGI IMG/M metagenome (GOLD analysis project Ga0209395, IMG submission 184635) | Methane-oxidizing microbial communities from mesocosms in the Gulf of Mexico - GOM9D Gulf of Mexico (SPAdes) (version 2) | ecosystem: Environmental > Aquatic > Marine > Cold seeps... | reverse complement strand
CACCATCAAAACCCACCATCATTTTAATATTTTTTGACAGGGTTATTGGAGGTGAAATTCCCTAGCGACCATCAGCTTTTGAATCGGGTTTTACTCTAATACTTCATTTAATACGACTGTCCCAAAATAAGCTCGCAAACACCTTCTGAATACAAAAAAGTAGTTCTTCTCTATAAGCTCGAACTACCCACAATCCTTAAATAATTAATAACCAACAAAGTGCACCTTCTTATTAAATTAGTTCGAATCGATAATCACGAACGTTTTTAGAATACCTAAGAACTAATTTTGCCTTTTATAAATTAATAATTTAAGTATGACTAAATATATTCTAGTGCTGGTATTCTCATTTTCATCGGTATTAATCTTTGCTCAAGAGATTACACAAACTATAAAGGGGCAAATCATTGACGAATCTTCTCAGGAGCCTATACCCTTTGCCACAATAGTAATTATTGGTGCAAACCCAATGATGGGAACTACCTCTGATATGGATGGTAATTACATGATTGAAAACGTTCCAATTGGCAGGTATGATTTGAAAATATCATTTTTGGGTTATGAACCAGTTATAAAACCCGAAGTCGTAGTAACATCAGCAAAAACAGTAATTTTAAATATTGAACTTGTAGAAAATGCAACCGCATTGAACGCCGTATTTATCAAGCCAAGAGTCATAAAAGAAAAGCCCATTAACAGAATGGCAACAGTTAGTGCTAGAATGTTGAGTGTTGAAGAAGCCAACAGATATGCAGGAGGGTTTGATGACCCAGCACGTTTGGCTTCTTCATTTCCAGGTGTTGCTAGTAGCGTGGGTAATAATGCCATTGTTATTAGAGGAAATGCACCAAAATTTTTACAATGGAAAATTGAAGGCGTGGAGATACCAAATCCAAATCATTTCGCTGACTTAGGAGCTTTTGGAGGCGGTGGTTTAACGGCTTTGAGTAGTAATTTACTGGCTAATTCTGATTTTTATACTGGAGCATTTCCAGCGGAGTATAACAATGCACTTTCTGGAGTTTTTGACATAAGGATGAGAAATGGGAATACATCTGAGTATGAACACAGCATTGAGATTGGAGCTATAGGCATTGACTTTACTTCTGAAGGTCCGTTGAGCAAGAAAAAGAATGCCTCCTATCTTGTAAATTATAGATATTCAACCCTTGGACTCGTTTCTTCCCTCCTTCCTGAAGATGCCCAAGGTACTAACTATCAAGATCTATCATTCAAATTAAAATTACCAACCAATAAAGCTGGATTGTTTTCCCTTTGGGGAATTGGATTAATAGATAATTCAGGTTCTACTCCAGAAACCGATGTTGCCCTTCAAAACTACTATCAAGATATTGAAAAGGGAGACGTAAAACAATATATGGGAGCATTGGGTTTAAACCATAGATTGTTCTTGGAAAATGCGACGTACTTAAATTCCACGTTAGCAGTAGCTGCAAATGGACTAGACCTGAAAACCGACAGGCTTGATAATTCTTTTCAATTACAACCTGAAAACGCAATAAAAAACACAAATTACAATATTACTTTCAAATCTTTTCTCAATAAAAAATTTAGCTCCAAACACAGCAATAAAACGGGTATTACTATAAGAGGAATGGGCTATCACTTAACTTTAAAAGAAACGAACAATGTCACAGACGGCTTAAATACATTGGTTTCTGAAGATGGTTTTAGTGCATTGGTTTCTGCTTATTCTGGCTCTTCTTTTACATTAAAGAATCTTAAAATAAATGCGGGGCTACATACTCAATTATTTACACTGAACAATCATTTTACAATGGAACCACGCCTTGGATTAAGCTATCAACTAAATGAAAACAATAAGATAAGTTTTGGTTATGGTTTGCATAGTAGAATAGAACCTTTAAATATCTATTTTGCGAACACGACTAATTCAACTTCTGTCCAAGCCAACAAAGAGTTAGATTTTTCAAAAGCACATCATTTTGTTTTTGCTTATGATTGGAATATTACAGAAAAATTACATCTAAAAATGGAACCTTATTTTCAACACTTGTTCAATATTCCAATAATAGAAAACAGTACTGAATCCCTGCTAAATTTGCAAAATGATTGGTTTATCAATGATGCCTATGTAAATACAGGAAAAGGTCAAAATTACGGACTCGATGTAACATTAGAACAATATATTAATAATGGATTCTACTATTTAATTGCTGGATCTATCTTTAATTCTAAGTACAAAACGGAAAAAGATAGCTGGTACAATACACGATTCAATAAAAATTTTCTTTTCAATGCGCTTTTTGGAAAAGAATTTAGAATTGGCAAGAAAAAACAAAACTTATTGGGTGTAAACATCAAATTGAGTTTTCAAGGAGGAGATCGATATTCTATAATTGACAACACCGCTTCTACGCTAGAAAAAGATGTTGTTTATAATGAAACTACCCCGTTTACAGAGCAAACAAAGACATCCTTCATTGGTCATTTTACGATCAATTACGAATGGTACAAAATAAAAACAGCACATAAAATATCTTTCAAAGTATTAAACGCCACAAATTATAAGGAATTTCAAGGGCATAGGTATCACATAAAAACTAATAGGGTCGAGGAATATAGAGAAGCATTAATGATACCCAATTTCAGTTATAAAATTTCATTCTAACGATATCCTAGTACACCGTACTATATTAAAAACTTAAAAAGGCACTTTTAACAGCAGTGAACTAATATTACTCTAGCTTTCACTTTCAATCCTTTTTTTGTAATTGTAATGAATCAATAATATGTAGGAGATTTTCAGCTTTACTAATCGTTTTTTTGTAAGTCTCTTTCATAGATTCTTCTCTAAATATGGCCATTTTGATGACATTTTTTCCTTGATTAGATTGGATTTCGTTTATCGTGTTTAATCTATTTTCTAGGGAGTTTTCTATTGTGAGCGTATCTAAAAATTCTAGTTCAAATTTGTTTTGATAAAACCAATAGTCATATTCATTTTCAACAAATTTCTTTTCCCAATCATTTCTAATGTCCAAATAATCTTTAAAAGAGGTATAATAAATGTTTAATTTTTGAAATAGATATTTATTTCCTTGTAGAGACAATACTCCCGACTCTTTCATTTTATCGAATGCACCCGTATTAATTTTTATATTATTCGAGCCAGAAGATATGATTTGTTGTATATCACCAGTAGAATAATTACTTATACTATCTATGCTTAGTAGTTTTCGTTTATATGCTATTTTAACATCTATTCTATCTAAAGCAAAGTTAAAATAAGCAGTATCTCTCTTTAAATCTATAGAGATCTCTTCTATAAAATACTTAGATTTAGAAATGTTTTTTCTAGTGTCATTCCAATTGTTAATATTCATTGCTACAAGGATACCGACAACAATCAAGATGATTTCTCCAATGGCATATATGATATAATTTTTTACTTTTTTTTCTAACAGCAGTCTTTTTTTTAATTGCTTAAACATTTTTAAAAATTAGTGGTTAACTCTCTTTTATGTCAAAATATATGCGCTTTCCCTCTCAAATAATTTGCATAAAGTGAATAAAATTTTTCTTTATTCCCCTACAACATATTCGATTTAAGCACGATACATATCAAATATAAAAAAGGTGATTTGAAATGTATATGATTATTGTCACTTATCCATTACAGCGCCAATCTTTAACTAATTCTCGTGGTTACCATTCCACATGCGTCACATGATTTCTGACAACTTTCATGCTTGTTTTAAGCTCAGATTACACAATAGTCACATGGCATAACCTTCGCCTGTAAATTGCCATCCAAAGTGATTTTTTCGACTTGGGTAAAATAATAAATGTAACATTCAGTTACTTAAAAATTCTTCTATATGAAGTAATTGTATTAATTTTAAGTTTATGAAATCATTGAAAGAATTTATTACTTCTACTGGCGCCTCATCTGAGTTAATATCTCAATTAACTAGTGAGATTAAACAAAAAACAATTTCTAAAGGAGCCATACTTCAAACCAGCGGAGAAAAATGGCATCGAAGCTTTTTTGTTCGAAAAGGATTGCTTAGAAGTTATAGTATTGACCATAAAGGAAAAGAACATGTTTTTATGTTTGCTCCTGAAGGTTGGGTAATTGGAGATATAGAATCACTCACTTTTGACACCCCCACAATGCTCTTCATCGATGCGTTGGAAGATTCAGAAATTGACATAATAGATTCTAAAAATTTCAAGATCCTAAATGATTTACCCAAGGAAGCTCTGCATCAACAAATAGATAAACTATCTCGAAGAGTCTCCGTTTTACAGCATAGAGTTCTAATGTTAATCAGTGCTAGGGCAGTTGACAGGTACAAGGAATTCATTAAAACTTACCCAAATATTACGCAACGTGTTCCGCAACGTATGATTGCTTCTTATTTAGGAATAACACCCGAGGCTTTAAGTAAAATTAGAGGGAAAATGGCAAAAGAGTAAGCATTACATTCATTTCTTAATCTAGGTTAATGCAAGGTAGTTACAACAACATCATCTTTGCACTATAATTTAAAACAATAAAGAAATGACAGTAAAAAATGTAATGATTGGTATTGCTCAAGGACTTCTGAGTATAGCCATGCTAGGTTCAGGTTTAATGAAAATAATGACACCGTATGAGGAAATTGCCGCACAAATGACTTGGGCACAAAACGTTTCTTCATCTATAGTTTTTCTAATTGGATTGTTGGAAATTTCCGGAGTTATCGGAATGAATTTACCTTATTTATTAAAAAAGCATAAGCAACTAATTCCTATTGCCTCAGGAGGTATAGCACTTACAATGTTTGGCGCCGTTTTAACGCATGCCTTCATTGGAGAAAACATTATTGCTGCTTTAGTACTTTTAGTAATAGCTAGCTATGTTACCTATTCCAGACTTAATTTACTAAAAGAAAACAATAAGAAATTTATTAAATAAAAAAGATCATTATGAAAAAAAAGATATTAGTATCAGGAGCAACTGGACAACAAGGAGGAGCAGTTGTTCAAACTTTATTGCATGATGGTCATCAGGTGATTGGAATGACAAGAAATGTTGAGTCATCAAAAGCAAAAAGATTAATAGAGCAAGGAGTAGAAATGCTTACTGTTGATTTCACAGATAAAGACTCACTTGTAAAAATAATGAAGAATGTAGATACTGTATTTGCCATGACAACACCCTTTGAGGCCGGTCTTGAAGCTGAAATAATACAAGGTGTTACAATGGCAAATGCCGCTGAGGAAGCAAGGGTTGGACATTTCATTTTCAATTCTGTTAGTGACGCTGACAAGGAAACTGGAATTCCTCATTTCGACAGTAAATATAAGGTTGAAAAACATCTGGCCACATTAGATTTAAACTATACCATAATAGCACCCGTTTATTTTATGGAAAATCTATTAATGCCACATGTTTTAGATGCAATTAAGAATCAAGGAGTATTAAAAATGGCAATGCCTGAAAACGTTCCCTTACAACAAATTTCTGTAGAAGATATAGGTAAATTTATAGGTCTCGCAGTAAACGAAAGAGAAAAGATGTTTGGAAAAAGAATGAATATCGCTGGAGATGAATTAAACGGTGATGATGCAGCTAAAATTATTTCAGAATTATTGGGAAAGGAAATTCGCTACGAAGGTATCAGTCCAGATTTTTTAAGAATTCAAAGTGAGGATATTGCAATAATGTTTGATTGGTTTATAGATACAGGATATACTGCTGACCTTAAATGGTCAAAGGTTCATGGTTTGCTAAGTTTTAAAGAATGGGCTGCCAAAATCGATTCCAGTTTATTAAAATAAACTAATAATAAAGCACCTTTAGGGTTCTGTCGTGTCTAAGAATAAATAGCTAAAAAGAGAATAAAATGAAAGATACAAAACTTCTAATACTTACTATTTAGCCTTTCTTTATTTCTTTTTACTTGGTATACTTCGTGAAAGTTGATAGATACGACTGGGCTTAAACATTTTAACAAAATAACCTGCCATCAAAACCCACCATAATTTTAATGAATTTTAAGTGGGTTGTTGGGGGTAAAATCAAACCCTATGACACATCAAATTTCAAACTTATATAAAAATCTATCTGTCCTATTTAAACGAGAATTTAGATTATAAAACACTTCTATTGAATCTGTAAAAAACAAAAAAATAACCTTTCATTAAATAAATAGTGGGTTTACTACAGAGAGATTTGTTATGCCAATTTTTCAATAAATCCAATTTTACTAAAAAAAACTTTTAAATGTAACTGAAAATCATTATATTACTAACACACTAAATCTTGAAGATATGTTTTTCCTAGAATACCGTACTTCGAAAATAATAAGCGTACTCATAATTATTATGGGAGTTTTAGGTGGTGGCTTATTTCTTCTTTTTGGAGTGGCCAACCTCCTATATCCAGATGTTCCAGAAGCTTATTTAACACAGAACACAATCATTTGTTTAGTGGTTAGTTTTATTGGTTTGGTATTTATACTGCAAGCAATAAAAACGTACCGAAAGCTACTTTCTCCAAAGTAGATCGCTATACCAGCATGTCACAAAACACATCAAACTCAAACATGGAATTTAGCATTACAAAAGAAAACAAAAAAGAACCTACTAAAAGAAATTTCATGTTGTCTTCAATTTTTATCGTCCGCTCATTTTAGGGTCGAACGTCCAAATTTCATCCCAAGAATTTGAGAATGTATCCTTCATGTTTTCTAAAAATGGCTGCCATGATTTTTCGCCATTTACTTTATTGAATGCTTCCTTAAAATTTCTATCTCGATCCAGTTCCGCCCAATTTTTCATTGCACTTACCGTTGCGATATGTCTACCTAAATCACCTTGACGAAACTCATTGTAGTAGAGCCCCCATGGATTTTCACCATCCATAGCTTTCACTGCTTTACTAATTTGAGTAAACAAATGCTTGACATTATGACCTTCGCCTTTAACTACTTCTAGGTATCTAATATACAATAGTGGATGTGTATTATTAGCTTGATCAAGCATGTCTGTATTCGAAAGTTCTTTGTCTTTTTTCCAATATTCACCTTCAGACATTCTTTTTACATAAGGAAGCACATTATCTCTCCAATCTTCATCATGCCCACCTTTTGAAGGTCGGTTATCCAAATGAGAATAGGTTAAAGGGCCCATCTCCCAAACAATTTTACCAATATTTGGTCCTGTCGAAATATGGTAAACATATGCTTTATAGGGGCCTTCTTTATGATATGTCTGGTTGTGCTTTCTCATATTCTCTGCCAATACTTTTAACTTAGTATTGTCAGGAGTAAGCGTTATGCTTTCCCACATAACATAAGATTTGTCTTGTGCTTCTACCGTAATTATAGTTCCAAATACGATAACAAGCATCAGTAATGACGAAATTATTTTTTTAATCATAATAAATATATTTTGTTGGTTAGTAGTTTTGTTGCACAATAAAAATTGCACAACATGCTTATTTAATAAAAGAAATATGGAGTTTGAAGTATAATAATTGAATGAAAATTTACATTCAATTAAGATGAAAGTTCAGTTAGTAGGTCCCCTAATATATGTTTTATTTCTGAGAATAAACCTATTAATACTTTTAAATCAGACAATTACACTGTGAAAATCTCATTATTTAACGGCTACATAACAAACCAAAGTACGGTTTATTAACAACGTACAAAAGGAAGAGTTAATGGGTTTTACAACCTTAAAATAATCATAGTTTGGCAGTGGAATAAAAAAAGAAACGGATGCCATAAAACATCATAGCATCAAGGTAAGGGAGCTTTTACCGAAGTTATTCCCTGTAGAAAAGCACTAAAACAGACATCACTCCTACAAGACCATAAATTGACCTTAAAAATAAGTTATAAATAATACGTTTCGCATGGAGTTAAAATATCCACACTTGACTGCGAGTCACACAGCCTAACAGACTTAGATAATACCACATATTATCTATGCATCACCCTGTAATACTAACAAAGGCACTCTACTTTCAAAATCTTCTCTTTTTACGCTATTGTCTTTCCAAAGTTTTTCGAAGAACCCTTTTCTACGACGGATAACGCAAATAATATCTGGATAATGCGCATTCAAATGTTCTAATACTCCCTGAAAAATAGTGCCATTATCAGTGGTTTTAAAGGTGCTACAAATATTAGTCAATTCACTGTTAATGATTAAGTCTTTTTCTTTTACATATGGTGTAATCACCTGTAATAAATTCAAGGTAATACTAAATTCGGCATGCATTGTATGCAAAGGCAACAACACATCTTCGCGTTTTAAAATCCCGGATTTAATAGCCATTAAAACCGTATCTATTCGCTTAAACACATAGTTATTTGGGACTATAATGATAGGACAGTCTATTTTCTGAATCATATCTCCTGTAAATTTCCCAATATAGAGTTGCTGATTTCGTGTATTTGTACGTGTTTTCCCAATAATTAAATCTATGTCCTCTTTTTGCTGTAATTCCCAAATACAATCCAACATATTTCCCTTACTGCAAATTTGACGAATAGCAATATTTTTAACATCCATGGAATCCAGCAATAATTGTAACTCTTCTATAGCTAATAACTTCATGGCATCGTCCACCCGAGTAATGGTATTTGCCATTCTAATTTCGCCGAAAGAATGTAATACTATTAGTGATGCGTTTACCTCCGAAGCAAAATCAATGGCATATTGCAACATTACGCCGCTTCTCTCGATGGTTTTTATAGGAACTAGAATTGTTTTCATAAAGCATTTGTTACATTTGTTCTGGCAAACGTTTTACGAAGCTACAAAAATTATTTATTGATTTCAAAAATGTAAAAAAATATGTCGGTTATTTTAGCTAAAAAAACAGATACCATAGCAATTATTCAGCTTTTAAAACGATGTGCAGTAGATTTAGAACAACAAGAAATCTTCCAATGGAATGAGCACTACCCATCCATAGAAATCATAGAAAATGACATTCGATTAAATCAACTCTATCTTTTAACAAATGACACAAAAATTATTGGTACTATCGTTTTAAGTACCATAAAAGACCCTGAATACAATGATGTCTCCTGGATAGAAGACGATCAAACAGCACTCTACATTCATCGTTTAGCAATAGATCCAGAAGAACAAAAAAAAGGATATGCACAACAATTAATGGATTTTGCAGAAGATTATGCAGCCACACATCATTTTAAAACGATCCGACTGGACACTTTTAGTAAAAACGAAAGAAATCAACTATTTTACATCAAAAGAGGCTATCAAAAAACAGGAAGTATCTTTTTACCCTCACAAAGTAACGCTCCTTTTTATTGCTTTGAAAAACCGATAGCATAGGAAACTTATTTTCCACTTTACAAGCACTCATGTACAAAAAAACCAACATCAATTTTAAAAGTATTAATAAGTTAGCCATTCCAGCAATAATTGCGGGAATTGCGGAACCTTTATTGTCCATTACTGATACCGCCATCGTAGGAAACATACAATCAAACCCAACAGAAGCACTTGCTGCAGTGGGTATTGCTGGTTCATTTATTTCGGCACTCGTTTGGATTTTAGCTCAAACACGTTCAGCTATATCTGCCATTGTGGGGCAATATTTAGGTGCAAAAAAACTACATGAAATAGCCACATTACCAGCCCAAATAATCGTAATAAATCTATTTTTAAGTGTTATTATTTATGTGATAACCATCTTTTTTATCGACGAAATATTTGTGCTATATAACGCCAAGGGGGTCATTCTAGAATACTCGGTAGATTACTATAAAATTCGTGCTTTAGGTTTACCTCTGACATTATTTGTATTTTCTGCATTCGGAATTTTTAGGGGGATGCAAAATACTTTTTGGCCTATGATCATAAGTATTGTAGGTGCAGTATTAAACGTAGGGTTGGATTTTGCACTGGTTTTTGGAATAGAAAATATGATCGAACCAATGCATATAAAAGGTGCTGCTTGGGCAAGTGTAATTGCACAAAGTATGATGGCACTACTCACATTGGTATTAGTAATAAAAAAGACACCTTTCTCTTTAAAGTTAGTCTTCCCTTTTAACAAAGAAATTAAACGATTACTAGGTATCAGTTTTAATCTATTTATAAGAGCATCTGTTTTAAACATCGCTTTATATATGGCCAACTCGTACGCTACAAGTTACGGAAATGAATACATAGCAGCACAAACTATGGCATTTCAAATTTGGTTATTCTTCGCTTTCTTTATTGATGGCTATGCCAGTGTAGGAAACATTGTTTCGGGTAAATTACTAGGAGAAAAAAACTATCCAGCCATCTGGGGTTTAAGCTTGAAATTGAGTAAATATAGCATTTTTATAGCCCTGTTACTCGCGGGGATCTGCACCCTATTCTACCACCCCATCGGGCGAATGTTTTCTAAGGATTCAGACGTGTTAGAAGCATTTTATTCCGTATTTTGGATTGTACTAATTATGCAACCTATTAATGCCATTGCCTTTGTTTTTGATGGTATTTTTAAAGGGCTAGCGGAAGCCGTTACCTTACGAAACTTATTACTAGTTGCCACGTTCTTAGGTTTTATACCTACACTTTTAATAGCCGATTATTTCGGTTTTAAATTATACGGTATCTGGATGGCATTTACCATTTGGATGTGCTTACGAGGAGGGATACTTGTCTATAAATTTCGAAAGCGATATTTAGACAAAAAGCAGTACCTTTAAGCCATGGAAAATGGAAGTTTATATACATCAATTCGAGATGGAATTGCCAGCATTGAGTTTTATCACCAAGCGAGTAATTCGTTTCCCTCAAACTTGTTAGAGCGCCTAGCCAATGCGTTTAACGAACTAAGTGAGAACGATGAAGTACGTATAATTATCTTAAAAAGTGAGAAAGAAAAAGCCTTTTGCGCAGGAGCCTCTTTTAATGAGTTAACTGCCATTTCTAACGAAACTGAAGGAACTGCATTTTTTATGGGCTTTGCCAATGTCTTAAATGCCATGCGTAAATGCTCTAAACTTATTATTGGAAGAATTCAAGGTAAAGCTGTTGGTGGAGGTGTTGGACTTGCGGCCGCTTGCGATTATTGTTTTGCTACAGAAGCGGCGTCTATTAAACTTTCTGAACTTACTATAGGCATTGGTCCATTTGTAATAGCTCCTGCCGTAGAACGTAAAATGGGAATTGCTGCATTAAGCGAACTTTCCTTGGATGCCACACATTGGCAAAATGCGTATTGGGCACAAAAAAAAGGACTGTATTCACATGTTTATGAAAACATTAAAGAAATGGATATTGCGCTAGAAAATTTTTCAGAAAAACTAGCCAGTTACAACCCTGAAGCTTTAACACAGCTAAAATTCGTATTTTGGGAAGGCACAGCACATTGGGAAACACTCTTAAAAGAACGTGCTTTAATTAGCGGAAAACTAGTGCTTTCTGATTTTACAAAAACGGCCCTAAATAAATTCAAAAAATAATGATGTCACACATACTATTGATATTACAACAAATTAATATTGAAGAAAAAATACAGAATGCTCCAGATAGTGGCTATCAAATAGGCATAGTAATAGGTACCTATTTACCATTTGTCCTTTTAGCAATACTAGCATATTGGGCATATCATAGAGCAAAAAACAGAAAAGATTTAGACGATTAATGATGGCGAAAATTAGAATTACAAAACAGTTTGATTTTGAAACTGGACATGCCTTATATGGCTACGACGGAAAATGTAAAAATGTACACGGA
>Ga0209395_1007207_pt1 | contig 11760 bp, 11 predicted proteins | sample GOMGulsemesocosm_3_FD_184635 | JGI IMG/M metagenome (GOLD analysis project Ga0209395, IMG submission 184635) | Methane-oxidizing microbial communities from mesocosms in the Gulf of Mexico - GOM9D Gulf of Mexico (SPAdes) (version 2) | ecosystem: Environmental > Aquatic > Marine > Cold seeps... | reverse complement strand
GCTATTAAGAATAGTTTGCCAGCGGGGCTGGAACCGAAGATGGGCCCTATATCGACCGGTTTAGGTGAGATATTTATGTATACCGTGCAAGCGTTGCCGGGTGCAAAACAAGAGAACGGCAGTGCCTATGATTCTACAGCGCTGCGCGAAATTCAAGATTGGATTATCAAGCCGCAGCTTTCCCAAGTGAAAGGCGTGGTCGAAGTTAACAGTATTGGCGGCTATAACAAGCAGTACCATATAACGCCCGACCTGCAAAAGCTTCTTCAGTTTAAACTGGGCATGGCCGATATCGTGCGAGCGCTTAAGAGTAACAATCAAAACCGAGGCGCCGGCTATATAGAACGCAATGGGCAGCAACTGTTGGTGCGCAGTGCTGGCCAGTTGGCCAGTATTGAAGATATTGCTAACGTTGTTATCGATGAGCAAAATTCTGTACCCATTAGAATTGGCGACGTTGCCACTGTTGCGATTGGCCGTGAACTGCGTACCGGGGCCGCCACCCAAAACGGTGTTGAAACTGTTCTTGGAACCGCGATGATGCTAATCGGTGAAAACTCCCGAGTGGTCGCCGGGAATGTTGCGAGTCGACTGAAAATTATTCAATCGTCTTTACCGGATGGTGTTATTGCTGAGGCGGTTTATGATCGCACGACGCTGGTCGACAAGGCCATTGCCACGGTCAGCAAAAACCTATTAGAAGGTGCGCTGCTAGTTGTTGTGGTGCTGTTCTTACTACTGGGAAATTTGCGGGCTGCGCTTATCACCGCAGCAGTCATTCCGCTGGTGATGCTTATGACTATAGCCGGCATGGTGAAAACAGGGGTGTCGGCCAATTTGATGAGTCTGGGGGCCTTAGATTTTGGTTTAATTGTCGATGGTGCAGTGATAATTGTCGAAAATGCCATTCGCCGTCTTTCACAGGCCCAAAAGTCGGGTATTCTCGAATTGCGAGAGCGTTTGAACGTAGTGTATGAGGCAACCTCCGAGGTTATAAGGCCAAGCCTTTTTGGTGTGGCAATTATTACGGTGGTGTACATCCCCATTTTTTCGCTGACAGGTGTTGAGGGCAAGATGTTTCACCCGATGGCGGCGACCGTAGTAATGGCGCTTGTTTCTGCCATGTTATTGTCGATTACTGTGGTGCCTGCAGCGGTTGCGCTGTTCCTCAAAGGCCACATTAGTGAGCGGGAAGGTTTACTTATTAGCACTGCAAAATCGTGCTACAAGCCATTGTTACTACTGGCGTTGAAATTTCGCCGCTTGGTAGTGAGTGCCGCAGCTATACTGGTGGCACTCAGTATTTGGCTTGCTACCACGTTGGGGTCTGAATTTGTTCCGCAGTTAAACGAAGGTGACATTGCGCTGCATGCGATGCGTATTCCTGGTACCGGCCTGGAACAGTCAGTAAGAATGCAGACTGTACTCGAACAGCGGATTAAGTCGTTTCCCGAAGTGGATAAAGTGTTTTCCCGCATTGGCACTGCTGAGGTGGCCACCGACCCGATGCCGCCCAATGTGGCGGACAATTTTGTAATCTTAAAACCTCTATCCGAGTGGCCGGACCCAGATAAATCGAAGCGCAGGCTGATACAGGAAATAGAAGCCTCTGTGCAACAATTGCCAGGCAATAACTACGAATTTACCCAGCCCATACAAATGCGCTTCAATGAACTGATTTCCGGTGTTCGAGCTGATGTGGGGATAAAGGTAATGGGTGACGACATTGATCAGCTGCGAATCACTGCCGAGGATATTCGCAAAGTGGTGAGTGCAGTGGTAGGTGCCGCCGATGTTCGTGTGGAGCAGGTCACCGGGCTACCCACTCTTTCTATTGTGCCTAAAAGGGTCGCCTTGGGTCGCTATGGGCTCGATGTTTCGGATTTACAAAATTGGGTGGCGGCAGCCATTGGCGGGGAGAGCGCCGGAATAATCTATGAAGGCGATCGACGTTTTGAGTTGGTGGTTCGATTACCCGAACAACAACGCCGCGACATTGAACGTTTGGCTGATTTGCCTGTGCCACTGAACGATGGCGACTACGTACCACTGTCTGAGTTGGCAACGCTTGAAATGGTTGCGAGCCCTGCTCAGATTAGCCGCGAGAATGGCAAACGCCGTATTGTGGTCACCGCCAACGTACGTGGCCGCGATCTAGGTGGTTTTGTCGAAGAAGTTAAGCAGAATATTCAAGTCGAGGTGAACATACCCGCGGGCTATTGGCTTAACTATGGCGGCACTTTCGAGCAGTTGGCCTCGGCCAGGCAACGGCTGTCGTTGGTGGTTCCGCTAACGCTGTTGTTGATTATAGCTTTGCTGGCGATGGCGTTTGGCTCACTAAAAGATGCCCTAATTGTGTTTAGTGGTGTGCCTTTAGCTCTTACCGGTGGAGTGCTATTGCTGGCAATTCGCGGTATGCCTCTGTCTATTTCCGCGGGTATAGGCTTTATTGCCCTGTCGGGGGTAGCTGTCCTGAACGGCTTGGTGATGTTGGCTTTCATTCGTGACTTATGGCACGAAAAAGGCGACTTGATCTTTGCGGTCACTGAGGGAGCATTGGTGCGACTGCGGCCGGTACTGATGACGGCGTTGGTCGCCAGTCTTGGTTTTGTTCCGATGGCGCTCAATACCGGTACTGGGGCCGAGGTGCAAAGACCGCTGGCAACGGTTGTTATTGGTGGAATTATCTCATCAACGCTGCTGACACTGCTACTGTTGCCGGTGTTGTACCACTGGCTGCATCAAGGAACAAGAGCGGAAAACCCCAATAATTGAAGAACACAAGCGCTTTGCTGACGAGTAGGCCTGCTCTAAAACATAGCGCTGGGAAACGGGCTTTAGTTTCGAACTTGTGTGCTATCGCCGCGTTAGAGGCGCACCTTAATAGATTCTTTCCATACTCTAACTGCGGCTGTTAGCATTGCTGAAGGCCGCACTAGGTTAGTGTTAATAGTCATATTACATTTTCACTAGGGCTCTAAAAAGTACGGTCAGGGCTAATAGTATAAGAATCAAGCCGAACACACGGTCAATTCTCTGGGCGTTGCGCTGCAGTTTATCCATTAGAGACTTTCGAGAAAGCAAGGCGACGACCAGGCAGTACCAGCAGGCATCGGTAATACCAACAGTGGCCACCATGATACTTTTTTCGATCAAGCCAAACTCTGGTAACAGGAACTGGCTGAACAGTGCCAACATAAATACCGCCAGTTTGGGATTGAGGAAAGATACCAAAAAGCCTTCCAGTGCGGCATTGCGGCTCTTAGGAGTATGATCTTGTTGCTGTTCGCTGAGGCCAGTACTACGCAGAGATTGCAGGCCAAGATAAATAAGATAGACCGCGCCTAACAATTGAATACCCAGAAACAGCCCTGGTGACCGAGTAATCAACACTGCCAGACCTGTTACTGTGAGTAGTCCGTATAGGGCAACACCAAAGCCGTGGGCAATGGCGCTGATATAACCCTTCGATAAGCCGCCCGTTACGGTGGATTTCAATACCACCGCCAGGCTTGGGCCCGGCGACATAGCGCCCAGTAGGCAGATGCTTGCTAGTGAAAGCCAGTGACTTAGTGCCATTTTTTCATTCCGTTTTGATAGTGCGTAACCCTGGTCTGAGACCGAGCTACAACACTGAGTATGTGCTGAATATCGCGCTGGGCGGACATTCTAACAATTTTTACTCGAATGGTCCGCTTCGAGTGAGGACCATTGGCATTGCAAATTTAGTGCGTTATTTGTCCATCTTTGCTGTATATCTTAGGCTCAATCTACCCGCCTATTTATTTAATGCATTGCGATGCATTGTTGAACATGAAGTGCCGCCACTAAAATTTTTTTGCCACCACCGCATAGATATGCCAGCGGTGAGCAATACCCTGTGGTGTTTCGCCTGTTACATTGTGTTCGGTAAAACGCAGTAGCTGGAAACCAACTAACATCTTTCTCAACGCATCTTCTTCAAATACCAAGGTGTTGGGCCAAAAAGCGTCGCTGTTGTAGTCGGGGCTGGCCATGGTGTCTTTTGGCCCGAGAAAAGAGCCGCAGAATATGCCTGCAGGGCTCAGTGATGTGCTTATGTTGTGCCACACCTGTTTAAATTCGTGCTCTGGACAGAAAAACAGGCTGGCGTCTGCCACGACTAGGGAGGATTTTGGGTAGTGGTAGCTGCTGAAGCTAGCTCTGCTTAAAAACACCGCCTGGTCGGATCCAAATCGCTTTTCGCATTGTTGAATAGCTTCTTCTTCGATATCAAATGCATTAACGATAAAATCCTGGCTTCGTAAAAAGGCGATATCCGCTCCGGCTCCGCAGCCGCAATCCAAGGCCGTTTTTGCTGTCGTAACCTCGCCAACAGCAAATACTAGATCGTCACGCACTTCGCTGTGTGTTGTTGCACGGTAATATTGCAGTATCTCTTCACTAGCCATTTCGATAAGTCCAGTTCTTGGCGTCACCAATGAATTTTATTCGACTCAGGGATCGCTGCCGCTTCTGCTCCTGCAGCTTTTAGACAGGGCGTTCGTTTTAGTTGCGGCGGTTAAGGTATGGACATTTATACGCGCGATTATCAGCTTGTGTTAGTGGTCGCTCATGGGGCTGTGATGCCCAGTTGACTTGACTGGTTCGAATTTGTTCTTGGTTCGTGAGTGTTAATAAGTGCTTCTGGCTTTTACTCATTGATAAAACTCAACGTAGAATCGTACCGCCGCCAAAGCTTTTACTTCATGGCGTATGGTTGGCTCAACAATACCCATTTTACCCACCTCTAGAATAACAATTTCCTCTACCGGTTCATTGATCGTATATTGCAATAACCCCTCCAGTACCACGATCTTTCCCCATACTCCCGCCTTGGTATTGTGAGCTTTCAATAAACCCTTGGGAATAGTGCTCTCATCGAATTCAGCTGTGCGTCTAATTGGTTTTACGCCGTCGGGTAGAATCTTCATAACTACAGTGCCTTTATTGCTTGCCAATCGCTTGTGAGTTTTTAGGTCTATCGTTGTATTGACGGGCCGCGAACAGTCAAATTCACAGCGGCCTCAAATGTTCTCAGATCAAATACTACATCATCCACTGCCGATGTAGGAACCACAAACACCCATTGCTATAGTACCGCAACATTGGCCCCGGTGTGTTGACGATATTGTATAACTACTGCAGAACGGTTCCTCGTGGCCAGTACTCACATTTTTGAAAATTCGATTGCGCTCGCTCTACGAGGGTAGCCATGTCGAAATGTTTCACCTTGGTGTTGAGCGTCTTGGCGAAGAAACAGCAGATACATCGCAGGCATACGAGGGCGACTGGGGTTTAAAGCAGCATGGATAACTTCGCGAAATTGTCGGCGAATAACGAGATTTCGCGGTACTCGGTCGCCACCATAGCCTCCGAGCCTTTGCAGTAGTAGGTTCAGCGTTGGAGGTACAAGGTGTTAGTCTATTTAGTTGTTGCGCCTTAGCCCGCTTAGAAATTCCGGGTTCTGAAAGTCTTTTATGGCGCGCTCAATTTCTTCATGGGTATTCATCACGAAGGGGCCGTATTGCGCCACGGGCTCATTAATAGGCTGGCCGCTGAGTACTAAAAGTTGAACACCTGAGGATCCTGCCTTGAGTTCTAGTGATTTACCGTTTGTGTAGATACCCATTTGCCGCGATGCAATCAAGTTGGTAGCGCCTTTATAGGCATAGACAAACACTTTATTTTTACTGTCTATAGACAGCTCGATAGTTTCATTGGCAGCCAATTGCACATCAATAAAAACTGGATCAGTGGCCATGTCAGGAAGGGGGCCTCGCAGTAGCTGGTTGCGAATGCTCACACTACCCGCGATAACACGCACAAGTCCACCGTCTTCCAGTTGCAACTCGGCTATGTCGGCGCTTAGTATTTCCCGATAGGCGGCGGCTTTCATTTTCTCGGCCGCGGGTAAATTCAACCAAATTTGGAAGCCGTGTAATAAACCCTGTTCTTGTTCGGGCATTTCAGAGTGCAGTACACCGGCACCAGCGGTCATCCACTGTAAATCACCCGCTGCAATAATACCTTCATTGCCCATGTGGTCTCGGTGGCGCATGCGCCCCGCCTTCATGTAGGTAATGGTATCGAAACCTCGGTGTGGGTGCTCGGGAAATCCGCCGATGTAGTCGGCGGCATCATCAGAGTTGATTTCATCGATCATCAAGAAGGGGTTGAGTAGCTGATTTAATGCCCTACCCGCGAGGCGATGAATCTTTACGCCATCACCGTCTTGAGTTGGCTGGGCTGCTATTAATTGCAATAGTTTGCTCATGAGTTTTTCCTGTGTTGTCAGTTTGTTACGCGGCAGCAAGTTGTTCGCGGCGATGGGGAACATCAAAATTTTGATCGGGCCCAAGGGGAATCACCCCGGTGGGATTAATCATTAGATGACTGGCGTAGTAGTGCGTTTTGATGTGTTCAAAACTAACAGTTTGTGCAACTCCCGGTACTTGGTAGAGCTCGCGCACATAGCCGCTGATGGCGGGGTAGTCGATCAACAGCTGGCGGTTGGTTTTGAAATGGCCAAAGTAAACAGCATCAAAACGAATCAAAGTAGTGAACAGCCGCCAATCGGCTTCGGTCAACAGTTTCCCCGTCAGATAGCGCTGTTTTGTTAGCAGCTCCTCCACCCAATCTAGTGAGTCGAACAGGTCGTGAAACGCTGTCTCATAAGCTTGCTGTGTTGTGGCAAAACCAGCTCGATACACGCCATTGTTAATGGTGTGGTAAACACGCTGGTTAATTCCATCAATGGTCTGCTGTAATACCTGCGGGTAATAATCGTCGCTATTGCCGGTCAAATGATTATAGGCGGTATTGAACATACGGATAATTTCCGAGGACTCATTGCTAACAATGGTCTGTGTTTTTTTATCCCACAATACCGGTACCGTTACTCGGCCTTCGTAGCGGCTATCGGCTTTCAAATACAGTTGGTAGAGGAAGTTAAAATCGTACAGTGGGTCGCTCATTTCCCAGCCGTTTTCCAGCATGATAGGCTCGACTACGGTGACATCGATGAAGTCTTGCAGCCCCTTGAGCTGGAGAAAGATCAACGCCCGGTGCGCCCAGGGACAAGCCAGTGACACATACAAATGGTAGCGTCCCTTCTCGGCCTTAAAGCCGGTTTCTCCCTTGGGGCCGGCTTCGCCATTGGCGGTTAACCAGTTTCTGAAGCGACTGTCTTGGCGCCGAAAGGCACCGTCGCTATTGTCGGTGTTGTACCACTGGTCAACCCATACACCTTTTTGTAGTAAGCCCATCAGAGTGTCCCTGTCATGGTATTAGAATTAAAGCCGGCTAATAATGTATCGACCTGTTGCTTGCCCTGGGCAATCACCTGCTCAGGAGTGCCTTTGGAACCGCTGGCGTCGATATGAAAAACTTCGTTAATGCCTAGAAAACGGCAGATGTGTTCCAGATAGCGACTAGCAAAATCCATCTCACTTCCAATGGCGGTACCGCCGGAGCCGGTGACTATGAAGGCCCGGCTGACATTGACTAAGCCCACTGGGCCCTGCTCGGTGTATCGAAAACTGACACCAGCTCGGCAAATCGCATCGATCCACTGTTTTAACGTGGCGGGAATAGCAAAGTTGTACATTGGCGCCGCCAGCACCAGCGTGTCTGCCGCTTTTAGTTCATCAATTAGCTGTTCTGACAAGGCTAGCTGAGACTGTAAGCTGGCTCGCTCAACGTTGTTAGAGCCGTGTACGGCGATCAGGTCCTCTGCGCTGATGGGTGGCAAAGGGTGCTGCGCCAGGTCGCGGCTAATGACGGGCTGTGCCAAGGCATCAACTAGATACTGGCTGATGGTGCGTGTATTGGATTGTTCTTGTCTGGCGCTGCTGTTGATATGTAATACGGTCATGTTGTTACTCCAATAATGTTGTTAGTCAAGCGGCAGTGAAAATTGCAAGATGCGGCTACTGCGCCAGCTGGGTTTGCAATATTGCGTCGGCACTAATGCTGCCAGCACCTCTGAATACCAGGCCGATACTGACGGCCAATAAGATCAAGGCAAATTCGTAGCCGTTGTTTGACATAAACAGGCCGTTTTGCAAATGAACACTAACAATCGCAACGACCATAGTGATCGCCAGTAGTAGGGCTGCGGGACGTACCAGTAAGCCAGCAAGCAGCAATAGGCCACCGAAGAACTCTGCGCTGCCCGCGGCAGTTGCCATTAGCAGGCCCGGTTCAAGACCAATGGATGTCATCCAGCCGGCTGTGCCTTCTAGGCCATAGCCACCAAACCAGCCAAATAGCTTTTGCGCACCATGGGCTGTGAAAATAACACCGGCGCCTAGGCGAAGAGGTAAAGGGTCTAGGCCTGCGGTAGTGGTGGTTAGCTTGTTGACTAGTGACTTCATGATGTTGCTCCAAGTAGGTTTTAGTGGGTTTTCTTAAATAGTGGAGCTATTGTAATGGTCTCAAAATTTCCAATAAGGGTTATAAATAGATTGATATTATCTATTTTTTAGAACAGTTGTTTGCATGGAAGTAGATTTCAAGCCATTGAAAATAAACAAACTATTAACTATAAGCTTTACAGGATTACTCAATACTGGTTAAAAGAGACAGTAAAATTGAATTGAATTGAATTGAATTGAATTGAATTGAATTGATTGCTTGTGGCTATTTCCGGCTACTCGAAATTAACGAGTAAAAGAGTTAGTTATGCGAAATGAGAGTTGATAAGCGTGGCAGGCGATAAGGTATTTAGGCTGCGGGGCTAGCGTGTAGTAGGAGCCGGCAGCGGGTCGGCCACTTTTTTGGGGAAGTCTAACAAGGGTTTGTTGAGGCAGCAGGAGCTACCTCAGCTGGGTCGCGGCTATATTAGCCGACCAAATGAAACTGGCTATCCATACCCTGGTCGCGAGTAGGAATAATGGCTTGGTAGGCATCGCTGTGATACCAATTTAAGGCACTGTCGCGATCGGGAAACTGAATGACCACCTTAGTGGTAAATGCAGCATCGCCGTGCAGGCTCTCGATGCTTCCTTTCACTAAAAATTCCCCTCCGTGGGCTTTCACTATTGCACCGGCTTTGGCGCTGTAAGCAGCAAGATACTCGGTATTGCTTGGGGTGAGATCGACAATAATAAACGCTGACATGATTTTACCTTTTTAGTCCTGTGAGTGGTGAAAAGCCGATGGTAGAAAGTGGAATACTATAAACGGCTTTTTGTAATCGCTGAGATGTTAGTGAACCGGCACTGAGTACAATAGTGAATTTGGCTCTGGTTTGTCAGTATGCTCAGGTCTGTGTATAAGCCCGCTTCATACCTGAGGCGTTTGTAACCAGCTTGTGCTGGGTGTGGGTATTCTCATTGTCTGGCGCAGTTGCTCAGCATTGTTGTTGCTACTGAGCTTTGCCAGTAATGTGAGCGCAACCTCTATGGCGGTGCCGGGACCTGTTGATGTAATGATGTTATGGTCGATAACAACAGCCTGGTCAATAAATAGTGCTCCGTTTTGGGTGAGTTGTTGTTTACGTCTTCCGCCCACTTGATGATAGGTGGTGGCATTTTTTCCCTGTAAAACACCCGCCTCGCCTAATGCAATAGCTGAAACGCAGACACTGGCTATAATTTTTCCGGCACAGAAAAAATGGCGAATAACCTCAAGAAAAGGTTCACTAAGGGCGTCGTCATAGAATCCGCTGGGTTCAAATCCGCCGGGTATTGCCAGGGCGTCAAAATCATCGAGGTTTACGTCTTTTAGTAAATGGTTGGCTTGAAGCCGTAATCCAAAAGTGGTTTTTATCTGCGGCTGCAAAGCCACATCAATCAGCTCAATGCGTTCGTCTCCTACCAGGTTAGCCCAGCCCAATACGTCGCTGAAGGCAGCCATTTCTAGGGGTTCAACACCATTGGCCAATAACATCATGACTTTTTTCATAGATTTTCCCTGTGGGTGTTGTATCAGAGAGCTGTTCAGTGAGTCAGCCATATCGACCTCTAACGATATGGCTGATTTATTCGCGGGTGCTTATGCCGCCAAACCTACCGCCGTTGCTTGCATAGGCACAAAATGTGGCAGGCCTTCTACACGCTCAATCCAAGCCCGAATATTGGGGTAGGTTTCCAGTGAAACATCACCTTCCGGCGCATGGGCAATATAGGCGTAGTTGGCAATGTCGGCGATGGTGGTTTTGTCAGTGGCCAACCATTCGCGACCGTTAAGGTGGGCTTCGATGTTGCTTAGAAAAGCATGGGATTCGTCGATAGCGCCTTGGTGATCTAGTCCTGCACCAAACACGTTAACTAAGCGCGCAGCAGCGGGACCATAGGCAACTTTACCGGCGGCAAAAGATAAAAAGCGCTGCACTTCTGCCGCGGCAAGGGCGTCTTCTGGCAGCCACTGGCGGGTGGCATCATACTTTGACGCCAGGTAGATAAGAATGGCGTTAGAGTCTGACAGTGTCGCCTCGTTGTCTTCAAGGACAGGCACCTGACCAAAACGGTTTTTTTGCAGAAACGTTTCATTTTTATGTGCACCCTGTGCAAGGTCGACATCGATAATGTCGGCGTCAAGTCCGAGAATAGACAGTAATAATTGTACCCGGTGTGAGTGGCCAGACAGCGCGTGACGGTAAAGTTTGATAGTAGACATGGTATTTTCCTTTGGGAGTTGAAGTGTGTTTATCGGTTAAAACAAGTGGATATCTAAATAATTCGGCGTTCAGGTTCACTAATGGCTTGCTCATTAATACTGGCGTCGCGTATTTGCATTAGGCCTTCAGCATCAAAATCCCAATGCTCATTGCCATAGGCGCGAAACCACTGGCCACTGTCGTCGTGGAATTCATATTCAAAGTGCACCGCAATGCGGTTGTCGGTAAAGGCGAACAGTTCCTTTTTTAGGCGGTAATCGAATTCGCGTTGCCATTTGCGTGTTAGCAACTCGCTAATAGCTTGTCTTCCCTGCACAAACTCACCACGGTTGCGCCACTGCGAATCTTGTGTGTAGGCCAGCGCGATACGTGCCGGATCTCTGCTATTCCACAGGTCTTCGCCGCGCTGCACTTTCAGTGTTGCCGTCTCTAGGCTGAAAGGCGGTTTAAGTTGTTCGCTCATTGCACTGCTCCTTGATAGGCTGGCCGTCGATCAAAAGTAAACCGATCTGTTTACTTGTGATCAAAGATATACCGATCGGTGTACTTTGTCAAAAATTATTTCCCTTTTATTGAATGTTTTTATTTAATTGTTATTTATCAGTAGTTTAGGTGTATGTTATTTTTAGGAGTAATTGTTGATTGAGATAGAAAGGGCTAACAAGTGATAGCAGTGGGTGTTCTTCGACATGAAGCAGTCAGTGCGGTGGATGTCGACAAGGACGGTAGTGCGCAGGTCAGCTGAGTATGCTCAGTAGCGGTGGATTTAAAAAAGAGTTTTCATTTTGTAGTGTTTATAGAACAGGCCCCAGTATTTCAGGGCTTGTTCGAAAGAGACGTGTTTCCACATTAGTTTGAATTAACAGGGCGCAGGCAGATTAAAATGCTCTATTGGAAAAGCGTGAGTACTGAAGAGTATCGGCGACATCGCGCGCTTTGGACTTCGAACTCATTAGGCCCAGCAGTGTTAACGCCGCCTGGTAGCTCACCAAGCTGCCGTTAGATGTCACGATGTTGCCATCGACTACAACATTCTCATTTTCTAGTACCTTCACTTTTGGGTAGTGCTGCTGCAGATCTGCCTCGCCGCCAGCCCAGGTTGTTGCCCGTTTGCCATC
>Ga0209395_1007206_pt1 | contig 11760 bp, 7 predicted proteins | sample GOMGulsemesocosm_3_FD_184635 | JGI IMG/M metagenome (GOLD analysis project Ga0209395, IMG submission 184635) | Methane-oxidizing microbial communities from mesocosms in the Gulf of Mexico - GOM9D Gulf of Mexico (SPAdes) (version 2) | ecosystem: Environmental > Aquatic > Marine > Cold seeps... | reverse complement strand
TATAACTTTTGTTGTTTTATGATACTGATCTGATCATCTAGTATCAGTAAAGTTCAAAATTTCGTTATTATACCGTATTATTTCTTCTGAAATGCGCGATCCCGCCCTGTCTTACCATCCATTAAGGCTTAAACAAATGTTGACACTTATGTCAAGTAAAGCTAGTATTGTTTAAGAAAATGACTATAAAAGGTTGATTTAGATCGACAACTCCAGCGTAAACAGCACTATAATCAGCCTCAACGATAACATAAGATTTAAATATCACAGCCTATAGTGATAACCATAAATAGAGAACAGGAAACGATTATGCCAATATTAAAGTATTCAGCAGTTGCCCTCACTACGCTTTTATCGACCACAGTCAGTGCCAAACAGTTCTGGAGCGACAACAGTTTTTCCTTATTAAAAGGTAGCAACTATGAGGTTGGTGATACTGACCGTAGCGTCTTTACCTTTGAGCACGCCAGTGGACATAGCTGGGGCAGCATTTTTACTTTTGTTGATCGACTCCACAGTGACAACAATGGAACTGATGCAACCTATGGCGAGTTAGCCTTTAGCTTTGATGTGATGGAATATAAAGATAGTTTTGTGAAGAAAGCCTATATCACTCCGCAATGGGAGTTCGGCGATAACATGAATAACTTGTTGCTTGGTGCGGGCGTCAGTTTGGATATCCCGGGAGCAAAGTTTTTCAACGTTAATGTATATCAACGTAATAATGAGTTTTCAGAGAATAACCAGCAGCTGACCCTCGCATGGGCTTTCCCATTTGGCGATGGCTTTGTTTATGACGGTTTTCTTGATGCCGTTAATGGTACTGATGATGGCAAGGTCGGTGGTTACAACTTTACCTCACAGCTAAAATACGATCTTGGTCAGCATGTGGGTGTAGAAAAGGGCAAACTTTATGTGGGTGTCGAATATGTATTGTGGAACAACAAATTCGGTATCAATCAATCATTTGTTGATTTTAACGTTGATGAAAGTAATGCTAACCTCCTTATTAAATGGCATCTGTAATAATTTTATTTAGCAATAATCGTTACTTTAAAGGCTAAATACTTACTATTAAGCCTTTAAAGTTTTCCATTTTAAATTACTTACCTTACTCACAAAAATTGAAAAATACCGATTTTGGCCTACTATTTAAGGTAATAATTAGCCTAAATAGATTAGATGGTATAGCGGGTGTGTAAACGTTCCTTACAGATAATAATAGTCATTATGCTAATGACTATTATTGGCCAGTCGATTGCTGCGGATAAAACGCTAAAGATTGGTATGCCGCCTGACTTCGCCCCCTATAGCTACCTCAATGATTCCGATGTTCCAACAGGCCTTTTGGTCGATTACTGGAAACTATGGCAGAGCAAAACCGGTATTAAGGTTGAATTTATTGTTGAGGATATTAGAGGAATAGAAGCCGGTATTACGTCAGGAAAAATAGATATTCCGATCGCCCTATACAAAAGCAAGCAACGCCAACGACGCTATGAATTTCATGCATCTATCATCAAGACCTATAGCGATCTTTTTGTGTATCGAAGCAACTTATACACTTCGCAAACGATCGAAGAACTTAATCATCAGATAATTGGCGTGGTTGAGCATACCTTTCATGAGCGCTACCTAGTCAACAAATACCCTAAGGTGAAAATAAAGCGCTATAAAAATTTTAAAGCCTTGGCTCACGCTACGCTGAACAAAGAAATAAGCGGATTTTTCAACGAACGCCAATCGATTCTGGCTCGGCTCAACAAGTACAATAAAGCACAACAATTAATTAGGCTCACTCACCAAGACATTGCTCAATATTTTTACGTTGCTACGCCAAAGGAGTCAGCCTTCCGTAAAGTAATAGCGACCGGAGTAGCGAAGATAACCGACGCAGAGCGTAACAGTATAATTAACCGATGGTTGTTAAACATTGAGTTATTACAGCAAAGTGTAGGCACTCAACTCGATAGTAAAGAAAGAGCATGGCTAGCAGAATCCCCAAACCTAACCCTAGCGGCAGACAATCAATGGACGCCATTAAATTACTTAGATAACGGACAATTAATCGGGTTTCATGTCGATCTGATTGAGCTGATCAATAGCAATCTTGGGATAAACCTAAGTTTACAGCCATACGAAAACTGGAACGATGCGGTATCGGCCGTTATTAGCGGCACAACAGCTGGGATTATCGGACTGTCCAAAACACAGAAACGTGCTAAAGACTTTTTGTTCTCGCCGTTCTACCTCTTTGCACCGATAGATTTGGTGGTACAAAACTCAAACAATAACAAATACTCGATTGGTAACCTCAACAACCTTAAGGTGGCGACATTTCGTGGACATGCCATTAATGACATCATTTTACAGGCTTCTCCTGATGTGCAGCTCATTGAACTCGATACTGCAAAAAAGGTACTTGAACAAATAACCTTGGGCAATGTTGATGTCGCTGTTTTTTCAATCGCTTCCAAAGTAGAGTTAAAGCGCTTCGGCTTAAAGGTGAGCAGCCAAATTTACAATGATATCGGTCGTTTTTCTATCGGGACCAATCACTCAAATTCAATGTTTCAACGTATTCTTAGCAAAGGTATTCGCTCGATAACGCCCCAGCAAATGAATGAGCTACATCAGAAATGGATCGCACCGTTCCAAGCAGAGCTTTTATTTACCAACTTAGAACAACAATATATTCAAAACGCAGATCCGATAACAGTAGGCATCGAGCACTGGTCTCCTATCATTTTCGCTAATAGAGACAACTTGCCAAATGGTATCACTGGCGAACTGCTGCGCGAGATCGAAATAATATCCGGTCTAAAGTTCAAGGCAGTGTCAAAAGGTTGGTTAAAGTTGGTTGGGCAATATCATGCCAAAGAAATCGATATCTTACCAACGACCATCAAGACAGCAAGACGCCAAGACTGGGGGATATTTAGCAGCGGCTATCTCAACCTTAACTATGGTCTATTTGTGAAAACAGCAGATAACAGCATCAAATCATTAGCAGACCTTAATGGTAAAAAGCTTGCAATAGCTCGCGATAGTTCCATTACCGACTACCTAATCCAGAACTTTCCTGAGATTGAATTAGTGATCGCAGAGTCCTTAGTTGAGGCGATAGGAAAGACTGATCGAGGTGACGCAGATGCAGTGGTTGATATCAATCTGGTCATTCAAAATCGACTCGCCCAGCTGCTCAATACTAAGTTGAAACGCATAGCAACACCTGAACTTTCTCAGCCGCAGCTGCACATGCTAATTCAGCCTGAACAACCAATACTAGCCTCAGTCATTAATAAATCTCTGTTAAATATTGGTCTTAGAACCAAACAAAGAATCATCGAAAAATGGTCAACACGGCACTATGAAAGAACATTGGATATCGCATTATTTAATCAATTAGCACCATATATCCATAAAGGTAAAACGAGCAAGGGGCTAGTCAGGGACATTATCGATTATGCCTTAACAATAAGTGACATCGAAATAAATAAAACCCATCACTTTAGCACCCGGATAATCGACCTAATTTTAAGTCATGAGCCAAACATTGACGCATCGCTTCGGCTCACGTCGGACGAAAATTTTTATTATTCCGATAGTCTATTTCAATTTGAGAATGTGATTATTAGTCGCAAAAAAGATCAGCTGTTTATTAGTGAAATAGCAGAACTGAGCGACCACAAGGTTATTGCGTTTCCCAGAGCTCATCAGCAACTAGGCAACACGTTTAAGCAATTATTTTCTCCTAGCGCCAACCCTCCACGGTACAGCGAGGCTAAGAACGATCAACAAATGAACACTTTCTTGTCAGGTCAGGCTGACGTTATCATCATCGACAAAAAGATTTTTAGCTATCTTGCGAGGCAACAGGGCTATTTCGACCTTGAGCTATTTAAATTTGATTACTTACTCCCAGAAAATCCTCCCATAAAGATGGCCTTCCGGCATCAAAATATGCGCGACATTTTTAACAAAAATCTAAAATTACTAAAAACAACAGGACATTACCAACATATCATTGATGATTATCTACTCGGTCGAGCGAATGCCAAGCGGCAATTTATAGAATTTTGTGCGGCCTTAATTTCCAAGCCGCTCTATCAAGGCGATATGCCAATGATATTAAGCTACATAACCACATTAAGAAGCTTAAATTATGTCAAAGATATTGCAGTGCTTAACGATGCCGGAAAAAATATACTGCAACATGACCGCGATTCATTAATTATTGGACCAAGCCAACTGAGTTATTACATGGAGCATAAGCGCCCACTACGCGTTGGCAGTATTTCGATAGAATTTAACAATGAGTTTTTTGATAATGTAATGAATTCAAACGCTCTAATTCCAGATAAATCACTATTTTACGCTGAAAAAAGTGCGGAACACATCGACCAACTCTATCGTGAATACGGTATTAATGCCTCAAAAATCCAATTGTCAATTAAAGAGCAATTATTTATTGATAACCATCGTGATGTGTTGTATTCGGCCAGTCAGAGATATCCTTTGACACAGATCGATGGCCATAACGTACGCGGTGTATTTCCTGACTATTTACAGTTAATCGCTGAAAAAACAGGATTGAACTTCATTTTTGTCCCGAGTAAAAACCATGCTGAGATTATTGAGAAATTAAATAATTATGAAATAGAACTCGGCCCGTCGCGAGCGAATCCGATCACCGATAGGTTAATTAGCGCTCCGTTTGTAGAGTTTAGCATTGCCATTATTACCGAGCACGATCAAACCTATATAAGCGATCTCAATGAGTTAGCAGGAAAAACTGTCGCCATGCCAGGTGGTTCAGCGTCTTTAGAACGGATCAAGAAATCATATCCGAATATTAACATACAAGAAACGGCCACTGTCACGCAGGCCCTGCAACTGGTACGTGATAATAAAGTTGATGCCTTCATTGGTCACCTAGCGATAGCGATAGCACAATTAAGCTCTAATTTCCCCGATCTGAAAATATCTGGAACTGCATCACAAAAATATCAACACAAAATAGCGATTAATGACGCTCACCCTGAATTACTATCGATAATTAACAAAGTGATTAGCGAAATAACGAGCCATGAGCATAAAGAAATATATAGTCGCTGGATAACAATAAAGGTTGCAAAAGAAATAGATTATACTCTTTTATATCAGTCTATTGCATTGTTCACGTTACTATTGGTTATTGCTTTGTACGTGGTAAAGACATTACTAAAAGCTAATCAGCGCGCGGAAATATCCAATACTCAACTCGGACAAACGATTACCACATTGGAAGCAACGCAGCATACGTTGACCAACACCATCGACAATCTAAAATCGACTCAGCAACAATTAGTAGCCGCCGAAAAAATGGCCAGTCTCGGTGGGTTAGTGGCAGGGATATCCCATGAAATAAATACGCCAATCGGTATTGGGCTCACCGGTATTTCTCACTTTCAGCTGATTAGTGACGAACTAATTGATAAATACCAACGACAACAGATGAGCAAGCAAGATTTCGATAATTTTATTGAGAATACCCAGGAAGCCGCGAGACTTATTCATAGTAATTTGGAGAAGACAGCGGATCTAGTTCATAGCTTTAAGCAGTTATCCGTCGATCAAATAAATGACGTTTTGCGTGAATTTGATCTCACCCAATATATTGCGGATACGTTAGTGAGTGTCAGGAGCGTAATAAAAAACAAACAACTCAATATAGACATGAACGGTCCGCAGGAGTTGATATTATGGAGCTATCCCGGCGCCATCTCTCAAATTATTACAAATTTAGTACTAAATAGCTCCATTCACGCATTCGCTAGCCAGCAACCTGGCGTTATTAATATTGACGTTTCCAGCACCGATAACATCGTCCGACTGAGCATCTCAGACGATGGTAAGGGGATCGATAGTAATATTGCACAAAAAATCTTTGAGCCATTCTTTACCACCAATCGACAAAATGGTGGCAGTGGCCTCGGACTTAACATTGTCTACAATATAGTAACAACAAAACTACAAGGAAATATCAGCTGTGATAGCGCGGTAGGTCATGGTGCAACCTTCAACATCAGCTTCCCTTTGCACATAAAAAAGTCCAACTAGCGTAATAATGCTGGTTAGTTAAGGGGAAATTTAAATTTTGAGTATTTTTGATGTGCTTATCAAATTTCTCCGTTTTAATGGATGATAGCGCACGCACACCAGATACTTTTCTTTATGAAATACATCCGTGTATTTCACCCTGCGGGCCAGCCTTTGGCTGTTCAAATTAGTTCCAGACTAATTTGTGCATCGCCACTAAAATGTCTGGAACATTTTAGGACAGCTTTAGCTGGTCGCGCAGCGATAAATCTCACGGACGAGATTTACAAAGAAAAAGTATCCAAAAGAAAGGCGACCCGATTATTTACCGCTGATCTTAAATGGTAAATTACCTGTTCAATACCGTATTTGATCCGCATCTCGGTAATTGCTCCTGTCATTACTCCAATTCCTGCATCCATGCCGTCACCGGCGCCAAATACTAAAAAATCATCCCTGATTTTTTCATTGGTCAATTTAAAATTTAAGGCGATAAATGGCGGGATCAGCCGCGCTTCAACTGTTGCTACTTCTCCTTAACTCATATGCATTACAACTAGCGTAAGCTCGTTGAGCGATTTATGACATTGTTAATACCGACCTAGATTGATGTTATTACGCCAATTTAGCGCGTTTCTCTTTACGGCGAGTTAGATACCATGAGAACAAGGCTATCAGCGATACGGTCAATATAATGATGGTCGCTAATGCATTTATCTTCGGCGAAACGCCGAGCCTTACCGATGAAAATACCACCATAGGCAGGGTTGTCGCTCCCGGTCCAGAGACGAAGCTAGCGATAACCAAATCATCTAACGAAAGGCTAAATGATAAAAACCAACCGGCGATTAAGCTGGGTGATATCATAGGTACCGTGATTAGAATAAAGGTCTTAAAAGGCCTCGCCCCTAGATCTAATGCCGCCTCCTCTATTGAACGGTCAAGCTCACGTAACCTGGCCGATACCACGACCGCTACATAGGCAGCACAGAATGTTGAATGAGCAATCCACACCGTGACCATTCCCCGCTCTTTTGGCCAGCCTAATGCATCAGACATCGCGACAAACAGTAACATCAATGACAGACCCGTAATGACTTCGGGCATAACCAATGGCGCAGTGATCATATTTGACAATGTAAGCTTGGCAAACGAATGACGAAAGCGTGTCATCACGAAGGCGGCCATGGTGCCAAGTATTATTGCCGTTGTCGCACTAAAAAACGCTAGGGTTAAACTAGTACCTACGGCATCTAGTATTTGCTGATCTTTAAACAATTCTCCATACCATTTTGCCGAAAATCCTCCCCAAACAGTGACTAGTTTAGAGGCGTTAAAGGAATAGATGACCAAGATAACCATCGGGATATAGAGAAAGGCCAAACCAATCCACAACATCACTGAAGAAAATTTTAGTTTATTCATAGCCCTTTCTCCATCTCACGTGATTGATAACGATGAAATAATGTAATTGGAATAATGAGCAATGCCAACATCACCATCGCAAGCGATGCAGCGACTGGCCAGTCTCTATTGTTAAAGAACTCCTGCCACAATACCTTACCGATCATCAACGAATCTGGGCCGCCTAATAGCTCGGGAATAACAAACTCACCCACAACCGGAATAAATACCAACATAGAACCAGCAATGATCCCACCTTTAGCCAATGGCAATGTGACTTTCCAAAATGTATTGAGACTGCGGGATCCAAGATCTGCTGCGGCCTCCAATAAGCTCATATCGAACTTGACCAGAGTCGAATACAGAGGAAGGATCATAAAAGGTAAATAGGTATAGATAATTCCAACATAGACCGCAAAATTAGTATTGAGCATCTGAATAGGTTCGGTAATAGCACCGAGCCACAGCAAAAAGTTATTGAGCAGACCGTTATTACTCAAAATCCCCATCCAGGCATAAACTCGGATCAAAAATGAGGTCCAAGAAGGTAACATGACTAATAACAGGAGCACCCCTTGTGAAGACTTCGGTGCTCTCGCAATCGCATAAGCCATTGGAAAACCCAATAACAAACAACCGATGGTCGAGAAGAACGCCATCTTCAACGAGCCAATATAGGCATCGACATACAGCGAATCTTCAAGTAATAGCAGATAGTTACCCAAGTTTAAGGCGATCTGCAGCGACTCGTCGGCGTATTCATAAATGGCTTCATAAGGTGGGATCGCGATAGCAGCTGTTGAGAAGCTTATTTTTAAGACGATGAGAAATGGCACCGCAAAAAATAAAAACAACCACAGATAGGGGATCCCCAAGGTCCAGGTGCGCCCTCTTGTTAGCGCATAGAGCATATTTTTTATCATGTTCTTAATACCACACCACTGGTGGCCTCCCAACTGATAAATACTTCTTCATCCCACGTCGGATGTTCGGAACGACGTTCCCGATTGTGCATCGTACATTGGACAATTTGGTCATTTTCCAATTTGATATAATAGACAGATAGCCCACCGAGGTAAGCGATATCATCGACGATGCCTTTCGCCCAGTTGTATTGCGATGTCGGCTGTTGACGCCCAATAATCGTTTTCTCGGGTCGAACCGCCAGCCACACGGTTTTATCTTCCGCGTTACTAGTCACCCCATGTCCAATATAGAACTGATTACTCAAGCCCTTTGGATTTAGGATCATATGGTCGGCCTTATCTACATCAATTTTCGCCTCGAACATATTAACCGAGCCAATAAATTCGGCGATTAAACGTGTCTTAGGACTCTCATAGATATCTGATGGGGAACCGGTTTGGATGATCCGCCCATCATTCATGATAGAAATGCGATTAGACATTGTCATCGCTTCTTCTTGATCGTGGGTCACCATGACACAAGTCACCCCAACACGCTCAAGTATTTCAACCACTTCTAATTGCATTTCAGTACGTAATTTCTTGTCAAGCGCTCCCATCGGCTCGTCAAGTAATAGTAGCTTAGGTCGCTTGGCTAAAGAGCGTGCCAGTGCGACACGCTGGCGCTGTCCACCCGAAAGTTGATCAGGTTTTCGTTTACCATATTGCTCCATATGAACTAAACGCAGCATCTCGGCAACAATTTTAGCAACTTCGGCTTTGGGCACCTTATCTTGCTTTAGGCCAAAGGCAATATTTTGTTCTACAGTCATATGCGGAAAAAGTGCATAAGACTGAAACATCATATTGATTGGGCGCTCATAGGGCGGAAGATCGGTAATATCTTGGCCATCGAGAATAATTCGCCCTTCACTTGGTTTTTCAAACCCTGCTAACATCCGCAGCAACGTTGATTTACCTGAGCCCGAGCCACCAAGCAACGCAAATATCTCACCTTTTGTGATGGTGAGTGAGACGTCATCCACCGCGCGAACGTCATCAAACAGTTTGCTAACACGTTCAATTTTTAATAACACTTGATTATTGTTTTGAGGGTTATTGGGGGATTGATTGTGGGAAACGGGAGTATTGCCTGTGCTTATCGCCATCTTACTTCTCCACTAAGTATTGGTTCATACTTAGTACATAATCTATAACAATAAAGGGAAGCGTTAAGCGCTTCCCTTTGTGTATTCTAACGACCAGATTTCACCTTGGTCCACACTCGAGTCATTGCACGCTGCGCCTTTAATGGACGCGATTTCTGCATGTAAAGATTACTCAACGTTTTCTCGTCAGGATAAATAGACGGGTTATTGAGCACGGCTTTGTCGACCAACTTCTCCGCCGCTGTATTGGCATTAGCATAAGCCACATAATTCGAAATTCCCGCAATAACATCAGGACGCATTAGATAGTTAATGAACTTATGTGCGTTCTCTTTGTTGGCCGCATCGGCAGGGATAGCTAACATATCGAACCACAGATTAGCGCCTTCTTTCGGAATAGAATAATCAATAACCTGTCCATTACCCGCTTCTTTAGCACGTGCCGCGGCTTGGAAGACATCGCCAGAGAAACCATAGGCAACACAGACATCACCATTGGCGAGATCGGTGATATAACGTGACGAATGGAAATACGTTATGTAAGGACGAATCTTAGCCATTAATGCGCCAGCGGCCTTGTAATCAGCTTTCTTATGGCTGTTGGGGTTAAGACCTAAATAGGTAAGCGCTTGCGGTAACATTTCGTCGGGAGAGTCCAACATTACTAACCCACATTTAGCGAGTTTCTTAGCGTTTTCGGGATCAAAAATAAGCGCTAAAGAATCTGTCGGTGCATCTTCACCTAACACTTCTTTTACCTTGTTGACATTATAACCAATGCCATTGGTTCCCCATAAATAAGGAACAGCATGATCGTTACCTGGATCGGCGCTTTGCAATTTAACCATTAGCTCCTGATTTAAGTTACCATAGTTAGATAATTTTGAGCGATCAAGCTTATCGAATGCGCCCGCTTGAATTTGTTTGGTAAGAAAGCTATTTGAAGGGACAACAATGTCATAACCCGAACGACCGGAGAGTAGTTTTGCTTCAAGGACTTCATTTGAATCGAAAACATCATAAATAACGCGAATACCCGTTTCTTTACGAAAATTCTCTAAGGTGTCTTCAGCAATATAATCAGACCAATTATACATTCGCACCACTTCTTCAGCCGAGACAGTGATACTACTAAGCGCGCTCGCACCAACAATCGCCATTATCGTTGCCTTGTTCAATATTCTCATACCTTCTCCTATTCGGTTAATCAGCAATACTAATTACCGAGTTCTTTGTCTTGCCCAACGAGTTCTTAGGCAGTTTTATTGTTGTTTTAAGTCAAAGCTAACTCAATTTATGGTGTGAAGCCCTGACAGGGGTACTTATTTTTACCAGTATCAAATCGAACAAAAAAAATGACATTTATGACACTAGAAACACATCAATTTAAGCATTCAAACAAACCAAAGCACTTCAATGTTTGTTATTTAACACACTACACCCATTGAACCTCCTAAGCAACCCTTTCCCGTAACATCCTTTACACCCTTGTAACAGCACAGCAACAACAACCTAATAATCAGCAAGTTAAATAAAATAACGTATTATCCACCCAATGTTATCGGATGATTAGATCGAGTAACCACATACTTTTGTCGATGCCAGACGGATAGAATAGTTTACACAAAATAATCGGGGAAACAGCGGAAATCGACTTACCACATACGTTTAGACACTTTAATTATGAATAAATTACAATGACTTAGAGTAAACAACGAGTCATAAAATCGATTGAAAACATAAAAAACGTAACAATAACATCAGGAAATATTTTATTTGTACCTTATATACAACAAACAAAGAAAGAGCACAACACAACAGCAAGACACAAATGATTGAATTTAAACAACATATGATAAAAGACAAGAAATACAAAAAAAACAAAAACAACAATAAATGTAGCAAATTGTGCACAAAAACCTTTTATGTTGATTTTATTTAACATAAGGTGATCTCCAATCTATTTACGAATAACATGATTATTTAATGAATAAGATTAGCTAAAACGATAATACTGACCATAAATCAACTACATAAATCAAAAATACTAAAATGATTAATCCTTTTAGTATTTTTAGCCAGTCACCAATGAGTAAAATGGAGAAGAAAAATGAACAATAAATTTAATAAAAAGAAATTTTTTCAAGCAGGTTGTTTCGCACTTAGCGCCGTTCTTCTGGCGCCAACCGTTGCGGCCGAGA
>Ga0209395_1007205_pt1 | contig 11761 bp, 9 predicted proteins | sample GOMGulsemesocosm_3_FD_184635 | JGI IMG/M metagenome (GOLD analysis project Ga0209395, IMG submission 184635) | Methane-oxidizing microbial communities from mesocosms in the Gulf of Mexico - GOM9D Gulf of Mexico (SPAdes) (version 2) | ecosystem: Environmental > Aquatic > Marine > Cold seeps... | reverse complement strand
AGTTTGATCTAGCTCGGTAAGTTCAAATTCATTATTTATTTGTTTTATTAAATCAACAACAGCACCATTACTATTTCGTATGCTATTTTTCCAGGTTATCCCTTTTTTTTCTTGCCAAACTTCTATTGCTGTTGATACTTCAAGTCTAAGTTTCGGTGTTCTGCCATTCAAATGATAACATTTTAACTTATTATCAATATTCTTCAGCTCACTACTTCTTGGTTTATTAATACCTGACTTTGTTCTTTGCAGCCAAAGACTATATTCCATCAGTTCTAACATTATACAGATCCTAAATTCGGTTATGGGCTCTCTTAACCTGAGCAGTTATTTACTTACACTCTTCATAGCAAAGCGCGTAGTATTTATTAGGACACCAATGTTATTAAATCCATTTTCAACTTATTAAAAGCGGTGTCTGAAGTGTATTTTCAATACTTGTAAATGCATTAATTATCATGAAAAATGAAATCATTCTTACCCGAATGTATTAACACATCAAATAAATCTTGTGTTGGTTTCAATTAAAAAACTGCTATCAAACAACACTTTTTCACAAAGTTTGACGATTCCTAAATTATTATTGCATGGAAATAAGGAGGAAATATGCAAATGAAAAAATTAACCCAAACATAACCAATGAAGTCATGATTACTTCAATTACTTCAATTACTTTACTCTGATTGAAATAAAATTAATTATTTTTATTTTAAATTAATTTTAATGCAGGATGAAATTCTAAGTGCTTTCAAACATGTAGACAAATATGTAATTAGAACTTAAATCGCTATTACCTATCTTTACAAAAAGGGGGGTTATTTAACTTTTCTAATACTTTATAATGTAAGCCTAAAGAATGAGTTGTACTTTTGTGGATAGAAATGAATTTAAAATGCTTTTTTGGTAAGCATATACCAAACAATGATTGGATCCGAGATTTTAAAACCAGCAGAATGAAATGTATTTGCGTAAAATGTGGGAGAACAGTTAAAAAAAGTAAATAAAGCAATTAATGCTACTTTAAAATATAAACTTAAAAGTAGCATCAGTTTCATTTAAAAATACCACTCAATAGATAACTGTAAATGATCATCATTTTTAATGGCATAAGTTTGCTCTATCGGATCTGAGCTATTAAAAACCCTAATATCAATAACAGCTTTGAAGTTGTCGCCTAATCTACGATTAGCCTCTAATATAAAGCTGGTTGCACTGTGATCTAAATCAGTACTAAAGCCCATTAATACTTCGCTGCTTTGCATATCGTTAAAGGCAATACGGCTGCCAAAAAACAAGTCATTTTGAAAACTTGCACCAGGTTCTTGTATGCTACCTTCTCCACGAGAGTCCCAGCTATATTCTGTCAATAAACCCAAATCAGCGTTTGAATCAAATATACCGACAAAGCTATATTCAAACCCAGCTTGTGTGGCCCAAAAGTTACCATCATTGGTATTTCGGTAGATAGATTCAAACTTATATAACCAATCATCAATCGTGGCTTGAACATCTAAGCCAAATTGGTCCATTTGATTATAATATTGTCTTAATACCAGTTTATCGCCATCTTGCTCTGGTGTTAAAATTGGCTCTCGGTTTGTACCATGAAACCAATGAGTACCAATATCAAAGTCCCCAACAGAATGACTCCAACGCATAGCAACATCTAAATGCTGTTCTTGTGCACTAGACTCGTACGATACGTTATTTTTATCTACAATCATTGGCGCTCTTAAACGTCCATCTTCACCTGCAAAAGTTCGCTCTCTAAAGCCGGGTAAAAGATAAAGGTCAACTATGCCCCAATCTTTTACTAAAGATAAATTAACCATCAGTTGGCCTAATTTATCTTCACCATCAAGATCTTCAACGCCATCGGTTTGGTTTATCACATCAACTAAATGTTGAAACTCAGTTACGCCCCAATACTCTTTACGAATACCTGTTCTGAGTTCCCAATCATCACTGGCATGAATGTATGAAAGCTCTCTGATATCGCCATGACTACGCTCACTATCTTGATCATCTAAGCGATAGAATGGCTTAAATGTCACAGTATCATCGCCATTATTCCAACCCCAATAAAACTCAGGTTCAACTAAAATAGAAGTTTGAGAGTGTGGGAACTGATTGTCATATTGATTCGTTTCAAAAAAATATCTTTCTTCAACGGCTACTTTACCTGATACTTCAAAATCGGATGCCGCAGCGTTAAAAGTTAGCAGCAAAGCAAGTGCTGCTAAATTTTTTATTGGCATATTATCTTACTCGTTTTAATGAATTACGGTTAAAGTCACCGTCTTTTAAGCCAGTTTTAAATGCATAATTAGTCCATTTTAACTCTGTGCTTTTGCCATTTTGATGATTTAACATTTTTTGTGTATCCGCACGCCAATGCTTACCAAGGTATTGCTTGTAATCAACATATGAAAGCGTTTTTAATAAAGCATTTTTTCTATCATAAAACTCTATTTTTTGTATGCGGTATTCATTTTTATCGAGCCATACAATGCGTTTGGTATAACCCGAATTTTCATCTGCAGGGTATTGTTCAACTTTAAAGTTTTCTAGGCCATTAATTGTTTCATCACCTAAATATTTGTAGCTGTACTTTTCGATTTCAAATGAACTTAAATCTTCAAAAGCAAACTCAGAACCCATAAATGGACCTGACTTATTACGTGATGCAATGCGTTTAACACGCTTAAGGGCTGGTAAATATAACCATTGATCATCTGCATCTACTGGGTGCGAAAAACTTAAAAATGCAGTGCCTTTTACATCTCTTGGTTTATTGAAAATAGTTAAGCTTTTATCGCCATCATCATCTACTTCTAAAGACTTTATTTTAATTTCACGAATGCTTTCTTGGCCTTGTTGGTTGCGTAATAACATTAGCATATCGGCAGTGCTATCAATCCAGCCTAAATCTCTTTGTTTGGCTTCTTTTGATATTTCAAGACCTTGTTGTTCAGGTGTCATTGCAATAGATATATTTGACACTAAGGCTAAAGCAATGGCCGATAAAGTCCCTAATACTAATTTTTTCTTAAACATTTTACTCTCCAATTCTTAAATTTGATTAACTAGCTGAAATCATATCTTGTGCGTTTTTATCATCAGCTTGAGTTTGCTCTTGTGTTTTTTTACTCAGCTTTTTATCTATTGCCATTAATAGTGGTGGCAAGAAGAAGAAATCAACGACAAGTGCGATAAATATGGTCATAGCGGTTAAGAAACCCATATCAGCATTCATTTTAAATGATGATTGCGCCAGCACTGTAAAGCCAGCTACTAATACAAATGTGGTGATCCAAAGCGCACGGCCTACGTTGCCAAAGGCATAATGAACAGCTTGCTTGGTACTGGCATTTTTTTCATTTTTAGCATGTAGATATTTACTTAAAAAATGCACGGTATCATCAACTACAATACCTAAGGTCATGCCCATAACAACAGATAAACCTAAACCAACTTGACCTTCATATAACCCCCAAACACCAAATGCGATAGCCGCAGGCACTAGGTTTGGTAATAGACTTACCGCGCCATATTTCCAACTTTTAAGCGCAATACCTAATAATATAGAAATAAGTATCAGAGCTAAAGTTGTGCCAATTAGCATGCTAATAATGTTACGTTGACCAATGTGAGCAAACATTAAACTTGGGCTTGCTAAATCAACTTCATATTGTGGTGCATGTTGTTTAAACCAAGCATTAATATCAGTTTCTACTGCAATTAATTCACTGCTAGTCATGTTTTTGAATGTAGCGACAATTCTAGAAGATGATTTATCTACATCTAATTGATTATTAAGATCTAAACCATAAGGTAATGACATTTCGTACAGTAATAAATATTGCGCAGACATTTCTTGAGAGTCTGGCAATTTATACCAATTAGGATCATCACCATGCATATTTTTATTTAAACGTTTAAGTGTATCTGTAATCGTATTTACATGATCTGTTTCAGGACGTTCACGTAACCAGTCACTAAAATCGGATACTGAATTTAAATACTGAGGATCATTTATACCACTTGGGATACCTGTTTTAACCGAAATCTCAACAACCATCATGCCCGATAGATTATCTTGCATAAAGTCAGTCGCAACACGATATGGCACACGTTCATCAAAGTATTTTACAAAATCATCGTTAAGCTCATTTTTAGGAATAAATAAAGCGGCAGCGATAATAAGGATACTTGTAATAGGTAAAAGTAATTTACGTTTACTAATTACAAAGTCAGCTAATTTAGCCATGCTATCTTGAGTGCCTTGTTTTTGTACTTTCACTTTTACAGGAAGCACTGTTAATAAGGCTGGAAAAATAGTGACTGAGAATACAAATGCGAGCATAACCCCTATTGCTACTAAGTTTCCTAAATCTCTAAATGGTGGAGAGTCAGAGAAGTTCATGCTTAAAAAGCCAATAGCTGTGGTAATACTGGTTAAAAATATAGGCTGAATATTCACTTTAATACTACGTGCGATTGCTGTGCGTTTGTCAGCACCGTGTCGCATTTCATAAAACATCGACGTTAAAATATGAATACAATCAGCAACGGCTAAAGTTAGAATCATTGTTGGTGCAGATGAAGAAGGCCCGGTTAAGTAAAATCCTGTCCAACCAGCGATCCCCATAGTTGTCGCTATACTCATGATAATGACTAAAACGGTAGCAAAGGTACCTGAAATTGTTCTCAATAATAAACCAATCGTAATAACGACAACTAAGAACATTAAAGGAATAAGTGTTGCACCGTCATCCATTGATGCTTCGCCAAATGAGGTATTCATCATAACCATGCCTGATAAATAAACTTCAGTATCTGGGTTTTCTGCTAAAAACTTATCTTTAATTGCGCGTACAAAGGTTGCAACTTCTGGTACTTCAACAATAGGATCAATCCCTGGTAGCTGAACAGTAACATTAACCACAGAAACATGACCTGATTGAGATATGATTTTATTAACAAGCAAAGGCTCTTTAATAGCGATTTGTTTAATTTTATCTAAATCATTTTGTTTTAATTTACTTGGGTTCATTACCAAATCTTCGACTATCATGTCGTCTTCTTCGGCGTAGGTATATTGAAAGTTAGTAACAGAATCAACACGTGTTGAATAAGGTACTTGCCAGCTTTGTTTGGTCAGAGACTTTAAAGCTGCTAGATGCTCAATGGTAAAAACATCGCCATTTTTTGGTACAACAACAAATGAGACGTTATCGCTTTTGTTGTAAACTTTTTGCATGGACTCAAAAGCGGTGAGTTGTGGATTCTCTTCGCTAAAAAATACCCTGTAATCATTTTTAAAAACCAGTTTTTGTGCGCCAGAAGCCGCAACAAAAGCAAACGCAATACAAACTAGTATTACCCATATAGGATGTTTGCCTACAAAACCATAGAGCTTGTCTCTCATGTTTCCCTCGATTATGACGAATCGTCATTTTATTTTTAAAAAAATACGGTATTAAGCTTAGTGCAAATACCGTACAATTATTTGAATTTAATGAAAATAATTCTTTAAAAAGCTAAATTTCTGCCTTTTTCATGCATAAGTAAAATTTCTTTTGGAAATGCTTTATCAAGTGCCTTTTTAAGCTCGGCTCTATAATCTTTATCTTTTGTTAATGGCTGCCATTGCAAACCATCAAACAATAAATTGTTTTGATTAAATAGCTCTCTTTCAACAATGAGTTCTGTTCTGCCACTACACTGCTCGACTTCACCTGAAAGTAGAATGATGGTGCCATAAGCCATTGACCAATTCGCAAAACATAATTGCTGAATATCCATATGATCTGGTAAATTTAGACTCTTATCATTTAAAGCGCCTTCCACTATGCCGTGTATTGCACCTAGTAGCTTAAATTCCAGTTGTTCTTGTTCTTTAAGTCTTTTCTCACTTGATTTACCAAATACATTTGGACTTTTTGCACACACAACAGTTTGAAATAAAGCTGGATGCAAAATTGCGTAGATCAAATACGAAAAATTGAGTAATAACATACGCTCTCGTGTACAGCCTTCAAACTGTGACGAGCGCCAAAATAAATCAGAAAGAATAGAGATAGCGTGATTACTGATCGCTAATAATAAATCTTCTTTACCGTCAAAATGTTTATAAATTGTACCTTTTGAATAAGGGACTTTAGAAACAACTTTATCCATGGTGATGTGCTCAACACCTAGCTCTTGGATCAAACCAATAGCGGCATCTATAATTTCTTGTTCTCGGGCCTGTAGGGCCTTTTCATCTAAAATTCTTGGGGTCATACTTTAAGTGACGATCCGTCAGTGACGTTTCGTCAATAATAAACCCTTGAATATTTAAGTCAACGATAAAATGAATTTATTTCCTGTGGGATTTCTTTTCGAGATTATGGTGCAGCGGTTTTACTTTAGACTCAAGAAGTTAGCTTTGTAGGTAATAAGGGGGGATTTACTTTCATTTCTGGATTTTTTCTAACATTTTCACTTATTTCCATAAAATAAGGGCCGCTTTAGTCTATACAAGTGTGTTGCAAAGATAAAGCGGCGCAATAATACACAATAAGTATGGTTAAAGGTAGGAAATTAATCGAATTTAAACGTAGAGCGCCTTTACAAAAATTTGGCGATAGTAAGCCGGAGAGAGTTAGTTTTTAAGTTTTATTTAAGTTAGTTAATGAGCCTGTAAAATTAATAAGTTTGAATTAAAGTACCGTTACAGGTACGTATTGAGGGGCACCTTACAGGTGTTCAATTATTTTAACAATTTAATCGTTAATACTTTGTATAGTGTGAGAGAAAATAATAAGAGGTTTATAAGTAAATAAGAGACTGTTTGAATGATTTGTTGTTTTTAATTAAGATAAAATTAAAAAGGTTAAATTTATCTGTCACTTAGAGTTTCCACAAAAAGTCTATTTGTGGAAACTCCATCAACTCCCTGTTAACTAACTACCATGCTTACAGCTGTAACCAACAATAATACCGAGAAGATTTTTTTGATTAAAGGAACGGGTAAAGAATGAGTCGCTTTGGCTCCTAATGGCGCGGTGAACCAAGAAGTGCACACAATACCTAATAAAGCGGGTAAATATACAAAACCAGCAAATCCATCTTCTAAAGCAAAATGACCAATGCCTGAGCTGATATAACCAATTGAACCAAATAATGCGATAACAATACCGCAAGCAGAAGCGCATCCTATGGCTTTTTTCATATCGAGTGAGAAAAACGTCAATAAGGGCACCAATACTGCACCACCACCGATACCTATCATGGCAGACAAACCACCTGTAATTGTAGTGAAAATCGTTAATAGGCCTTTATTTGGCATTTTACGATCAATAGATGAGTCGCTTTTTGTGCTGCTGTAAAACATCTTTAACGCAATGAGTGTCACACTCACAGCAAACACTAAGCGAACAATGTTTTCTGGTAATAGTGCTGCCATAAAACCACTGACAAGTGCACCAAAGGCAACTCCTGTCATTACCCAAGGGGCCAAATCCCATGGTACATTGCCATTTTTATGATGAGCGATTGCAGAAGAAGTTGATGTGAATAATATTGACGCCAATGATGTTGCAATTGCCACTATGACTACTTGTTCAGGAGGTAAAACCTCTAAGTGAAGTAAAATACTGCTCAGCACTGGAACAATCACTAATCCGCCACCAATACCAAGCAGCCCGGCTAAAAAACCAACACCACTACCTAGTAACGCGCAGTATATAAATAACAACAGCAATTCACTCATTCAGATCATCTCTCTTATAATTTTGTCGGCTATCATAGCAATATAACTGACAGCTATTTACCCTTTTTAACATGATAAGTCTTGAATATTACTCATGTTTTATATGAAGAAAACACATGCTGGTACATTTTAGGTGCATCCATCTAGACATCTTTACGTTTTATAACTTGAAGTTTGAATCCGTTTTGTAACTCAATACGCACTTTTGAATTTTTCTCACGTTTCATGTGAAATTAAACCGTTTTTATTCATCCCTCGATACACGTATAAATATATGCAGCTCTAAGACTTAGGTTAAGCCATTAGGCACAAATCTTAAAAGCAGATTGAAAAGTCGATAAAGAGCAAAAAATAAACTCAGTAATATACAAGCGAATTGGATACCAAAACATCATGAATAAAGATTTCACATTTACAATTAAAAGCCTCAGTCTCGATGAAAACTACCACCCATCAGACAATACTCGAATCACAACTAATTTTGCCAACTTGGCAAGAGGCGAAAGCCGTCAACAGAATTTACGCAACGCTTTAAACATGGTTAACAATAGTTTTAATGCATTAGCTAATTGGGATAACCCTAAAGGCGAACGCTATAGCGTTGAACTTGAAATCATTTCTGTTGATATGGATATTGAAGGCAGTGGTGAAACTTTCCCATCAATAGAAGTATTGAAAACTAACATTATTGATCATAATACTAACGAACGTATTGAAGGTATTGTAGGGAATAACTTTTCTTCTTATGTGCGAGATTATGATTTTAGCGTATTACTGCTCGAGCATAATAAAGATCAAGCACAATTTAGCATTCCAGATGATTTTGGTGTGCTGCATGGCAAATTATTTAAGTATTTTGTTAATTCAAATGCTTATAAACAGTATTTTAACAAGCCTCCAGTGATATGTTTAAGTGTTTCAGATAATAAAACTTATCAACGCACTGAAAACCAGCACCCTGTATTAGGTGTTGAATATTTACCAAATGAATCATCTTTGACTGAGCAATACTTCAAAAAAATGGGCTTACAAGTTCGCTATTTTATGACGCCAAACAGTGTTGCGCCTTTAGCTTTTTACTTTTTTGGTGATTTACTAAATGATTACTCCAATCTTGAGCTGATCAGTACCATTAGTACGATGGGCACGTTCCAAAGAATCTACCGACCTGAGATTTATAATGCGAATGCTGTTGCCGGAAATTGTTACAAGCCTAACTTGAAGAACCTAGACCATTCGCTTACTCAAATTGTTTATAACCGAGAAGAACGTAGCCAATTAGCAATAGAGCAAGGAAAATTTGCACAAGAGCATTTCATCAAACCACACCAAACTGTGCTTGAGCAATTCTCTGCGAATTACGCGATTTAATTAACTCTCTAAGGTTCACGGTATTTATTATGAAAACATTATTACCTACATCAACGGCTGGCAGCTTACCTAAACCTTCCTGGCTTGCACAACCAGAGACACTTTGGTCACCTTGGAAGTTGCAAGATGAAGAATTAATTGAGGGCAAGCAAGATGCTTTACGCTTGTCATTACAAGATCAACAACAGGCAGGTATTGATATTGTCAGTGATGGCGAGCAAACACGACAACATTTTGTGACGACGTTTATTGAGCATCTCAATGGTGTTGATTTTGAAAAACGTAAAACGGTTAAAATTCGTGATCGTTATGATGCAAGTGTACCTACAGTTGTTGGCGCGGTTTCTCGCCAAAAACCTGTTTTTGTTGAAGATGCTAAGTTTTTACGTCAGCAAACTAAACAACCTATTAAATGGGCGCTTCCTGGTCCTATGACGATGATAGATACGCTGTATGATGACCATTATAAAAGTCGCGAAAAACTCGCTTGGGAATTTGCCAAAATCCTCAATCAAGAAGCCAAAGAATTAGAGGCGGCTGGTGTTGATATTATTCAATTTGATGAGCCTGCATTTAATGTGTTTTTTGATGAGGTAAATGATTGGGGTATTGCGTGTTTAGAAAGAGCCATTGAAGGGCTAAAATGTGAAACTGCTGTGCATATTTGCTATGGCTATGGCATTAAAGCCAATACAGATTGGAAAAAAACTTTGGGATCAGAATGGCGACAATATGAAGAAGCTTTTCCCAAACTGCAAAAATCTAATATCGATATTATCTCATTAGAATGTCACAACTCACACGTGCCAATTGAGCTACTTGAACTGATCCGTGGTAAAAAAGTGATGGTAGGTGCTATTGATGTTGCAACCGATACTATTGAGACACCAGAGGAAGTCGCGAATACGCTACGAAAAGCACTTGAGTTTGTAGATGCCGACAAGCTCTACCCTTGTACTAACTGTGGCATGGCTCCTTTATCTCACCAAGTAGCAAGAGGTAAACTTAATGCCTTAAGTGCAGGCGCTGAGATAGTTAGAAAAGAACTTTTAACTTAGAGGATTTGATGTTTGCTGCATATTTTGCAGCAAACTTTTATCTTGGATAAAACTGTGAACCATTAACATTTACTTGTGTGATCTTATCATCAGAGGTCATAATTTCTACCGACATGCCCTGATCTCTATAAAAATCTAATTTATCACTCGCTCTATCTTTATCATTAGCATCACATAATATTAAAATCATATTTTCTCTGGCAGGATAATAATCAGGATCAATTTTCAGTGCAATTTCAAATTGTTCAATCGCGGCATCTATCTCCCCTTTTTGCTCTAAATGTAATCCTAAATCACTGTGAGTTCCAAGATGATTAGGGTGAACTTTGACTAATTTATTAAGTTCTTCAAAAGCAGCGTTCATATTATTTTGTTCACGATAGCATACGGTTAAGTTATACCAAGGCATTGGGTTTTCAGGATTGAGTTTTCTAGATTTTTCATATGACTTTTTAGCTTGCTTATAATTCCTTAAAGCTTGGTGAGCTCTGCCTATATTATTCCAATGAATATCACTTTCATGCAGTTCATTCGCTTTGTGTAAGTAATTTAGAGCAGAATCATTTAGACCTAGCTGTAAATGAACCATGGCGAGATCGTGGATATTTTCAAAATCAAGCGGGTCTTTTTTAACTAATTTCTCACCTAGCTTCATTGCTTTTAGTAAGTCACCTTGCTGCCATATATCAATGAACTTAGACTTTAATTTTTCTTTACTCGGGAAGAAAAAATCAAACATAAAATTAGCCTGAGAAGTTTATTATTTCAATAGTATTATTTTAGTCTGTCTTTCCATTTTCACCATTAATAAGGCTTAAGTAGGTTGATGTTGTTGATATATATTCTCGGCTATCGCTTTTTTTAATATTTTAAAGCATAGATAATCTATATATTATGTAAAAGTAATTGTTGAAAAACTGTAGGTTAAGGAAAATTGAATAATGAACTTTAAAAAGAAAAGATGGTTTTTTTGTTCCGCCATTATTAGTTTTTTTATTTGGTTTACCTACACAAATGATAAAAATCTCAATTCACTAAAAAAAGATTTAATTATTCCAGAGGTGATTGATGAACAAGGGGTTCTTAATGAGTCGAATGTTAATCAAGTTGGACAACCATTTATTGAGCAAGTTGTTTATGAAGAATATGAGTTAGAACAAGACTATATTGAGCAAGATAACTTTAACTCTAATTTTTGTGACTTAACACAATGGAAACAATATCAAAAATCAGCACTGCCAGAAGTCATAAGTAACCTAAGTTATGAATATCAACCCTATGAAATTGCTGTGAGCGAAGGCTTAAATATTACTATTTACTCAGCCAACATGACTTCATACTTTGAAAGTAAATTTACTTTATTAATGAAAGGCGTACTGTCCTCATATACAGATTATTTAAATATAGATCTTACAAATAAAATTCATATGCATATGGTTATTTCACAAAACAGGCAATCGTATTTAATACAAGCTGGCATTGATGATTATGACCCAAGTGGTTCACAAGGTGTTTATTTTGGTCAACGAAACCTTGCTTTTGTGAGTTATAAAAATGAGGAACAAGCAATAAA
>Ga0209395_1007203_pt1 | contig 11768 bp, 8 predicted proteins | sample GOMGulsemesocosm_3_FD_184635 | JGI IMG/M metagenome (GOLD analysis project Ga0209395, IMG submission 184635) | Methane-oxidizing microbial communities from mesocosms in the Gulf of Mexico - GOM9D Gulf of Mexico (SPAdes) (version 2) | ecosystem: Environmental > Aquatic > Marine > Cold seeps... | reverse complement strand
AGCAGGCGAAAATATGGATAACGTGGTAACTCAAAATCAAACTGAGTTGATTTATAACGTATTTATTTTCCCTTCGTGTTACCTCTTCGATAGTTAAGTGCTTGAATATTAGTTGAAATGAACCGGTCTTGAAAACCGGCAAGGGTTTGTAGCCCTTCTAGAGTTCAAATCTCTATCTCACCGCCACATTTAGATGAGCCCGCTAATTCGAAAGAGTTAGCGGGCTTTTTCGTTTAGGGGATTACCAAGTTCAGAGGGGTTGTAGCACAAAGCCTTTTGAAGAGTTCAAATCTCTATCTCCCCGCCACATTTGGGCAAACGCCCATAGAAAAGGGCTTAGATTAATATCTAAGCCTTTTTTTTTTGCCATTTTTATAGATACAAAAATACATGGGGATTAAAACGGCAGTAGGGAAAGTTGAAGAATGTAGAACTACTTTCGGGGAAATTGTTTTTGCCCCTAACTCTAATGAAGCTAAATTATTTATTAAAGCTAGTTCAGATGATTTTTATTGCAATAAAGGTGCAGATTTAATTATTTCACTTTTGAATATTAGACTCAAAGGGTTTGTTTTATGTCTTTGTAAAAGCATTAAAGACCGTACATTTTCATATGATATTACACATTGGAAACTAGGGTGGTTAGTTACTATGACCATAGCATTTATGATATTAAAGATTTTTAAAGATGAATATGTAGAAAAAATAGTAATAGCTCTTGATTATTCGATAGAGAAATCTTCCTTTGATGACAAAGAAAAAAAGGAGTTAAGTGGATCAATTGATTTGTTGAAAGGATTATATCAAAAGAACATCAAATCAAAATAGCACTAAGCCCCCTTAATCCCCGTAAATAAGTTCATAACGCTATACTGGCGAAAAAATAACGTTGCCAAGACGTCGGCCTTTCTATACTGACCAAACAAACTGCAACTAATGTTGCCGTACTCACGTTTGATGGTTGCACTATTACACCTAATGAAACCAACCCAAGAATCAAAAGCTAATTTTAGCGGTAAAGCATCAATAGTTGATTATAATGTAAATGTGGGTCAACTGATTATCGAGAGGAAAAAGTGGTGATTGCCCGCGATGTGTCGCAATGAACCCTGTTGTTTGGGAGGGGTAGGGTAGAAAGGTTGAGCGCCACTACTGGCTAGTGACGCTCATGTCATCATGCTATGGTTCAGATAGACTACCACCAATGGTAATAAGAGCGAGCGGTAAAGTCATTTTACTAAGGTATCTGCCAGTTTCATTCAATATTACAGGTAGCCGCCAGTAAAAATGTAGAAAGGTGAAGGCTAAGGCAATTGCCAAAATTAACGGATTCTTAGCAATATCGAGTACTAGCTGATCCCAGCGTAATTTTTCATTTTCGTGTAGGCTGCGGGTTAACGCATAAATAGATAAAATATTATAAATAGGTGTTACTACTGCAATGATTAATGCACCTATCGTTAGCCCAGCTTCACCAAGGGCATTGGTGCATAAAGCGAGCCCAATAATGGCAAGGTTACTGTGAAATGCACTTTCTGCCACTCTTTATCTTCAGGGGAATTACTGAATAGAGGAGCTATCCACCAAAAGATTAAGAAGCTGATAATAGCCGCGCATGCATAAAAAAGAGCGAGGCTAGATTGTGCTATTAAATTTACTTGGCTATTGATTATCGCCAGAAACAATAAAATGGGGAGGCAAATATTGAAGAACAGCTTGGAAGCTATGCCAATAAAGTTGTCATTAATTCGCTGAGTACGCTTTAAGTATAAGCCTAAAAAATAATAAGGAAGACGGGCGCGGTAACTGAAAAAGTAAATTGTAAAGCTGATAAGTAAGTTGAATTCATTAGATGACAACATATAGGATTAATTTAATAGCCAATACACTTACGTTGATCACCTATCTGTATTACATTATTTATCGTAAATCGAAAATACTTACTCTCTCTAACCTTGTTGTTTAGCATATCCAGTAAGACAGTATCACCGGTTAAGTAATGGCAATAGTGAGGAAGTGACGTTTGATTTAAAAAATTCATAAATGCTCTTATTAAGATTATGTGTTGTTTAAAAGCACAGCAGTGTGTGAATCTTTCGCACATAACTTATCTACAATATGATTAATTTCGCCAAGGCGTAGCGCAGTTAAGTTGCCAACTAACTGAGCTTTTAATTGGGTATTATTTTTGAATGCTTGATCGAAAATTGATTCGATACTTAAAAATGCTGTTACCACGTCAAGTACATCTTCGCTAAGTAACTGAGGCATGTTGGCAAAGATACTCGCCATAGGATCAACAATTTCTGCCCCTTCCTTTAATGCGCTGCAAATAAATTCAAACCAGCAAGCTAAGGATAAAGAGAGCAACTTAGTAGAGCGTCCTAGGGCTAAATTATCTTTAATAGTAGGCAAAATTCTCATTTGTATTTTTTGCGAACCATCAAAAGCAATTTGAGCCAATAAATGACGAATGGAAGGGTTTAAAAAGCGTTGGATGATTTGATCACTATAGGCTTTTACATCTAATTCTTTTGGCGGTACAAATGAGCCAATAATTTCGTCGCTAGCTAGCTTGGTAATAAACTGATAAAAACTTTGGTCGCTAGTGACATCAAATACTGTTTCAAAACCGGCGAGCGAACCTGCGTAGGCTAAGGTTGAATGCAAGCAGTTCAGTAATCGTAGTTTTGCTTTTTCAAAACCTTCAACGTCATCAGTAAAAATAACGCCGACATTTTCCCAGTCAGGGCGCTCGCCTTGCCAGTTATTCTCAATAACCCATTGCGTAAACTCTTCTCTTTGTATTGGCCAGTTATCTTGTAAATAAATGGCTTTTGATACGGACTCAACGGTGTAGCTTTCAGTTTTAGGGGTAATACTATCAACCATGGCATTTGGAAAGGCGACATTTTTATCTATCCATGCTTGCAGGCTGGTATCAAATTGTCCGGCGTAACCTAAAACAGCGCGGCGCAGTTTGTCACCATTACCAGAAACGTTATCACAGCTGAGGACATTATAGGCATTAACACCGTTTAGTTTTCTTTGTCTAAGTGATTCTACGATAAAGCCAATGGCGCTGACAGGGGTTGTTGGCTTTGCTAAGTCATGCTTAATATCCTTATGATTTAAATCTAAGGAGCCGTTTGAGGCTAAGCAGTAGCCTTTTTCGGTAATGGTCAAGGTAACAAGTTTTGTGCTTGCTGTGGACATACGAGCGATCACGTCATCGCTTTGCTCGCTGGCGACTAAAATTTCCTTTATTGCACCTATAACTTGATAGCTAACTTTTTTATCCAAAACTGCTAACGTATATAAATTATCTTGCTCGGCTAAAATATCTCGTGCGGTGGCACTGCGCAATGACACACCGCAAATACCCCAGTTGCCACCGGATAAATTCATGGCATTTTCTGTATAAACAGCCTGATGAGCTCGATGAAAAGCACCAGGGCCAAGATGAACAATACCAATGTCGGTGTTTTCTCTATCGTATTTTGGTGTTGGAATTTTTTGGTTATTGGCTAATTGAGATAAATTTAGTTTTTTTAGAGGTAAGTGCATTTTGCTCTCTTGTCTGAATTACTTTTATTTTTTGTGTGGGGAAAGGGGAGGCTATACCAAATGAAATATAAAAAATAATAAGTCATTAACTAGTACTGTGACCAATTAATGACTTAGTAGAGTTTTTACATTAAACGTCTCTATCAAAATGGGAGTAGTGACTTACCCCCAGTAAAAACTGAGGGTAGTCTGCCATCTATGATGGCACTCCTAGTTCGATAATTTACTATTTATTCCTAGAAGCGGTAGCTAGCGCCTATAGTAACCCTTCTATCTGGAAGACCAACGAAACATAGCAGTGCATTATCACTAACACAATATTGCTCAATACGCTCCTCCGTTAAGTTTACTGCTTCAATGCCAATATTTAACTTATCAGTAACATTATAATTTACACTCGCATTAAGCTGGCCTCTAGCTGCTGTGACAACAGGGAAGCTGAGCGTACTACTGCCACTGGTATTAGCACCGCCACCGAAATCGTTTGTACGGAAAGCATCACGCCATGTGTAACGCATACGAGCCGATAAACCAAATTTCTCATAGTATAAAGTAAAGTTGTAAGCAGTTTCAGAGAAATCAAGTAAACCTCGATCTATGCAAAGCTCACCAAGAACGGTTAAGCCACGACCTGAAGTACAATCTTCAACTGAGCCACCGGAAAAGTCTTGAATGGTGAAATTGGTAACAACACCAAAGCCTGATGCCCAGCCTAGATCTTCTTCAAAGCTTGAAAGATCATATTGGAAAGCAAACTCAAAGCCTGTTTGTGTTGTAGTCTCTGGGTCATTACCCGGTCGAGTGAAGTCAACACAAAGACCCGTTGAATTTGGATCACCTAATACATTTGGTACAACTTCAGGGTTGTAGATACCGCCGCCAGGACAGTTTGGATCTGTTTCACGGAGGAAACCACCTGAGCCATCAGGAGTCACTAGCGCGCCCTCGAAATCTTGACCAAATATGTTAGTGCGCTTTTTCTGAAAATAGCCAACACTTGCAACCGCTGCTTCAGCAAAATACCATTCCAATGAAAGATCAAGTGAAGTAACTTCTTCAGGCTCTAAACCAGGATTACCTAAAGAAACAGAAGTGTTTTCGCTACTATCAAACCTAAATGATGAAGCTAAATTATTGAAACCAGGACGTCGAATGTCGTCGCCGTAACCAAATCGAAGCACTATATCATCAGTTAAATCGGCAACTATGTTCAAACGAGGAAGTAGGAAGTCATAACTACCACTTGTTGTGGCTAATGCTCGGATACCACTTGCGTCTTCAGGGCTATAACCGATTGAATCAATCGATGTATCTATATAACGCACACCTATGTTACCGCGTATCATTTCCCACTCAAAATTTGCTTGTAGGTAAAGGGCATGGGTTTGTTCTTCAACATTATAATATGCATTCTGATCAGACTGCAGATCTAGAATATCTGGGCTATCGGGATCATGCTCAATAACAGCATCTTGAAGTATCTTTATCACGTCATCAGCGTCAGAAAAAGCACGGTCAGGGTCGATAAGAAGGAAGTTACTTACGAATAAGCTCCTGCCATCGCCATCACCATAGTTGCTAGGACCTTTAACTAGCAGCTCTTCAAAAAGCGTACCGTTAGGGCTATCTGCCATTCGGCTGAAACCGCCAATATTATCTCTGATTCTATTATATTCACTTGACGATTGGTTGTAGCGATAGCCGAAATCAACCGAGGTGACAATGCCATCATCTAAGAAATAGGTAAAATCTGTGCGGAAACCGTCTTCTTGGTTATCCTGAGTATCACGTCCTACTTGCACTTGATCTAAAACAACATTGGCTGGGTTAGTTAAGTCTGCAACTGAAGGTGCAAATGGTGAATCAAAATTAATACCAAATGCTAATGAACCACCAGATAAGTCATATTTAAATGGCACACAGTTATCGTTACTCGTCGCGTCAAGAGGACAATTAGGGTTAATAAAGTTTACTGTCGTACTTAAATTCGGGCTAGACGTTTCAGATCTTGACGATGATACTTCAAAAGATGCTTGAAGGTTATCACCTTGCCATTCACCACCAAAGACAAATACGTTATTATCGGTAACCCGAGAGCTGGTATCACTGGAGAAACGCAAATTTGGATCGTCATCATCATTAGCTAGATCTGGCTCAAGTACACCAGTAAGTGCCGCTTGATAGCTGTCTAGGCCATAACCATAATTGATTGTTTCAAACGCCGTAGGTTGACTGCCTGCTAGGTTTCTTAACGTGCTCACACCCGATGCTTGAATTCTATATGAATCTTGACTACGCTCTTGTGAATTAACAATGGCATCTACATGAAACTTCAAGTCATCGTTAGGTGCCCATTCAAATGTGGATGCAAGATTGGTGGTTTCATAATCAAAATTTTCTTGTTCTTGAACAAGAAACTGAATTCCCTGAAATTGACTGCCATCATCTCGAGTAACAAGGTTATCGCGATCGGTACGAGGACGAAATGAAACAGATTCTTGTTCGGTGTAACTGCCACTTATTACAAAACCAAATTTACCTGAATCAGTTTCCCAATTATCACCATAAGCACCTGATAATCTGGGTGTCATACTTTCAGTACTCAGGCTGCTTTGTTCACCTTGCACACGAATAGAGCCTAACATTTCTGTCAATTCTAGCGGGCGGATAGTTTTTAGGTTGATAGTACCACCAATGGAGCCTTCTACCGTTTTAGCTTCTGGTGATTTTGTTACTTCAATACCTGCAATAATCGACGCGTTAACATCTTCAAAATCAATGCCGTTACGACCTGAACCTGAGCCTACAGTGGCCACACCATTAATTTCTACACGATTTGCATTTGAACCACGAATTTGTACGCCATTACCTACACCCGCTCTTCTGGTAATTTGAACCCCGGTAATATTCTCAAGTACTTCTGCTAAGTTTTGATCTGGTAATTTACCAATATCAATTGCATCAATAACTTCAACTAAGTTGCTCGTATCACGTTTTGCTGCAAGCGCACTAGTAAGAGAAGCTCGCATGCCTGTGACTTCTATAACTTCAACCTCCTCTTCTAATGGCGTAGCTTCAACTTCTTGTGCATGTACCGACGATGCAAAATTCAGCGAAGTAGCTGATAACACTGCTAAAGTTATTTTAGATAATTTTTGTCTCATAGTTTTCCCCTGTGTAGTTTTTCTGAGGTTTATTTTATAAACATCCCAAAAGCCACATCTTTAATTGATGAAAGTTCCCCGATCAAAATTACCAACTACTTACAAGCAATATACATATACTCATAAATAATTAGCATAGTGATAGTTACAATAAAAAACAAAAAGGTCAATCTTTTTGGTAAGTGCGTATTTGTGCTTTTGAATGCTACCTAGCTTACCAATATCTTTATTTACGATTACCGATGCCTTTTGTTTGCTATTGCTTGTGTATTTAAGGTGTTGATTCAACTCACTTAAGTTCTTATTTTTGTTTCGGTGTTGTTATGATTTGTTTTATTTCAATATAATATAAGCATGTTGTGTTTATAGATTATAATGGTCTAATAAATCAAGTTGAAAAGCCTTAGTGGTTAACCAGTGGCGTTAAATTGGTTGACAGGCGTTGGTGGTGCCAGTTACGATAAAATACAGTATAGAAAGCTCTATCTTCTGACGTGTTATATCTTCTTATAGGTGTTTATTAGAGGGTAATGCGTAATCCTATGGTCATCCTAACTGCTGGTAACAACTAAAATGAATAACATTAAGACGCTTTTTAAATCGCTACTGCCTGGAATATTTTTATTTGGCTTTACCGTCGGTACTGGTAGCGTTACAGCTATGGCAAAGGCTGGAGCAGATTATGGAATGTCGTTACTATGGACTATCTTTATTTCTTGTGCCATTACCTATTTTTTAATCCAATTATTTGGCAAGTTTACTCTGGTGACAGGCTTAACTGCACTCCAATCATTTAGGAAGCATATCCATCCGGCAGTTGCCATCTTCTTTATTGTCTCGCTCACTACCCAAGTATGCGGAAGTGTTATTGGGGTCATGGGTATTTTAGCCGATGTTTGTTATGAATGGTCCAAGAATTTTATTGACGGTGGTTTATCACCACTTTATTTCGCCTTCTTTTTCATTACCTTTGTCTATGTTATTTTTCTTATTGGTAAGACAGAAGTTTTTGAAAAGGTATTGGCCATTTTTGTCGCGATTATGTCGGTATGCTTTTTAATTAATTTCATTATCTTGATGCCTCCTGCGATGGCGATTTTAAACGGTATGGTCCCTAATGTACCCGATACGGGCGCTGATATAAATTCGTTTTTGGTGATCGCATCCATGGTAGGTACCACTGTTTTTTCTGGGCTGTTCATATTACGGACTATCTTGGTAAAGGAAGCTGGTTGGACAATGGCCGACATGAAGACTCAAAATAGAGATGCGTTGTTTTCAGCCTTTCTGATGTTTATTGTTAGTACCTCGATCATGGCGGCTGCCGCAGGCTCTTTGTACATTGAAAGAATCACCTTGGTAAACGTTACGCAAATGATTAATCTATTGGAGCCCTTGGCAGGCGCATCTGCCGTGGCCATATTTACTATTGGACTGATAGCCGCGGGAGTATCATCGCAGTTTCCCAACGTGGCATTACTACCATGGCTTTTGGACGACTTTCATCAACGAAAGCCTAACCTTAAAAGACCTAGCTATCGAATTATCGCCTTAGTGATATCTTCATTAGGGTTAATCGTACCTATTTTCCATGCCAAGCCTATTGCAATCATGATTGGCTCTCAAGCTTTTGGTGCCTTGCTCTTACCTGCGACTGTGGCGTGTATCTTCTTTGTCGGTAATAAAGTAACACTAATGGGCGAACAAAAATTTCAAAAGGTGACCAATGTTATTTTATCGATGATATTCGTCTTTGCCTTGGTTATGAGTTACATGAGCTGCAATGGCATTATGACTACATTACAGGCCCTTTAGCAGCTCAGCACTAAACAAGTAAAAATACGGACTAATTATGAACTACAAAAACAAGCTTGTACGCTTTACCCCAAATCGTGTATGGCGTAGCTATACTGGCGGTAAAATCCTTGACCAATTGGAGAGAAAATCGGTTCCGGAAGATACTCACTTTCCTGAAGATTGGATAGGCTCTACCACACAGGCCGTTAACCCAGACAGAAAAGATATAGTTGAAGGGATTTCCCACGCTATCGTAGGTGATGAAATTATTCGTTTTGATGAATTAATTTCGTTAGATCCGAGGTATTTTCTGGGCGAACAGCACACTAAGGCATTCGATTTGAATCCAATGCTACTGGTGAAGTTTTTAGACTCTTCTGTGCGCTTACACTTTCAGGCTCATCCGTCTGCTGAGTTTGCTCGAGAATACCTCAACAGTAATCACGGTAAAGCTGAAGGTTATTATATTCTAGATGTTCGTGAAGGCATCACTGAGCCTTATGTTTATGTCGGTTTTCAATATCCCCCATCACGTAGTGCGTTTAAAGAAATGATAGCAACGCAAAATATTAGTGCGATAGAAGCGTGTTTTGAGAAAATTCCGGTTAAAGCCGGTGATTGTTTATTTATACCTGGCGGCTCGCCCCATGCCATTGGTGAAGGGATTTTGATGGTTGAAATTATGGAACCTTCTGACTGGGCGGTGCGATTTGAATTCTCTAAGTCTGGTTATACCATGCCAGAAGAAGCTCGCTTTATGAAGCGAGATCTCGATTTTTGTATGGATGTGTTTGATTTCACGAAACTATCTGTGCCTGAAGCGGTTGAGCAGTTTTTTAAATCACCAAAAATTGAGCGATATTACGGCGATAACTCATTTCAAGAAACCTTAATAGATGAAAATGTTACCGACAAGTTCAGGGTAAAAAAATCGACTATATCAGGCACTGTTAAGAAGGCAGAGCAAGACTTTTATATCGGTATTGTTGTCAACGGTGAGTGTAATATTAAGGTTGGAAAAGAAGCCGTTCAGCTTAAAAAGTTCGATCGATTTTTCTGCCCGGCAGGTGTTGATGTAGCAACGATAAGTACAGAATCAGCTGTTGAAATTCTTGAATGTTATCCACCTGCAGTAAATAAATACAAATCTAGTAATAACAACAAAGCGGAGATTTCAAATGCGTGAAGCTTGGAGATGGTTTGGTCCTAATGATCCAATATCAATTGCCGATATTCGACAAACAGGAGCTACAGATATTGTTAGTGCTTTGCACTCAGTTCCTAGCGGTGAAGTATGGCCTATAGAGAAAATTAAGCTGCATAAAGAGTTAATTGAAAATGATAATAATAGTCAATCTTCTCTCGTTTGGTCTGTTGTAGAAAGTATTCCTGTACATGAAGATATTAAGTTAGGCCGTGAAAATAATCAGCGCTATGTTGATGCTTGGATCGTCTCAATGGAAAATCTAGCAAAATCAGGTATTAAAACAATTTGCTACAATTTTATGCCGGTAATTGACTGGACTCGAACCGATTTAAAATTTCAATTACCCAATGGTGGTTACGCACTTAGATTTGACCAACAAAAATTTGCTGCTTTTGATTTGTTTATTTTACAACGTGAAAATGCTGAGGCTGATTATTCTGATGAAGAATTAACGCAAGCAAAAGCTATATTCTCAGACATGTCTGAAGATGAACGAACGTTATTAACTAAGAATATTATCGCAGGTTTACCGGGAAAAATGACCGATGCTTACTCCATCGATAATTTTCGAAGTATGTTGGCAAACTACAAAGACATCACTAAAGCTATTTTAAGAAAGAATTTGTTCTCTTTTTTATCACAAGTTTTACCTAAAGCGGAACAGTTAGGCGTTAAGTTAGCAATTCACCCGGATGATCCACCAAGGGATATGCTAGGTTTACCTCGCATTATTTGTACATCTGAAGATTTAGAACTTTTGTTCTCTGCACTGCCGAGTGCGGCTAACGGCATTACTTTATGTGCAGGAACCTACGGTAGTCGTCCAGATAATAATTTACCAGTAATGGCAAAAAAATATGGAACACGTATTCATTTTGCTCACTTGCGTGGTGTTAGCAGAGATGAAGATGAACAGCGTTCATTTTATGAGGCTGAACATTTATCAAGTGATGTTGATATGGTTGGTGTGATTTCTGCCTTATTAAAGGAAGAAAAAAAGCGTGATAAAAGACAAAACAATCATGAGATATTTATTAGGCCTGATCATGGTCATCAAATTTTAGATGACATTAATAAGCAGGGGAATCCAGGGTATTCTTGTATTGGTCGTTTGAAAGGTTTAGCCGAAATCAGAGGTGTTATTAAGGCACTAAGTAGCGTTAATTAAATCTGTAAGCCGCATCTGAAAGTATTTAACAAAGGTTTAATACTGCGTTCTTATCAGTGTATTGAAGTAGCTAACTCTATATAACTCTATCATTGTTGTGTATATTTTTATATTTCATTTACTGTGGCCGTACCAAATTGTATTACCAATAAGTTTTAATTGGTTGACACCTTCGTTGTGTTTGGTTAGTATTGATTTATTCCGAATCGTTTGAAGTGTTAACGACGCGGTTAGTTCATCAAGCAAATTGAAATGTCAATTTGCTATTTTGAGAACCATAGAAGTACAGTTGTCTGGCTCTATGAATTACATGGAAGGTTATTACCAAAAATAATATTTGGTTTAACACTGGCAAGTGTTTAGTTTTTATATTGCTAAAGGCTTAACAAATTAGAACCGATACCTTTAAGGAGATATTAAGATCTCTATTTGAATGGTATTTCACTCTCAGATAAACATATACCAATATATTTAGGAGTTAGATATGACAAAACCTATCATAGGTTTCATCGGCCTTGGCCTGATGGGCGGCAACATGGTTGAAAACCTACAGACACGTGGCTTTCAAGTTAATGTAATGGATCTTAACAAAGACGCTGTTGCGAGAGTTATTGCTCGCGGTAATGCTACTGAAGTTTCTTCAGGTAAAGAGCTAGCTGAAAAGAGTGACATTGTAATGCTAGCCCTTACTACTTCAAAAGTAGTTGAATTAGTTATTTATGCAGAAGATGGTATCTTAGCTGGTATGACTGAAGGCAAAACATTAATTGACTTCGGTACTTCTATCCCTGCTTCTACTCGTAAGATCGGTGCTGACCTTGCTAAGAAAGGCGCTGGCATGATCGATGCTCCTTTAGGTCGTACT
>Ga0209395_1007200_pt1 | contig 11773 bp, 7 predicted proteins | sample GOMGulsemesocosm_3_FD_184635 | JGI IMG/M metagenome (GOLD analysis project Ga0209395, IMG submission 184635) | Methane-oxidizing microbial communities from mesocosms in the Gulf of Mexico - GOM9D Gulf of Mexico (SPAdes) (version 2) | ecosystem: Environmental > Aquatic > Marine > Cold seeps... | reverse complement strand
TAGGTGATGTGGTGTTCTCTAAAGATCATTCAATTGGATATTTAGCGCAAGAGCCAATTATTGATGATAATAAAACTGTAATTGAAGTAATTAAAGAAGGTGTACAAGGTACAGTTGATTTATTAGCAGAATTTGAAGAGATTAATAATGGTTTCATGGATGAGGCTATTATGAATGATCCTGATAAGATGGATAAATTAATCCAACGCCAAGGAGAAGTTCAAGATAGAATTGATCAGTTAAACGCTTGGGAATTAGATTCGCAATTAGAGCGTGCTATGGATGCGTTAAGATGTCCGCCTGAAGATCAAAAGATTGGGACATTATCTGGAGGGGAAAAAAGAAGAGTTGCTTTATGTAGATTGTTATTACAGAATCCAGATGTGTTATTATTAGATGAGCCTACCAATCATTTAGATGCTGAGTCTGTAGATTGGTTAGAGCAACATTTAAAGCAGTATAAAGGAACGGTAATAGCGATTACCCATGATAGATATTTCTTAGACAATGTAGCTGGTTGGATTTTAGAAATGGATAGAGGTGAAGGTGTTCCTTGGAAAGGGAATTATAGAGAGTGGCTTGAACAGAAGACGAAAAAAATGGCAGCTGAGGATAAGTCAGCTTCTAAACGTCAAAAAGTATTAGAAAGAGAGTTGGAGTGGGTGAAAACAAATCAAAAAGGTAGGCGTGCTAAGAGTAAGGCACGTATGGCCAATTATGATAAAATGTTGAGTGAAGATGTTAAGACTAAAGATGCTATTATAGAATTACCAATTCCAAATGGACCGCGTTTAGGGACGAATGTAATTGAGGCTGAACATGTAGCAAAAGCATTCGGAGATAAAGTGTTGTATGATGACTTAAACTTTAATTTACCGCCTGCTGGAATTGTTGGTGTTATTGGTGCGAATGGTGCTGGTAAGACGACTATCTTTAAAATGATAATGGATGAATTACAACCAGATAAAGGAGAGTTTAAGGTTGGTGAAACTGTGAAGATTGGTTATGTGGATCAAACTCATAAAGACATGGTAGCTGACAAATCTATTTATGAAGTGGTTTGTGGTGGTTATGAATGGTTAGAGATTGGGAATCAAAAAATTAATTCTAGAGCCTATTTAAGTAAATTTAATTTTGCAGGTTCTGATCAAAATAAAAAAATCGGAACGTTATCAGGTGGTGAACGAAATAGGTTGCATTTAGCAATGGCTCTAAAGCTTGAGGCAAATGTATTGTTATTGGATGAGCCTACAAATGATTTAGATGTTGCTACAATTAGAGCATTAGAGGAAGGTATTGAGTCTTTCGCTGGTTGTGCAGTTGTTATTTCTCACGATAGATGGTTCTTAGATAGAATTTGTACTCATATTTTGGCTTTTGAGAATGATTCTCAAGTGTATTGGTTTGAAGGAGGGTATTCAGAGTATGAGGAAAATCGTAAAAAACGTTTAGGTGATTCAGCTCCTAAAAGGGTACGTTATAAAAAGTTAATGGATTAATTAATTTAGGTTTAATCCTAATATAGATTATCGATTAAATTCAATATAATTAGCCAATGGAATTAATTTTTCATTGGCTTTTTTTATGTTGTTTGTTATCTTGGTAGGGTACTAGTTGGTTTAGCGTCAGTTCAAGTATTTAGCATGGAAAAGCGATAACTTTTAATGTTTAAATGTGTCGAAAAAAGAGCGGGGGTTGTCTGTAGAATTTGGATTGTAATCTTTCACTATACTAATAAACGTTTACCCTTAAATTGTGTGTTGGATTTAATTAAAAACAAGAATATGCTCAAAGTGGATTAATTGATATTTAAGTCACTAAATTTTTTAATTCCTTTAAAATACTTTCTGAAAATAATACTCTCTTTAAATAAACCGACAGAATTGAAAGTCGTTCCATTTTTCTTGATAGTTTTTCGTTTTTGTAAAAGCGATTTCAAGTTTTTATAAAATGAAAAATGAGCTTTAATAATTGCCCAGCAATGTTTAAATTGAAATTTAAAAATAAACATGATTCCAGCTAATCCATCAATTAAAAGACGCTTAAATACTTTTATAAATAAATTACCATCATAATTTTTTGCAATCATGAATAAACTATTTCTAAAATTTAAGTAAGTTTTTTTTGGATTGTTATAATTTAAAGTTCCGCCACCTACATGGTATATTGTAGAGTCTGCACAGTAATAAATTTTATGATTCTGTTGTTTTAAACGCCAGCACAAGTCAATCTCTTCCATGTGTGCAAAAAAGTCATCATCTAAACCTCCTATTGAATGGTAAAGCTCGGCGCGAATAAATAAGGAAGCACCAGTAGCCCAAAATACTTCATGGCTTTTGTTGTATTGTCCATTGTCTAATTCAACTTCATTAAAAATCCTACCTTGACAGAATGGATAAAAATCATTGTCTAAATATCCTCCAGCGGCTCCTGCATGTTCAAAGTGTGTTTTGTTGTGGTAAGCTAACACTTTCGGTTGTAATGCAGCAATTGATTTATCTTTTTCTAATAATTCAATACAGGGCTCAATCCAATTAGGTGTAACTTCAATATCCGAATTAAGTAATACGTAGTAGTCTGCTTTAACATGTTTTAAAGCGTCATTGTAGCCTTTTGCAAAACCTCCGTTTTCTGTGTTGATAATAAGTTTTACATCTGGAAAATATTCTTTTAGATAGTTAACCGAGTTGTCTGTAGAACAATTGTCAGCAACATAAATTGTTGCGTTTTTAGAATGTTCAATCACATTTGGTAGAAATTTCTTTAAGAAGTTTTCTCCATTATAATTTAATATGACAACTGCAATTTCCAAAGTGTTTTTTTAAAAAGTCGAAAGTACTATTAATTATTAAAATATCTGCCACTTTGCCCACCATATTGTTCGTCTTTTTCAGTTCCAGTAGATGGATTTGTATTGATTCCATTTGTAGTATAATTATGCAATATTTCTTGCCATTGATAGTTCTGTTTTTCTCCAGGCATTTCACTATGTAATAGAATGTAGTCGTTTGATACACCATCAGCATTGTAAAATACAAATCTAACATTTGAGCGTTGACCTATTCTGTAATAGTGCCAAATTTGATATGGGTCTTCATTTTCATTATATTTTTGATCAACGAGCTGGTTAGGAGCGCCATATTGTAAAAATACTCTTCCTCTGTCTGTTTCGAAACCATGCTTAATCCATGAACTAAACTCTTTTTCACATTTTTGTACTTGAATTTTATATTTCAACCAGGCTGCAAAAGGATCCATTGAATTGGTTTGTGCCCAAAATGAATGAAAATAGCGCTGCATTTGCAAAGTGTCTCCACTTTTTAATAGTGCTAAAATAGATTTGGAGTCATATCTTGCAGCAATAGGTAGTAGGCTATTTAAATAATAAGGGATAGAATCTTTTACAATTGTACTTGTAAAGGAGTTATCAATATCGATACTTTCTAACGAAATTGAATTTGTTTTTTCAATATTACCTCTTCTTTGGAAGTATATTTTTTCGGATTGAAACGTAATGTTGTTTTTGTCAATTAGGTTAATAACCATATTATAATCACCAGAAGGTAAGTTTTCAATTGGAAGGTAAGAAATTATTGGTACAACCTTACCCGTATTATGTTTTTTAACCTTAAAAAAGCCTTCAATTTTCTGTTCTGTTTTATAGTCTTCAATTTCAACAGTAAGCATGAACTTTTCATCATTACCAAGTATAAGATTTGTGTTGTAAACCTCAAAATAAGTGGCGATTTTGTTTAGCTCTGGAGGAAAGTAATTTGATAAATAAGGTAGTATTAATAGGTTGTTTTTAACGAAATTACTTTTCTCATCTGTTTTATTTGCAGATTGTATAAATTCAAAATCTGAAAATTTTATTTTTGAGTTGGTTAACTTCTGAATTCGTACTGTTTGAGTACCGGAAACAGTTTCGTTATTGTTTAAATCAGTGATGATAATTTCAATGTCATATATAAATTCATCTAATTGGTAGCGCTTAATATCGAAATAATCCTCTATTGTAGAGTCTTTCATTTCTGGTGAGTTCACAACGTATTTGTCAACAAAGGCAATCGAATCACCTATTTTAAAAATTTGTGTGATTTCTACAGAAGATACCAAATGTCCGTTTTCGTTCGCTTTAAACTTAAAAGAAGGACTTATGAATTGAAGTAAGGTCTCAATAAATGGTTCATTGTCTGGAGTGTAGTACGTTTTATAATCTAAATATACTTGTGGTGTTGCTGAACTTGATATCGGGACCAAGAAAAATAGAGCAAATACTAATTTTAATAAATTCATATAATTAAATTTTATAGTGTAAAGTTAATGATATAGTTGTTATCTACCAACTAATGCAAAAGCCATTGATTAAACGGTTATTAACCTCAATTGTTAATTGGTTGAAAATTAGCGCTTAGAAAAAAAGATTATTCTTTTTAAATATTTTCCATTGTCATTAAAAATAAAGGCAGTACTTTTGGCGCGGATAGTTGTCAGAGTGGTCGAATGAACTTGTCTTGAAAACAAGCGTACTGCAAGGTACCGGGGGTTCGAATCCCTCACTGTCCGCAAAAAAAAAGAGATAACTTTTAAGTTATCTCTTTTTTGTTTTACATGTTTATTTTATGTCGTTTAAAATAAATGTAAAATGTATCCTAATGCGGCTCCGCCTAATATGGTCCACATCACATTAACTTTTTTAAATCCAAAAACAACTGTTGTACTAATCAGTACGATAACTAAGGCTTTCCATTCAAATAAATAAATTGGCTTTATAGCGTGTAAAGGAAAAATTGTATCTCTCGCCATTGTGAATAGTACGGCTATCATTATTCCAACTGCAGCAACATTTACTGAGTCTAAAAAACCTCTCAAGAATTTAGATTTTTGCATTTTAGGGATTAGTGGGTTCAGTAATAGTACAAATAAGAAAGAGGGTAGAAAGATTCCTAAGGAAGCTGCTAAAGCGCCCCAAACACCTGTTAATTGGTACCCTATGAATGTGGCGGTAGATAATACAGGCCCAGGAGTAAATTGCCCCATAGCGATAGCATCTAAAAGCTGTTGGTTAGTCATAAAGCCAGTTTCAACTAATTCAACTTTTAAGTAAGCAAACAAAACATAGCCGCTTCCATAAAGAATTGATCCAACTTTTAAAAATGTTAGAAACACATTTAATGTCGTTAGTTTGGTGACTCCGTTTAAGCCTATGTTTAGTAAAAAAAATGGTAAGACAGACTTTGTTGAAGTTGACATTTTGTATTTAGTATAAAAGTAAAATGCACCTATGATTCCAGTACCTAAAAGTACTATTATTTCATTTATGCCTACTAAACTTAAGCTTAAGACTAATATTCCAAAAAATGCGAGTTCCCAAGTTTTTATTGCTTTTTTACCTAGTTTAAGTATTGCTGAAGCGATAACCGCTAGTACGGCAGGTTTTATTCCGTAAAAAAAAGGTTTTATATTAGGGAGTTCTCCGTATTCGGTGTAAATAAATGCCAATAAACCAGTTGTAACTACTGCTGGGAGTATAAATGAAATACCAGCTATAAATAGCCCTTTAAATCCTGCACGTTCATGACCACAGTGCATGGTCATTTCTGTAGAGTTTGGCCCGGGAATTAGATTTGTAGCGCCAATTAAGTCTAAGTAGTGTTGTCTACTCATCCATTTTCTTTTGTTTACCACTTCTTCCTCCATCATGGCGATATGAGCGGCTGGTCCTCCAAACGCAAAGAGTCCTAACTTAAAAAAGACTTTTGCTACTTCTACTAATTTATTCTCGATTTTCATTTGTCTTAATTTCAGTTAACGAAATTAAGTAATTATTTTTAAATTTAATTCTAGTAATCGGTATGATAACCTTATGATAACATTGGGAAGATTGTTTCTTTAATGTTGAGAAAAGAACTTAATAATATCCATAGAGCTTACCATACCAACTATGTTACCATTGTCCATTACAACTAAGTGATGTATGTCGTGTTTCACCATTGTTTTCGCAGCATCTTTGATGCGATTATTTTTTAAGCAAATATGGACTTTAGATGATAGAATGTCTTGGAGTTGAAGTGAGTTGTTATGAATGGCCGCTACGTCAGATGATGTGACAATACCTAATATTCCACCGTCATTGTCAATGATAGGTGTGGCATTGATGTTTTTACGTTCAAATAGGCTTTTTAAGTGAGATATTGTGACAGATTTGGGTGTAGATATCACTGGGCTACTCATTATTTCTTCAATTCTCATAACGTTAATGTTTATTATTTGAACTAAAGTTAAGGATATTTGTGTTTAAAAAAAAATGAGATAAGTCAATTTAGTGGTTGATTTAAACGAAATATAGATGTATGTAGAACGTAGGGTGTGGTTTGTTGTTGTTTGAGCTATTTATGACTAGTATGAATTCTTCATAAAAATATAAAAGGATATAAAAGCGAAAAGCCCCGGTTCTAAGCCAGGGCAATTCTTCAAGTTAGAGGTGGAAGCCAACTAACTAGCTTTTTTAATAAGAAAAAGCCTTCCAGAAAATCTGAAAGGCTCTTATTGTACTCAAGGCGGGACTTGAACCCGCACGTCCATACAGACACAAGATTTTAAGTCTTGCGTGTCTACCAATTCCACCACTTGAGCATCATTTTTTTTATAATGATTTCGAAAGAACGTTTCCTTTCGGGGTGCAAATATACAAACTTTATTTTCAATTCACCTAATTTGCATACCATCTATTTTAAAAAAAATCGAATTAATTGTTTTTGTGAAATATAAGCATTTTGAAAAAGTGTGATAATAGTGTCTAGAGATAGTCGTAATATAAAAGTCTATAAAAACGAAAAGCCCCGGTTCTAAGCCGGGGCAATTCTTCAAGTCAGAGGTGGAAGCCAACTGACGAGCATTTTAAATAAAAAAAACCCAACTAAAAAGTTGGGTTTAGTACTCAAGGCGGGACTTGAACCCGCACGTCCATACAGACACAAGATTTTAAGTCTTGCGTGTCTACCAATTCCACCACTTGAGCATCATTTTTTTAATAATGATTTCGAAAGAACGTTTCCTTTCGGGGTGCAAATATACTGATTTGATATTCAATGACCAAACAAAAAAATATAAAAAATGAATTTATTTTCAATTAACATCTTAAGTTATTGATTAACAATTAATTTGTGAGTGAAGTTTTGGGAGTTGTTTTTGAAATAAATTAAATACATTCCATTTTTAAGATTATTAATCTCAATTTTTTCATTTTTTAAAAGCGAATAATGTTGAACAAGTTGACCATTTATTGAAACAATATCAACTTCACAATCTGATTTTGTGTGAATAGTTGTAATCCCTTTAGATGGATTGGGGTAAACGGAGTATAATTCTACTTCTTTTTCACTTATACCAGTAAACGTATTTTCGTTTATAACTGCAATTCCATCTAAATCAAATCCACCACTATTAAAAGCAGTAGGGTATGGGTCGTTAATAATGTTCCCTTGACTGTCAAATGTTGAGTAATTTGAATTAATTGATCCTACAACATCAATAACTCTAACAAAGTTGATGCTATCAAGGTTAATGTTCGTTGAATCGCTAATGTCTGATAGATCAAATGGCGTTCCATAGCCTTGTTTATATTTACCTGCCAGGTTGTATATTTTTGTAGCATCAGTATTACCAAAGCTATTGACTTGTGTAGCTATAGATGTATTTGAAATTGAGGGTAGCCTAACAAATCTTATTCCGTCTGTGCTAACTTCCACATGAGCTAATTCTAAAAAAAAGTTATCAAAACCATTTTCAAATACAGCAAAATCATTTCCTAATCCATTTCGTATTGGGTGCTGGAATCCAAGTGTTATAGAACCGTTATCTCCTAAGCTAACTATATCTGAACTTGTCCCTTCCGCTGAGCCTAAAGCATTCGAAGTGCTCCCAAAGTCAACATTCCCACCTGTAGGATTGGCTATATTCATTAAACCAGGATTGAATTGGATTACTTCAGCTGCCCAATTTATTATTGTGGAAGAGTCTTTGTGGATAGCAGTTGTACCAATCTGACCTACTGGCGGTGCATATTGAGCATATATGAATAGTTGATAGAAAAGAAAAGAGAATAGTAGTATTTTTTTCATTTGTGTTATTTAAAAAGTAATTGTCCAGTGTTTAGTCCTCCTGTAAATTCGTATTGAAATACACCTGAAAAGGAATAGCATCTTATGATTGATGAGTTAGTATATCCATTGGCATCAACTAAATATATTAATTGTTCTAAGTCGTTTATGTGGATACCATACATAGTTTGAAAGTTTGAACAATCAATCAATGGGTTGGCATTGTATGTTTCTGTTATTGTATTAAATGTATGTATACTTTGATCAGCGTTGTCGAAATAATAGAGTATATCGTTGTAATAGGCTAATGAGGTTAGGTTAATGTTGAATGATTGTATTACCGTATTAGTACTAGTATTGATTCGTAATAATTTTGGTTCAATAGAACTGTAATTGCCTCTTGATATTAAATATAATTCATCTTGGTTATCTTTTATAATTGAAGAACAATTAATGTCTGAAATGAATGTTGAAATGATAGTAAAACTATTTAAGTCAATTATGGTAATAGTGTTGTCGTAAGTGGGCGAGTTTAGCCCTCCGGAATTTACAACATACATTTTGTTGTTTATAATTTCTGCCTTTTCTGGATTCAGACCGCATATTAAAGATGAAGTAATAAGGTGTGTGTCAAGGTCTATTTTACTAACGGTACCGTCAAAATTGATTGAATATAAATGGTTGTTATGATAGTTTACGGATCTAGGTTCTCTGGCATTTGTTCCGTTAAAAATAGGGATTTGTTTAATGGATTTTAAAGTTAAAGCATCAATGATTTCTATTTGACTTGAGACATCAACGGCAATGGCGATATATGGTTTACCTAAATATGAATACGCAATCATGTCGTTAGCAGTATCTCCCAGTCCTCTACCGTTTATTATTGAGAATTGATTTAAATCTGTTTTATTACTATCCAGGTTGTAATAACTTAATGTAGCATTGTTTTGTTGAAATAGCCCTTCATTCATACATAAGATTCCATTTTCAAATTGTGAATTCACAATTTCTGGTTTTGGATCTTTTTTACATGATACAAGGAAAGCTATTGAAAGAAGTAGGAGTAGTGTTTTCATATTATTTATTAAATGTATAAACAATTTTTAAATTGAAGTACCTGCCAGGCATTGGAAAGCTTTTTATGACTTCATAATTATTATTTAGAATATTAGCTATTTGTAATTTACAATAAATCGATTGATTCTTTAGTTTGAATGTTCTACTTAGTCCTATTCCTAAATCAATAAACCCTTCTAATGCATTAAATGGTAAGTTTTCATTTAATACATATCTATTTCCTGTGTGAATAAGTGATAATGATAAATCATATTTTTTATAACCTATTGTTGATGTGTATGAGGCATTGTATGTTGGTGTGTATGGGATTTGGTGTTCATAAGTTAGGCTAGTTTTCTCTGTAACATCTATTGAAGAGTTATAAGACTGACTTGTTGAGAACATAAGACTAATATGCTTTTTTTTATAGGCGTATAGAAAGCTAATATCAATTCCCCTACTGAGTACATCCCCAATGTTTTGCATACTCCAATTGAATAAGTTTTTAGTTGGAATAGCTACTATTTTATCTTCAATGTTATTTTGATAGACATCTAAAGTGGTTTCGAATGTACTAGTGTTGATTGATATACCGTAGGTGAATCCAATGTTAAAACTTTTTGCGTTTTCGGCCTTTAGGTTTGAGTTTCCAATAGCGTTATAATACAAATCGTTGAATGAAGGTAAGCGGTAATTGTTTTTATAGTGTGATCTAATTCTAAATTTGTATTGTTTAAATGGAATATATGCTAGTGATATAAATGGTGAGAAATGTGAAATTTCCTTAGAGTTATTAGGTGTTTTGTCATAGATGTATTGGTGAGTTAGATTGGCTTGAAATTTAATTTTCCATAACCATTTTGAAAGCCCAATTACGGAGTTAATGTTTTTTCGTGTTGGAGAGTTTTCAAACTGATCCCCTGTTAAGTAGGCCTGTTTATAATCACTACCAATAAATAGTTTTTGAGTTTCAAATTTTAAAAATTTGTTGAATATAAAACCACCTCCAACAGTTCTATTAGCGTATTGATTTTCTAAATAACCAGCGGCATTTAAATAGTGATTGTCTCTATAGATTGTTTGATTGTTTTGTGTGAAAACATTAGTTCCAATCGCAATGTTTTTTGTTTTGTACTGACCTGTAAATGTAGAGTTTAATGTGTTATTTTTTAATGATTGGTCGTTGTAAGGATTGTATAATACAACAGCACCTGGTAATTTTTGTTGGTTGTCAGTGTAGTTTGAATTTAGTTGAATTTTTAATTTATTCTTGTGATAGGTAAGACCTCCTTTAATTTTTACGTTCTGTAAATTTGAATCTTGTCTTTCTGCTGAATAAGTACTGTCAATATTTTGTATATTAAAATTATATTTTCCATTACCAAATTGATATAGACTTTGAATTCCAAATGAAAGATGTTTAGAAAGTTTTTGTTGATAAAAAAGCGCACCTTGATAAGCATTAATACTTGAAGCATTGGCCATTAGTTTAATGTTAATCTTTTTAATTGGTAAGTCAATCAAACTACTAGATATAGATATTAAATTTGATTTTACATATGAGCTTGCAGTTGAATAATGATTTTGTACTTGACCTGAACTCATTTCAAGTTTACTGATTGAGAATACGTCAAATTGACTTAAATTTATTGCAGCAGTTTGAGTGTTAGGTAGAATAACGCCATCAATCTCCACGTTTGTGTGACCAGCGCCTAAACTACGGTATGATACAGTTTTTATTCCGCCTATGCCTCCATAGTCTTTGATGTAAGTGCCGGGGATGTATTTGAGGGCGTCACCAATGTCTTTTGCTGATAATTCGTTTAGTTTGTCTTTAGTGATTATGTAATGTGGTACACTTGAATTAAGGACTGTTAGTTTTAGAATACTATCTTTTTTTGATAATACTTCAACTACTTTTAATGTGTCATTGTTCTGACAGTTTGCATAAAATAAAAAGACGCAACTAAATAACGATATGTATGTTTTTAGCTGCATCTTTTATTTTTCATAGAGTTAAGAATAAAATATTCTTATTGGTACTGATTATTGTTTGATTACTTTTTTAGTTGTAATTACACCGTTGTTTTCAATAGATAAGATATAAACACCATTATCTAAATCTGAAATATTCCAAGAAGTGTTAGTTGAAATTGATGTGTTGATTAATTGGCCTGTTAAATCAAATAATCTTACTGTTGAGTTATTTGAAACTGAAATATTTAAATCTCCATTTGTAGGATTAGGATAAACAGAAAAGTCAGAAGTGTTAGATTCAATTCCAGTAACAGTTCCATCAAAGTTATCCATAGCAAAATAGGCAGGAGTGTTCATTCCCCATTGTCCTTCATCACTTGAGGATAGTTCAAAATCTAAACCATGAACATTAGTTAATGAAGACAAATCAACCCATGTCCATTCATCAATGATATAATCTTGTGTGTTGTCAGTGAATCTATAGTCGGCTAAATAAAAGTTAACAGAATCACCATTTCTCAAGCTGTCAGCTCCTAAACCATAAATAGTTAATAAAAACCAATCCTCTCCAGCTGCTGAATTTGCTACGTCTCCAAATTGTGAAGTAAATGCATCACCATTTAACATGGATTGAGTAG
>Ga0209395_1007192_pt1 | contig 11783 bp, 8 predicted proteins | sample GOMGulsemesocosm_3_FD_184635 | JGI IMG/M metagenome (GOLD analysis project Ga0209395, IMG submission 184635) | Methane-oxidizing microbial communities from mesocosms in the Gulf of Mexico - GOM9D Gulf of Mexico (SPAdes) (version 2) | ecosystem: Environmental > Aquatic > Marine > Cold seeps... | reverse complement strand
CCTTAGATAAAGTACATTCCGCTATCATCGCCTTTCAGTTTTACGATAAATTAAGCCAAAGATTAGATCATGTTAGTGAAAGCCTGACTTCTTTGACAGAGCTCATTGCTAACCCCGAAGCACTGTATTCCCCAAATGCTTGGCAAGTATTACAAGAAACAATTCGCAGTAAGTATACGATGGAAGAAGAACGTCAAATGTTTGATAAGGTTATTTCCGGAGTGCCTATTAAAGAAGCGTTAATCAAATTTAATCATGATATGACAAATAAAGAAGGGGCTGAAGAAGATGACATTGAGTTATTTTAACTTAAAGATATTATTGTTAGATTATTTTGTTTATCAAATAGTAATATCTTTAGAGGTAAAAACAGTGCGATTAACCTATTGAACATATTCCCCCTGACACTAGCCAACGTTGTGATAGGTTCGGATTTTCTGAACATAAGAAAGTTTTGAAACGTAGGAGATATTGTAAAAAAGTAAATGTAATATATTAACTTAAAAATGTATCGCGCAAGTAAAAGAAAAAGCACTTTATATAAATCATTTGAGCGATACGCAAATAAGAGAATAAATACTAAGCGGATTAACTTAAACTTACATTAGTACGATTAAAATAAGAAAATTAATGATATACAGTTACTCTATATTTCATTCACTAAGTGATGTTATCCGCTTGCTAGAGTGCCCTAAGGGCCAGTTGAAAGGCTAACGGACTCTATTAATTTTGACAAGGACGCTGGATACATGCACATTAACTGTACACTAAAGGCTATATTCTTCTGAAATAGCCATTTTGCTCAATCAATGCCTTTCCTCTAGCCTTTTGATTTTCGCTAAGTGAGTATAAGCCTATTGGGCTTACTATTAATGCAGCACTGCACGAATTGGTAAGCCTGCACAAATTTCAGCTTCAGCAATTAAAATCTCTTCTAAGCGTTGATCAACTTCTGCTTTGTCACAGTACTCATACGCTAGCTCAACAAATAAGTTCTTATGCTTTTCTTCTGATTTAGCAATGGCGACATAAAGATCTTTATCTTTCCCTTCAGGTAGCGCTTGTGAAACCAACCAGAATTTTTCATAACCGCGCGCTTCAATAACCGCAGCAACGAGTAACCTATCCATCATAAAGAAACTCGTGCCATTACGAAACAAGGCACGGATTTGGGTGATGTATGGATCTTTTTTGTCTTGACCTAAAGTCACGTCACGGGCAACAAGTAATTTTAATACTTGCTTAAAATGAATCAGCTCTTCAATAGCTAAATCTGTCATCGCTCGAACTAACTTAGCTTTGTCAGGATAATGAGATAACATCGCCATCGCCATGCCTGATGCTTTTTTCTCAGCAGCCGCGTGGTCTTGTAAAAAACGATCAAAGTCAGCCATAACAGCGTCAACCCAGTCTTGGCCCGTGTGGTGTTTTAATTCAAACATATTACTACTCTCTAAATCTTTATTTACTCAATACAATTGCCGTGATTTTACCTGTGAATTTTTCACTCTACAATAGCTAACCCGACCTCTATTTAATGAAGGTGGCTAATAAAGCAGTTTATCGATTTTACCTTTATTAGTGGACTCTATTTTCAGCTTGTTATGCAGCCCTTGCCAAGCTTTAACTTTACCGCCCAGATTAATTTGTTTAAAACCGCCCTCTCTCGCATTACTTTTATCAATATTAAGAAAAGCTAACATTTTCAAATAACTGTCGTCATCACTTACATCGATTGTAAGTAAGTCTTGTGATCTATCTTTAAAATAGTCAGCAATACCTTGTTCATGCCGGGTATAACAGCTCTGTAAAAATTCGTCACTGTTAAGATTATCTTCGGTTAACGGCGAAAAAACGTCATTATAACAACGCTTCAAATGCGGATTAAAACCGCCATCACTACGCTGTAAATTGACTATCATACGTTGCAATAACTGCTTAATTGACGGCACCCAACGCTCGGGAGAGCGAGTAAGGTAAATAAATTTGCTGTTAGGGAAGTGTTTATCTAGTTTTTGGTAATCACAAAAAATAGGGGTATCTGCGAGTACTTGTGCTTGGGAAAATGCTGCTTGAGTATAGGCATTATGCGCGGTTTTATAACCCTGCTCTAACATGGCTAAGCAAACACTGGTGGTTGCGGTTCGGGGTAAACCAATGATAAATACTTTTTCTATAGACACTTAAAACAAGCCTTTTAAATAATGAAAATAACGTTGAGAAAAAAATAAGCAATGATTGCACTTAAATCATGCTAAAACTAAATTAAAAACACGTAATTATAACTTATTTACTGATATAACAAACACACATTTGACAGTGATCAATAAATGCCTTATTTATGGGAGCATACTAAGTATATACCGCCTATACCTAGGAAAAATTAGCCAAGGAAATTTCATGACAATTCAAGACAAACAACCCAATGTTGATGGAAACACGGTTAAGTGGGGTGATTATTTAAAATCAGGTAATCGCATCTTTATTGGCTCAAATGCCGCTGTTCCCAATGCATTAATAGACGATCTCATTGACCATAGCGCTGGTTTACATGATATTGAAACTGTTCATATTTTAACGTTATCAGAAAATGTTTGGGCTAAACCTGAACATAAAGATCTCTTTAAAGTGAATAGTTTGTTCATCGGCGGAAAAAATATTAGAGAGGCTATTGCCGAAGGCCGTGGAGATTATACGCCTTGTTTTATTTCTGATGTGCCACGTTTATTCAATGAAAATAGCTTACCACTTGATGTAGCGCTTATCATGGTAAGTCCGCCCGATGAATATGGCTATTGTTCGTTAGGCGTGAGTGTTGATATTGTTTCAGCCGCAGTAAAAGCAGCTAAATACGTTATTGCTCAAGTAAACCCTAAAATGCCACGTACTAATGGTCATAGTTTTGTACATATCAATCAAGTTCATGCTTGGCTCAATGCAGAGCAAGACTTACCCCAAGTGATCCCGCCGGAGGTTGACCGCCGTACCGAGCAAATAGGTCAATATGTTGCCATGTTGATTGAGAATGGTGCCACCTTACAAATAGGCATAGGTAAAATTCCAGAAGCGGTATTAAAGTATTTAGGTAATCACAAAGATTTAGGCATCCACAGCGAAATGATTTCAGACGGAGTGGTTGATTTAATGCTATCAGGTGTTATCAATAACCGCCGTAAAACCTACCATAAAGGTAAGACTGTTGCGACATTCTGCATAGGTACTCAAAAAGTCTATGACTTTGTTGATGGCAATCCGCATGTTGAATTTTACCCATCAGAGCATGTTAACTCACCGGTAAAAATCGCGAAAAATGACCACATGGTCTCTATTAATAGTGCTATTGAAGTCGACTTAACTGGCCAGGTTGTTTCAGACTCTATTGGTTACCAGTTTTACAGCGGTATTGGTGGACAAGTTGACTTTATTCGAGGCGCATCATTGAGTAAAGGGGGCAAGCCTATTATTGCCCTTCCCTCAACAACACGCGATGGAAAAATCTCCCGTATTGTTGCCCATATTACGGAAGGTGGCGGCGTGGTAACGTCTCGTGGTCATGTTTCTTATGTAGTAACTGAGTTTGGTATCGCTTCACTGCAAGGAAAGAGTATTCGAGAACGTGCGTTAGAGCTCATTAAAATTGCTCACCCTAAGTTTCGTGAAAAACTACTCGCTGATGTCCGTAAGCATTACTGGGTACCAGAATACCAAGAAAGTTCTCCTAGTTCAGTACCCGAGCTGGGCACTATTGAAATGAAGCGCTTTAATTTTGCCAATATAAATTATATTTTAAGACCTTTAGCACCTGCTGATGAACGTAAATTACAAGAATTTTTTTATTCTCATAATAAAGAAACCTTGATGATGCGTTACAACCATCATATTACTCAAATGACACGAGAGAAATCGTGTAACTTGGTCAGTGTGAATCAGCATGTCGATCTCGCCTTATGCTTTACCAAAAAGGACTCTTTAGGCGAAGTAATACAGGCAGTTGCCCGATATTATTACATTGAAAGCATTAATAGTGGCGAAGTAGCGTTTGTCATTAAAGAAAGTTTACGCGGCCGCGGTATGGCAACGACCTTATTAGGTGAAATGATTGCCATTGCCAAGATACGTAAATTGGATAGTTTAGTGGCGTGTGTAAGAACCGATAATGCCTCCATGTTAAAGGTATTTGAAAAATCAGGCTTTGTCCGTCAACCAAGTGAAGATTTTGATGAAGTAAGTTTAAAGCTACCCCTAACTGAAATAGCAGCAGAGCTTTAACTACTTCTATCTTCTATATCAGCTTTTAAGCGACTTGAATATCCAGTGACTGTTTAGCTTTAAGCACTATGGTACAAGTAAAAGGAAATGGCACGGAGTTGACCTCTTTTAAAGAAAAGTTCAATGAGTACCTTTGACGCTTTAATTGTGTCATAGCGCAACAAGATAAATAGTCACTAACAATATAAAGAGAATAACTATGCCAGTTGGAATAATAGGCCACTATAGATGTGGCGAACATGACATGGGTGATCATCACCCTGAAAATGGTAAACGCTTAACCGCTATTTCAGACCAATTAATTCGTAGTGGTTTAGACTATGTAGTTCGTCAATTTGACTCAAAACCAATCGATAGAAGTTTACTGTCTTTAGCGCACACTCAAAAATATATTGATTTTGTTTTTGATAATGCGCCAGCTGAGGGAGAAGATAACTTTACCGTTGGTGAAGATTCAGTGATGAATGCAAAAACCCTCACCTCTATTTTGTATTCTGCTGGCGCGGCTGTTGATGCTGTTGATTTGGTGATGGAAGGTACGTTAGGCTCTGCATTTTGTGCAACAAGACCACCAGGACATCACGCAGAGCATGATAAAGGCATGGGCTTTTGTTTTTTCAATAATGTTGCCATTGCTGGTGCTTATGCAAAACAAAAATATGGCGTAAAGCGTGTCGCCATCGTCGACTTTGATGTCCATCATGGTAATGGTACTGAAGACATTATTAAAAACCATTTTAATGCGTCGCCTAAAGATGATAAAGGTTACCTTTTTTGCTCAAGTTACCAATATCCTCTATATCCTTTTGAAATTAAAGAAAGTGATACGCCACCCATTATCAATGTTCCTTTATTGGCGACAACTAAAGGTGAGCAGTTCCGTGAACAAATTACCGCACACTGGTTACCTGCTTTGCATAAATTCAAACCTGAATTGATCCTTATTTCAGCGGGTTTTGACGCACACATCGAAGACGATATGTCACAGGTTAGCTTAACTGAAGCTGATTATCGCTGGGTAACGGATGAACTAAAAGTGATTGCCACTGAGTATGGTGAAGGCCGTATCGTTTCAGTACTTGAAGGCGGTTATGCACCCAGTGCTTTAGGCCGCAGTGTTGTTGCCCATATCAATGGCTTAATAGGTAACTAAGCAGCAACAGGAAGGTTTCAATGTAAATGAACACAAAAAAACCAGCAATAGGCAATATTGCTGGTTTTTAATTTATTATGACTGGGAATTATTGGTTAAAAAGCAATCGATTAACTACTCTCGATTCAGTAAATTAACTAAAAATACCAAGCTACCGACAACTGCGCATGATCATCATTACTTAAGGTGTACAGTAAGTCGTTTTCGTCATTACTTTGTAACAGCCGAACATCAAAAGTGACAATAAAGTTATCGCCAAAACGGCGATTAGCTTCAATGAGAAAACTAAAAGCATTGTGGTCTAAATCACTACCAAACCCCATTAGCAATTCACTGCTTTGCATGTCATTAAACGCTAACCTTGCGCCAACAAATAAGTCATTTTGCATTAATGAACCCTGCGCGCCAAGTGCAACTTCGCCACGAGAATCCCAACTATGCTCCATCAATAGACCTAAGTCGATATTCGACTCAAATACGCCAACAAAGCTGTATTCAAAGCCAGCTTGTGTTGCCCAAAAATCTTCAAGTGATGTACTGCGATGTATACCTTCAAACTTCCATAACCAATCACCTAATGTTGCTTGCACATCAACACCTAGTTGATCCATTTGGCTGTAATATTGCTGCAAGGTTGGTTGCAAAGTATTGTTTGACGACGGACTTAAATAAGCCTCTCGGTTGGTACCATGGAACCAATAGGCGCCTAAATCATAATCGCCAATACTATGAGCCCACCGTAAAGCGAGATCTAGATGTTGTTTCCCCGCTGAAGACTCGTAATTGACATTATCTTCATCAACAACGAAAGGCCCACGTAGGCGCCCTTCTTCACCTGCATAGGTTCTTTCTCGAAAACCTGGCAGTAAAAAAACATCAACAATACCCCAATCATTCACCATGGATAAATTGACCATTTGCTGACCAAGTTTGTCTTCGCCATCAAAATCTTCAACACCATCAGTCTGGTTAATCACATCAACCAAATGTTGAAACTCTGTGACGCCCCAAAACTCTTTTCGAATGCCCAGTCGCAACTCCCAATCGTCACTGGCATGAACATACGCGAGTTCACGGATGTCGCCATGTGTACGCTGAGAATCTTGGCTGTCGACACGATAAAAAGGCGTAAAAATCACGCTATCATCACCATTATTCCACTGCCAGTAAAGCTCTGGCTCTACAGATAATGACGTTTGACTACGATTTAACTGTGTTGGATACAAGGCGTCTTCAAAAAAGTAACGCTGTTCTAGAGCAATATTACCTGATGCTTCAAACGCTATATCACTTGCCATTGCATTCGTAGATAATGCATTGCTGAGTAATATGCCTGCGCATGTTGCTATAGCCATTACAGACTGCTTTAGCTTGATATTAGTGCTTGAACTTAACCTTGCATCTGAAAAAAATTGCATTAGCTTAGCGTGCTCGTTTTAGTGAATTACGGTTAAAGTCACTGTCACTTAACCCTGTTTTAAAGTGATAGTTAGCCCACTTTAATTCTGTACTTTTGCCGTTTTGATGATTAATCATTTCTTGAGTATCTGCGCGCCAGTGTTTCGCTAAATACTGTTTATAATCAGTAAAGGTAAGGGTTTTAAGTAAAGAGTCTTTACGGTCATAAAAATCAATTTTATGAACAAGATACTCTTTAGTATCTATCCAAACAATACGGCGAGTGTAGCCAGAGTTTTCATCAACGGGGTATTGTTCGACTTTGAAGTTAGTCACACCGTTAAGCTCATCTACACCTAAATACTTGTAAGCATATTTTTCTACTTCGAACGAGCTTAAATCTTCAAAAGCAAACTCAGAACCCATAAATGGACCTGACTTATTACGTGACGAAATACGTTTAACACGTTTTAATGCGGGTAAAAACAACCATTGGTCATCGGCGTCTACTGGATGTGAAAAACTTAAAAAAGCAGTGCCTTTTACATCTCGAGGTTTATTAAAAATAGTTAAACTTTTATCGCCATCATTAAGTACTTCTAATGATTTCATTTTAATTTCACGAATACTTTCTTGACCTTGTTTATTACGTAACAACATCAACATATCAGCAGTACTGTCTTGCCAGCCTAGGTCGCGTTTTTTAGCTTCCAATGAAATGTCTAAACCTTTTTGCTCTTCTGCACTTAGCGCAAAAGAGTCATGTGAAACAGATAGTAAGCTGAGCGAGCTTAGCGCTAATACTGCGCTCATTAGTATTTTCTTAGTTAACATGTAAAATCCTTATAAATTCTTTAATTCACTAACTATTTATTGAATGAACAAGCTAAATGACTACATTCAATAAGTGGGTTAATATTTTTATAACCGTTTTAATAAATGAAATTAGCTTAGCGGCTAACTTCATTTATTCGCTACCAAGTTGCAGCTACGCTACTTCAGTATTTTTATTATTCGCAGGCTCTGACATAACATCATCATTTGCTGCGGCCACATTTTTACGCTTATCTAACAACATCAATAACGGTGGCAAGAATAAAAAGTCGACGATAAGGGCGATGAAAATGGTAAGTGCTGTTAAGAAGCCCATATCAGCATTCATTTTAAATGATGATTGTGCCAGTACAGCAAAGCCTGCAACTAATACAAAGGTAGTTACCCATAATGCGCGTCCTACATTATCAAATGCATAATGTACGGCTTCTTTAGGGCTAGCATCTTTATCACGCCTAGCATGCAGATATTTACTTAAAAAGTGAACGGTATCATCAACAACAATACCTAAGGTCATACCTATAACAACCGAGAGACCTAGGCCAACCTGCGCGCTTAGTAGACCCCAAAGACCAAAAGCAATAGCAGCTGGTGCCAAGTTGGGTAATAAACTGATAAGGCCAAAACGCCAGCTTTTCAATGCTACACCGAGCAAGATAGAAATTAAGATTAACGCCAATGTTGTGCCAATAAGCATGCTAATAATGTTACGCTGACCAATATGGGCAAACATTAAACTTGGGCTAGCAAAATCAACCTCGTATTGTGGTGCGTGTTTGGCAAACCATTCAATCATGTCTGCTTCAACATTAATCAGTTCATTACTGGTCATGTTTTTAAAGGTTGCGACAATTCTTGATGACGATTTATCAACGTCTAATTGGTTATTTAAATCTAAGCCATAAGGTAGTGACATCTCATACAATAATAAGTATTGCGCTGACATTTCCTGGCTGTCTGGTAATTTGTACCAGCTAGGTTCATCACCATGCATATTCTTATTCAATCGCTTTAAGGTATCAGTAATGGTATTTACATGATCCGTTTCCGGACGAGCACGTAACCAGTCACTAAAATCGCTAACGCTATGTAAATAGGTTGGGTTATTAATACCGCTTGATTCACCTGTTTTAACGGAGATTTCAACTACCATCATACCAGACAAGTTTTCTTGCATGAAATCCGTTGCTGTGCGGTATGGTACTGTTTCGTCAAAATATTTAACAAAATCATCATTAAGCTCATTGTTTGGAATGAACATAACTGAGGCGATAATGAGTACACTCGTTAAAGGTAATAAAGCTTTACGCTTGGCAATTACAAAGTCTGCCAATTTCGACATAATGTCTTTTTTACTTTCAGACTGTTTTTTCACACGTACAGGTAAAACCGTTAGCAATGCAGGGAAAATAGTGACCGAGAAAACAAAGGCTAACATAACACCAATAGCCACTAAGTTACCTAAGTCTCTAAACGGTGGTGAGTCAGAAAAGTTCATGCTCAAAAAACCGATAGCTGTGGTGATACTTGTTAAGAAAATAGGCTGTAAATTGATTTTGACACTACGAGCAATAGCTGTACGTTTATCAGCGCCTTGGCGCATTTCATAAAACATCGATGTGAGTATATGAATACAATCGGCTACTGCTAAAGTCATGATCATCGTTGGCGCTGATGATGAAGGCCCTGTCATATAAAACCCCAACCAACCGGCTAGTCCCATTGTAGTAACAATACTCATAATAATAACAAGCACTGTAGAAATAGTCCCTGTGATGGTTCTAAGTAATAGCCCTATGGTGATAACAACGACAAGAAACATTAACGGAATAAGTGTTGCACCATCATCTAATGACGCTTCACCAAATGAGGTGTTCATCATGATCATGCCAGACAAATGCACTTCAACGTCAGGATGTTGTGCTAAAAATTTTGCTTTAATAGCACGAACACTAGTAGCCACTTCAGGCGTTTCAGCCATTGGATCAACACCTGGTAATTGCACCGTAACGTTAACAACCGAAACATGCCCTGTCTTAGAGATAATCTTATTAACCAATAGCGGTTCATTAATTGCTATTTGTTTTATCTTTTCAAGCTTATCGTTTGTTAAATTTTTAGTCGACATAACAAGATCTTCAACGATCATGTCATCTTCTTCAGCATAGGTATATTGAAAGTTAGTCACTGAATCAACCCGTGTTGAATAAGGTACTTGCCAACTATCTTTCGTTAATGTTTTTAACGCTGCTAAATGCTCAGCAGTAAATACATTGCCATCTTTTGGTACCACAACAAACGACACATTATCACTTTTGGCGTAGACTTTTTGCATAGACTCAAAAGCAGTTAATTGCGGATTCTCTTCACTAAAGAACACACGATAGTCATTTTTAAATTCTAACTTTTGCGCTCCCATACCAGCTACCATGGCTATTGTGATACAAACTAGTATCACCCAAAGTGGATTCTTGCCGACAAAATTATAGAGTTTGTCTCTCATTGTTAAGCTCCTTTTGTTGTAAATTTTTCTTCATTAATGAAGAGTTTTTTAGATGACGAATCGTCACCTTATCTGTCAAAAAAATGCGGTTAATAACCGCACATTTATTATCTGATTTTATAAACAATGACTAACTAAAACTGCTAAAGTTTAGTTCTCGCCCTTTTTCTTTAATTTGTGCTAATTCTTGTGGGAATAATTCTGCTAGAGCAATTTGTAACTCTGCGCAGTGGCTACGGTCTTTAGTTAGCGGTTGCCAGCTCATGCCATCAAATAACAGGTTACTTAGGTTAAACAGCTCACGCTCTACAATTAAATTCGTTCTGCCGCTACATTGCTCAACTTCACCTGAAAGCAATGTAATAGCGCCATAAGCCATAGACCAATTACTAAAACATAATTGCTGTATATCCATATTCATAGGAAGTGCTAAGCTACCATCATTTAAACCGTCTTCGACAATGCCGTGAATTGAGGTCATTAACTTCACCTCTAATCGCTCACCCTCAGCAATATGCTTCTCACTTGATTTTCCTGCTACATTAGGTGATTTTGAACACATAACACATTGGAAAAGTGCAGGATATAAAATCGCATAGATAAGATAAGAGAAATTCAACAACAGCATACGCGAGCGAGCACAACCCTTAAATTGATAGGCGCGATAAAATAAATCCCCTAAAACTTCAATGGAATAATTACTGATAGCCAAGAGTAAATCTTCTTTACCAATAAAGTGTTTATAGACAGTCCCCTTTGAAAATGGGACTTGAGCAACGACCTTATCCATAGTCAGATTTTCAATACCATTCTGCTGAATTAGCAGTACGGCTGAATTAATTATTTGCAACTCTCTTTCCTTAAGTGCTGCTTCATCGAGTAACTTAGGTGGTGTCATAATGCCTACTATTTAATGTGTGACGATTCGTCAGTGACGAAACGTCATCATACTTCAGATGTAATTATTGTCAACAACTTTGTAACTGAAATGTACTGTTAATTTTCTTTCGTTTTCATAATCTGTTTCATGACTTTTTTATGAAAATGAATCTGCAATTACAATAAAAGCTCATTTATTCAGAAAGGTAAGTATTCGTGGTATTTTCACATTTATGAGATAACACTGAGAAACACTTATATTTTAGAGATTCTTGGAAGGAATTTTTATTTCTATATAGAAGTAAATATGAAGAGGTTTGTCACTTTAGAAAATTCTATTTACCACTGCTGGCGTATACAGATCGCATATAATATCAACTAGGTGCTCAAAAACTTTGAGGAACTTGTGGGTTCTAGTTTAAAAGTAAAAAAACCAGCCTAGTAAAACTTTGTAAGAAGGCTATTTAATAAATAGTGATAAAGTAAACTCAAGAGTCTAGAGTTCACCTAAAAAACTGAGTAGTCGGTTATAAATAGATTTAGATAAGAAAATTACATCTGTTCGTACCACATTGCTGACCTAAATTAGCCCTAGAAATTAGGCAAGTTTATGTTCACTTAGATACGAAAGCGGACGTTCCTCATAGATGAGTATGTGGGACTTTTGATGATGGCTTTAGCCAGTATGTCGTTCAGTCCGAGTGTGAACAAGGCACCAAAATGATCGTTCATCTTAATTCAGCTTTG
>Ga0209395_1007191_pt1 | contig 11783 bp, 13 predicted proteins | sample GOMGulsemesocosm_3_FD_184635 | JGI IMG/M metagenome (GOLD analysis project Ga0209395, IMG submission 184635) | Methane-oxidizing microbial communities from mesocosms in the Gulf of Mexico - GOM9D Gulf of Mexico (SPAdes) (version 2) | ecosystem: Environmental > Aquatic > Marine > Cold seeps... | reverse complement strand
GGAGGATCAGTGTCTGCAATTTAATGCTTTTTTTATCACTTTTCTATTGCCAATTTCTCACGAAATTGGCTTTTTTTTATAAAGTTATTGCTTTTTTCTTTTTGATATTTTCTTTTGATACGCTTCCTTCATTAAATCCCCTAAGGATTTATTTTCCAATATTTCCAACGTTCTATCCCTTACCTCTATCATTAAGTTATTCAAACAGCAAATGGTTTCATCCATACAGTCTTCACATTTTTCATAGTAATTAAGACTTGCACAAGGCAACATTGCAATCGGGCCTTCCAATATTCTAATGATGGATGCCACAGAAACATCATCCGGGTTTTTCAAGAAATAATAACCACCTCCCTTTCCCTTTTTGGAAGACAAAAAACCAGCTTTTTTTAAACTTAGTAGAATACTTTCTAAAAATTTCAAGGAAATGTTTTCAGCTTCAGAAATCTCCGAAATTGATATAGGAACCGTATTGTCCTTATTGGCTAAATAGGTAAGTGCCTTTAGTCCGTATTTTGTTTTTTTAGAAAGCATCGTTTAAAATTACATAAATAAAATGAATATTACTGCCTTGGCAAAAATACTTCCGCCATCATACATCGTGCAGATCCACCTCCACAAGCTTCAATGACATCTAAAGAACTAGATACAATTCGGCAGTGCTTTTCTAAAATTACAATTTGGTGCTTTGTAAGACTTGAATAGGCGGCATTGGACATTATTAATAATGCTTCTTCATCCTTCCCTTGAACTTGTAACATATTACCAGCAAAATTATTTACTTGCTCCTCTGTAATTATAATCAGTTCCTTACCGTCTTCTTTTAAATGCATTTTTACCATTTTGCGCTCCTTCTTATCGTCTATACTATCTAGACAAATAACCGCAAATTTTTCTCCTAAACACATCATTACATTGGTGTGGTATATAGCCAAACGCTTATCATTTACCGTTTGATTTGAATCAAATGGCACTGGAGTAAATTCAAAATCCTCACAAAATTCTATAAATAATTCTTCATCTGCACGAGGAGAAATAGCACAATATGCTTTCCTATTCACACGATCCAACAGTAAACTTCCAGTTCCTTCTAAAAAAACTTTTTCGTCTTCAGCCTCTGTGTAATCGATAACATTCTCTATTACAAATCCTTTTTCTTCAAGAATTTCCAACACATCTTCTCTACGTTCTAAACGACGATTTTCGGCAAACATAGGATACAAACCAATAGTTCCATTCTCGTGAAACGAAATCCAATTATTTGGAAAAATAGAATCTGGCGTATCTGGAGATTTTGTGTCATCTATCACTATAACTTCCACACCTTGAGCTCTTAATTTTAAAACAAAAGCATCAAACTCCGCCAATGCCTTTTCTTGGATTGTATCAGAAGTTACATCATCTAACACTTTTTGATAATAATTATTTACAGCCGTTTGTTCGTTCATTCTGAATGATACGGGGCGAATCATTACAATAGTATTGGTGGTTTGTTTCATCTAAAAAATATTATACATTTAGAGGGTAAAAATAGTAAAAACAAAATGAGTACATCACATTATCATTTATTTCTATAAAAATATTTTTTTCATAGCATCGCCATCATTATCACTCAAATAATTAAATATACTTGGTATATTTGTATATAGATAAAATAAAATGACACAAAAAGTTATCAAAAATATGATGGTGTTTATGTTAGTATTTTTACAATTTTCCTGTAAAGATAAAAACACTAATAATTTAACCATTGCTACCGCTTCTAATATGAAAACTGCAATGATGGCATTGCAGGCTGAATATGAAAAACAAACAGGAACTTCTATAGATTTAGTTGTGGCATCCTCTGGAAAATTAACAGCGCAAATAACATCAGGTGCTCCATTTGATATTTTTGTTTCTGCTGACATGAAATACCCTCAAACATTATATACCAATGGATTTACAATTTCAAAACCAGAAATCTATGCGTACGGAACACTTATATTATGGACTTGTAAAGCGGGGTTAAAAGCTGATCTATCCGCATTAACAAGCCGAGAAACAAAACACATTGCCATTGCAAATCCAAAAACAGCTCCTTATGGGGATGCTACACAAAAAATGTTGGATTATTACAAGCTGACAAATAAGGTGCATTCTAAATTAATCTATGGCGAGAGTATTTCACAAACAAATCAATTTATACAAACAAAAAATGTGGATTATGGATTTACTTCAAAATCTGTATTATTCTCTCCTCATCTAACAAATAAAGGATCCTGGATACCTATAGATAGAGCTAGTTACCCTCCAATCAAACAGGGGGTCATTTTATTAAAAAATGGCAAGCAAAAAATGGCCCAACATTTCTATAATTTCTTACGTTCTAAACAAGGACAATTAATTTTAGAAAAACATGGCTATCTTGTCAAAAAACAACCTATAGATGAATAAGCTAAAAGGAAAAATAGTTGCTATAACATCCAGTGGCAGTGTAAGCATCGTAAAAATTAATGTCAACAAGCATTTTATTAGTAGTATTATACTTAAAAATGACACTGATTCCTTTATAAGAAAAGATGCCAATGTCACCATTTTATTTAAAGAAACAGAAGTAATAATTGCGAAAGGCCTGGTAGAAAACATCAGTCTCCAAAATAAATTTACTGGACCAATTATTGAACTAGAAAAAGGAGAGGTTTTGAGTACACTTACTGTACAAACTGCCGTTGGAGACATATGCTCCATGATTACGACCAACGCTGTGGATCAATTAAATCTAACTTTAAATGATACCGTAACTGCTATGATTAAATCTAACGAAATAATGTTATCCGTATGATAGACTGGACTCCTTTACTTATCACATTTAAACTGGCGTTTATCACCACTGTTTGTTTAATCATTGTTGGCATTCCATTGTCCTATTGGCTAGCTTACACAAAAAACAAGCTTAAACCGATAATAGAAACATTGGTAAGTATGCCATTAGTATTACCTCCAACAGTACTAGGATTCTATTTTTTGATCGCTTTTAGCCCTCAAAATGCATTTGGAAATTGGCTAGACACCTATTTAGGAATTCGACTAGTATTTTCTTTTGAAGGTTTGATAGTCGGTTCTATTATTTATAGTTTACCCTTTATGGTACATCCCATTCAAGCAGGTTTTTCAAGTATCCCAAGGAATTTATTAGAGGCAGCACAGGTTCTTGGAAAATCAAAATTAGTCACCTTAACAAAGATATTATTACCATCTATAAAATCCTCTCTAATTACGGGAATTGTCCTCTCTTTTGCCCATACTATAGGAGAATTTGGCCTTGTCCTCATGATTGGAGGAAACATACCAAATAAAACGAAAGTGGCATCTATTGCCATTTACGACGAAGTAGAATCCTTAAATTATGCAGCGGCAAACTCCTATTCATTGATTTTGTTTTCCATTACATTTTTCATATTACTAATGGTATACCTACTCAATAATAAATCCATTAAAAATATTCTATAATGATTTGTTTAAATATAGAAAAGAAATTAAACACGGCGGAGGGAGACATGAATCTCTGTATCGACATTTCCATAAAAAAAGGAGAATTTGCTACATTTTACGGTCCTTCAGGTGTTGGAAAAACTTCCACGTTAAGAATGATCGCTGGTTTGTTAAAACCAGATAAAGGAAGCATAACCATTGATGGTGAAATATGGAACGATGTTCTCGGTAAAAAACACATAAAACCTGCAGCAAGGAATTTAGGAATTGTATTTCAGGACTATGCATTATTCCCAACCATGACCGTACGTGAGAATCTAGAATTTGCTTTAAATAAAGGTCAGTCCCCTACAATTGTAGATGAGTTGATACAAATAGTAGCGTTGGAACAATTGCAAAACAGAAAACCAAACACACTTTCTGGAGGGCAACAGCAGCGAGTAGCTTTGGCAAGGGCCTTGGTAAAGAAACCAAGTATCTTGTTGTTAGATGAGCCGCTATCAGCCATAGATGTCGCCATGCGAAAAAAACTACAAGACTATATTTTATTGGTACACAAACAATACCAATTAACGACTATAATGATCAGTCATGACTTAGGAGAAATTATAAAAATGTCTGATAAAATATTCGTTTTAGAAAATGGTACTATAACGAAACAAGGACTACCAATGACGGTCTTTACCAATCAAAACATAAGTGGTAAATTTCAATTTACTGGAGAAATTATAAAAATAGAAAAAGAAGATGTTATTTATGTTGCAACACTTCTCATTGGAAACAACATTGTTAAAACAGTAATGATGCCTTCAGAAGTCAATGCGTTTTCCATTGGAGACAAGGTATTAGTAGCATCGAAGGCTTTTAATCCAATGATTCAGAAAATTTTATAATTGTAAAAATAGTAACAAAAAGAAAAAAGGACTAGTAAGCAATAGATACCCTTTATTATAATCGTTATCTATTGCTTATACTAGTCCCTAATAGTATATTTTTATTCTCGTATTAGCGGTAAAGTAGAACAACGGAGTAATCCCTCTTGTTTTGCTATTTCGGCATAAGGCACTTCCTCTACTGTAATGTTTTTACTACGTAACCATGTATTTAGACGTGTAAAGTTCTTTTCAGAAACAACCACATCTGGAGCTATAGAAAACACATTAGAATTCATGTTATACATTTCATCCCTAGTTATTTCAAAAACATTTTTCTTTCCAAACAAATCAACTAAAAATTGGTATTGCTCTTCTAATAAAAAACCTCCTTTATAAATAATAGCTTTGTCCGTTCCTACAGGTTGAAAGCAACAATCTAAATGTAGGGCATTATCTCTAGGTTCTGTATTTGATTTTTTTAATTCAAAAGAGATCACTTTTTTATTAGGAAACATAGCAGTCAAATAATCTACCGCCTCTTTGTTAGTCCTTGCAGTAATATAATCTGGATAATCTGCAGCAGTATAGGTACCAATAAAAAGATAGTCATTCCATGGCATTACATCACCCCCTTCTACATGTACTTCATCGGGTAAATTAATTATTTTTGTTGGATTTATTAAGCTTATCACATGCTGAATGGCATCAATTTCCTTTTCTCTATCCGGTAATATATTAGATTTTATAAAATAATCGTCAATTACAAAGGCAATATCTCTAGCAAATATTTGATTGTAATTATCTAATTCTTTTGGTCTATATACTTCGATATCATATTTTTCAAAAACAGCTGCTACGGATTCCATTTCCATAATCATATCAGATTCAAGAGGGTAAGTCCCTGCGACAACATGCTCCTTAGATTTGGGATCATAACAATCCTCCAATTTAGGAGTAGGTCCATTATTTCTAGCGCTTCCTAAAACGACAGCTTTCAATCTAGACGTTTCATTTAGTACATTTAATTCCATCATTTTTATAAGAGTTGTATGTTCAAAAATAAGAAAACCTCATATTACTATGAGGTTTTTATCTAACTATTTTAAAAAAATTATCTTTCTGAATATTCTTTAAATGGACGTAAAGGTTCCCCAATATACAATTGACGTGGACGTCCAATTGGCTCATGATTTTCACGCATTTCTTTCCATTGTGCAATCCATCCTGGTAAACGGCCAATAGCGAACATAACTGTAAACATTTCTACAGGTATTCCTAGTGCACGATAAATAATTCCTGAATAGAAATCTACATTCGGGAATAATTTTCTTTTTATAAAGTATTCATCTTTTAAAGCAACTTGTTCTAAATGTTTGGCAATTTCTAATACTGGATCATTCAAATCTAAGTCCTCGAACAATTCGTCACAAGCTTGCTTAATAATTCTAGCTCTTGGATCGAAGTTCTTATATACTCTATGACCAAACCCCATCAAACGGAAAGGGTCATTTTTATCTTTTGCACGGGCTATAAATTTTTCAACATCCCCACCATCTTCTTTTATCGCTTCCAACATTTCCAATACAGCCTGATTAGCGCCTCCATGTAATTCACCCCATAAGGCAGATACACCGGTAGCTACTGAAGCAAATAAACCTACATGTGAAGAACCAGAGATACGTACGGTTGATGTAGAGCAGTTCTGCTCGTGATCTTCATGTAAAATTAATAATTCGTCCATGGCCTTGACAGCAATAGGATTCATTTTATATTCTTCGGTTGGTAATCTAAACAACATTTGCATGATGTTTGAAATATAATCCAACGAATTATCCGCATAATTTAAAGGTAAGCCTCTATTTCTACGATGCGACCAAGCAGCCAACACCGGAAATTTAGCCAATAATTTAACAATAGCTTTATACATTTCTTCCTCTGTACCAACATACACAGATTTTGGATTAAATGCCGTAAGCGCACTTGTAAGGGCTGATACCATTCCCATTGGGTGGGCATTTTTTGGAAATCCATTTACGATTTCCTTCATTTCCTCATTTACAAGGCTTTCTTTTTTAATATCACTATCAAATTTAGCAAATTCCTCTTTAGTTGGTAATTCCCCAAAAATAATTAAGTAAGCCACCTCTAAGAAGCTTGCTTTTTTTGTTAACTCTTCAATAGCATATCCTCTATGTCTTAAAATTCCTTTCTCACCATCCAAAAAAGTAATCGTACTAGAACAAGATCCCGTATTTTTAAAACCTGGATCTAAAGTAATTACACCACCAGTGGCAGTTCTCAAGGCTTTCACATCAATCGCAACTTCATTTTCCGTCCCTCTAATTAATGGGAATTCGTATTTATGACCATCTATTTCTAAAATCGCTTTATCTGACATAGTATATCTATATATTTTAAAATTAATATTGTTAAGTGTTCGTGATAGCGAATTTAGTGATTTTTACGGGATATATATACTAATTTAGTAGCTCTTTTGGTAATTATGTATAGATAGTTACAAACAAGAAAAAGCCGAGTTTCCTCGGCTTTTCAATAGTTTTATGTAAAATTAAGTATTACTTAATTTTGAAGGCATTATTTTGTGGATAATACGCTACGTTACCTAATTCTTCCTCAATTCTTAATAATTGATTGTATTTTGCCATACGGTCAGAACGTGAAGCAGATCCAGTTTTAATTTGACCTGTGTTCAATGCAACTGCTAAATCAGCAATTGTATTATCTTCAGTTTCTCCAGAACGGTGAGACATTACAGAAGTAAATCCAGCATTGTGTGCCATGTTTACTGCAGCAATAGTTTCAGTTAAAGTTCCAATTTGGTTTACTTTAATCAAAATAGAGTTAGAAATGTTATTTTCAACACCTCTTGATAAACGTTCAACGTTAGTTACGAATAAATCATCTCCAACTAATTGTACTTTATCTCCGATTTTGTCAGTCAAATATTTCCAACCATCCCAGTCATTTTCATCCATACCGTCTTCGATAGAGATAATAGGGTATTTAGCCGCTAATTCAGCTAAATAATCAGCTTGTTCAGTAGAAGTTCTGATAACACCAGAAGCTCCTTCAAACTTAGTATAGTCGTATTTTCCATCTACAAAGAATTCAGCAGCAGCACAATCTAAGGCTAACATTACTTCATCTCCAGGCTTGTATCCAGCGTTTTCAATTGCTTTTAATACAGTTTCAATAGCATCTTCAGTACCATCAAATTTTGGTGCAAAACCACCTTCATCACCAACTGCAGTACTTAAACCACGATCGTGAATTAAAGTTTTAAGGTTATGGAAAATTTCAGTTCCCATTTTTAATGCATGAGAAAAGCTTTTCGCTTTTACCGGCATTACCATAAATTCTTGAAATGCGATAGGTGCATCAGAGTGAGAACCACCATTAATGATGTTCATCATTGGTACAGGTAAAGTATTAGCACTAACCCCACCAACATAACGGTATAAAGGAACGTTCAATTCGTTTGCTGCCGCTTTAGCCACTGCCAAAGAAACACCTAAAATTGCATTAGCTCCTAATTTTGATTTATTTGGAGTTCCATCCAAGTCAATCATCAACTTATCAATAGCGTTTTGTTCAAAAACAGAAACACCTAATAACTCTTCAGCAATAATTTCGTTTACGTTTTTAACTGCAGTTAAAACACCTTTTCCCATAAAGTCTGAACCACCATCACGTAATTCAACAGCTTCATGCTCTCCTGTAGAAGCTCCAGATGGAACTGCCGCTCTACCCATTACTCCATTTTCTGTAACTACATCAACTTCAACTGTTGGGTTACCTCTTGAATCAAAAATTTGTCTCGCGTGTACTCCTAATATTATACTCATATGTATACTCTTTTTATGATAATTTTGTCCTTCAAAGATACAAAAAATTCACACCTTTAAAGGGTTAGACAACTTAGTTTATACTACAACGTTTTCGGTGGAAAAGCTAAAAAAACAGTCATTAAATGACTGTTTCTCTAAAATTGTATACTTATTTTTTGATATTTTCAATAAATTGGTCAAATAAATAGGCTGAATCATGTGGTCCAGGATTTGCCTCTGGATGATATTGCACAGAAAAACAATTCTTATTTTTCATACGCATCCCTGCTAGGGTGTCATCATTTAAATGAACATGAGTCATTTCGAATTCAGAATGTGCTTCTACACCTTCTCTGTCAACAACAAATCCGTGGTTTTGTGAAGTAACCTCCCCTTTTCCACTAATAACGTTTTTAATTGGATGATTGATTCCTCTATGCCCATTGTGCATTTTGTAGGTTTTTATACCATTTGCCAATGCTATAACTTGATGTCCTAGGCAAATTCCAAATAATGGAAAATCATTTGCTATGATATTTTTCGCAACCTCTTGCGCTTCTTTTAATGGAGAAGGATCACCGGGTCCATTTGACAAGAAATAACCATCAGGATTAAATGATTTCATATCTTCAAAGGTAGCATTGTACGGGAATACTTTAATATAACATCCACGTTTTGCAAGATTATTCAAAATATTTCTTTTGATACCTAGGTCCAATGCCGCTATTTTTAAAGGAGCATTTTCATCACCAAAAAAGTAAGGATCTTTTGTTGAAACTTTAGAGGCCAATTCCAAGCCATCCATTTCTGGAATAGTACTCAATGCTGCTTTTAATTCCTCCAAATTAGTATTGGTAGAAATCACAGCATTCATAGCTCCTTTATCTCTAATATAACGAACAACAGCTCTAGTATCAATGTCTGAAATAGCCATTAACTTATTATTTTGAAAATAATCCAACAGAGCTCCAGAAGAATCAACACGCGAATCTGTAAAACTAAAATTCTTACAAACTAAACCTGCAATTTTAATACTATCCGATTCAACTTCAGAATCATTCACTCCATAATTTCCAATGTGAGCATTGGTCGTTAACATCATTTGACCAAAATAAGAAGGATCTGTAAAAATCTCTTGGTATCCCGTCATCCCTGTGTTATAACATATTTCTCCATATGCTGTTCCATCTATTCCTATAGATTTACCTTCAAATACGGTTCCATCTGCTAATAGAAGAATGGCTTTTTTGTGTTTTGTATATCCCATTTATACTAGAATTTATTCATTTAACTGGTTTGCAAATATAAAAAAAAGGATAAACAAAAATGTTTATCCTTTTAAATATTATACTAGACTTATCATTACTCTTCAGAAGATTCGTCCTTAGTATCAACAACTGTGTCAGTTGACTCAGCTTTTTTGCTACGCCCTCTACGAGTTGTTTTTTTCTTCTTTTTACCGTTTGGATTGTAAACTTCGTTGTAATCAACTAATTCAACCATTGCCATAGGAGCATTATCTCCTTGACGATTTCCTAATTTGATTATACGAATGTAACCACCTGGACGGTCACCTACTTTTACTGAAATTTCTTTAAAAAGTTCAGTTACAGCATACTTATCTCTTAAGTAACTAAATACGATTCTACGATTATGTGTAGTATCTTCTTTAGATTTAGTGATTAATGGCTCAGCAAACATACGTAATGCTTTTGCCTTTGCTACTGTTGTATTAATACGTTTGTGCTCAATTAGGGAACAAGCCATATTAGCTAACATAGCTTTTCTATGGGCTGTTTTTCTACCTAAGTGATTAAATTTCTTTCCGTGTCTCATGTTATCTTATTCTTAACTAAAACTTTTCAGTTTCTAATTAATCCTTATCTAATTTATACTTACTTAAATCCATTCCAAAGCTTAAACCTTTGTTGTGAACTAATTCATCCAACTCAGTTAAAGATTTTTTACCGAAGTTACGGAATTTCATTAAGTCATTTTTATTAAACGATACTAAGTCTCCTAAAGTATCAACCTCTGCTGCCTTTAAACAATTTAGAGCACGAACCGAAAGATCCATATCTACTAATTTTGTTTTCAACAACTGACGCATATGTAATGATTCCTCATCATATGTTTCAGTTTGAGCAATTTCATCAGCTTCCAATGTAATACGCTCATCAGAGAATAACATAAAGTGATGAATTAATATCTTAGCTGCTTCAGTTAAGGCATCTTTTGGTGAAATTGAACCATCAGAAACAATATCAAATACTAATTTTTCGTAATCAGTTTTTTGCTCTACACGGAAATTTTCTACAGCGTATTTTACATTCTTAATAGGTGTAAAAATCGAATCTGTAAAAATTGTACCTAATGCTGCTCCAGATTTTTTATTTTCTTCGGCTGGTACAAATCCACGACCTTTTTCAATTGCAATTTCCATATCCAATTTTACAGAAGGTTCCATGTTACAGATAACTAAATCTGGATTTAACACTTGGTATCCTGAGATAAATTTTTGGAAATCGCCGGCAGTTAATTGCTCCTGTCCAGAGAATGACATAGTCACGGTCTCACGGTCAGAATCCTCAATCTGCTTTTTAAATCGAACTTGTTTAAGGTTTAGAATAATTTCAGTAACATCTTCTACAACACCTTTAACTGTTGAAAATTCATGCTCTACACCTTCTATACGAAGTGATGTAATAGCAAACCCTTCTAGCGATGAAAGCAATACGCGTCTTAAAGCATTACCAACCGTTAAACCAAAACCTGGTTCCAACGGTCTAAATTCGAATCTACCTTTAAAATCAGTAGAATCAATCATAATTACTTTATCGGGCTTTTGAAAATTTAATATTGCCATAGTTGGTTTAATTATCTTTAAATTATTTAGAGTAAAGCTCTACGATTAATTGTTCTTTAATATTTTCAGGAATTTGAAGTCTTTCAGGAGCACTTACAAAGTTACCCTGCATAGCATCACTATTCCATGTCAACCATTCGAAAACATCTGATCTATTCGCTAAAGCATCTTCAATAGCTACTAATGATTTAGATTTCTCTCTAATTGCAACAATATCTCCAGCTTGTAAAGAATAAGAAGGAATGTTAACGATTTCTCCATTCACAGTAATGTGACGGTGAGAAACCAATTGACGAGCCCCACTACGACTAGGAGAGATTCCCATACGATAAACTACGTTATCTAAACGTGATTCACATAATTGTAATAAAACTTCACCAGTAATACCTTTACTAGCAGAAGCCGCTTTAAATAAGTTACGGAATTGACGTTCTAAGATACCATAAGTATACTTAGCTTTTTGTTTTTCCATTAACTGCATAGCGTATTCAGATTTTTTTCCTCTACGTCTATTGTTACCGTGTTGTCCTGGAGGATAATTTCTTTTTTCAAAAGCTTTATCGTCTCCAAAAATTGCTTCGCCAAATTTACGTGCAATTTTAGTTTTTGGTCCTGTATATCTTGCCATTTCTTGTTGTTTTTGATAGGGATTATGAATTAAGGCTTATCCTTCGATAATCTAATAACCTATCGTCAAAATTAATTTAATTATACTCTTCT
>Ga0209395_1007190_pt1 | contig 11785 bp, 11 predicted proteins | sample GOMGulsemesocosm_3_FD_184635 | JGI IMG/M metagenome (GOLD analysis project Ga0209395, IMG submission 184635) | Methane-oxidizing microbial communities from mesocosms in the Gulf of Mexico - GOM9D Gulf of Mexico (SPAdes) (version 2) | ecosystem: Environmental > Aquatic > Marine > Cold seeps... | reverse complement strand
GGCGGCTTCAATGTCTTTAACCAGTGCTTCTTCGGCTTCTGCTTTTGCGCGAATAATCTGTGCGTCTTTTTCTCGGGTCACTTCAGAGAACGCACGCAAATCTTTGATTAGCTCTTCTTCTTCAGCCACACCTTTTTCGACCATTATGCGTTCGCGCTGTACTTCGGCAATATTTTTACGTTCAACTTCTAAGACTTTTTCTTTGTTGATCCGCAGTGTTTCAACTTCGCGCTCACGGTCAATTGTTTCAATTTGACGTACTCTAATGACTTTTTCTTCTTCAACTGCAACCACGCGCAGGCGATTTTGCATTGCAATGTCGGTTTCACGCTGTTTGTTTTCTTGCGCTATTTCAATGGCTTGTTCTGTTGTTATTCTGGCTTGCTCAGACTTTTGGCGCTCTTCTTCAATGACTTTGGCGGTTTCTGCTTCTTCTCGCGCTTGAACCGTTGCAACTTCGCGTGCTTGTTTGGCTTTGGCGTCGGCAAGTTGACGTGCTAGCTCAAGGCGTTTTTCGTCGGTTTCGGTATCTTCACGTTGAATACGAATTTCTTGTTGGCGTTTTAATTCATTGGTCTGAACATTCTGTTCCGCGGTTAATTCAGTAATACGGCGAATACCTTCGGCGTCCATGATGTTGTTGGGATCAAGATCGGTAATTGAGGTTTGCTCTAGAAAATCAATCGCGACATCTTCTAGTACGTAACCCGATAAATCTTGACCAATGATCTGTTTTATTTTGTCTCTAAATTCATCGCGTTGGGTAAACAGATCAACAAAATCAAGCTGTTTACCAACGGTTTTTAGTGCTTCAGAGAACTTCGCTTCAAACAATTCTTGTAATGTTTCTGGGTAAGATGAACGCTCACAACCTACCTGTTTGGCAACACGTAAAATATCTTCTTTGGTTTCGTTAACGCGAATATAGAAGGTAATGATGATGTCGGCACGAATGTTGTCTTTACAGATAAGGCCTGAACGACCTTCACGCTCAAGTACCATGCGTTTGGTCGAGATATCCATTACTTCTTTTTTGTGAATAATTGGAATAACCATGCCGCCAGTGGTGCTGATGTCTGGTTCTTTACCCAATTTGTTAATAATCAGCGCTTGGCCTTGATCAACCTTGTTATAAAACTTGGCTACCATCATTAAGAATGCAAAAAGTATGATGACGCCGGCGCCAATCGCGATAAATAGAGGTTCTGTGAGTATGTCCATTTCCATAGGTTTGTCCTTTTAAAACAAAGTGTGCCAGCACCAAAATATTGGTGATGAATTTTAATTATTCGGTTTGAAACCGATTATTGCGGGTAAGGAGTGACGATGTAGCTGTGACTCGCAGCGTTGTAATCAATGACTAGCGCTTTGTCACCGAGTTTAAATTGATGGTGTGGGTCACAGCGAACATCAACCAATAATTCGGCCCCAGCATTGATAATGCGGGCTTGGCCAAATTGATGATCGACGCGTGAAGTAGCGATAGTGGCTTCTTGACCCACTAATTGGTTAGAGCGTACGGCTTCAGCACCGGTGAACATGCCACGCATTGGTCTGATTATTACGGCGGTTATTGGTAGGGATATAAAGAAAATTACGACCATAGTGGCGGCGCCAGCGAGGTAATAAATCAGACCTTCAGGAAGAAATGTCAGCAGGTAGTATTGGCAGTAAAAGCTGATTAGCCAACATATAAGCACGATAATGCTAAAAATTAAGCTAAATGGGATACCCGTTAAACCAAAGGTCAGAAAAAAACTAGCGAGGCCACCAATGTCGGTGTCTGCATCGACATCAAGATCAGCGTCAATGTCTGGTGCTAGGTCTAAATCAATCATGCCAAGCAGGCCGATTAACCAATACACCATTAAAATACCTAAGGCGATTGAAAAAATTAGGGTAGGGAAAGTCGCAGAAACTGCAAAAACATGATCCATTGTTGGTCCTTTAACGAACAGCTGTGCCTAACGTTTTTTAGGCCACATTCCGTGTGTCAGTTATTTACTATAGGGCAATTTAAAAATTTGTTCGATTTATTTGACGTTTTTGTCGATGTTTTTTTACCCAACTTTTAATTGTGGTTAATTGGCGATTTTACTAACGGTTTGATCACAATTGTCGGCCAAGCGCTATGTTGTCTTATCTGCAGCGGGTATAATGAATAATTAACTCTCTGTTGCTTGGACTTCTAAAATGAATAATGACGGTAATTACCAAAATAACCCGCTGCACGGCGTTGGTTTACAAGCGATGCTGATTGAGCTTGTCGATCAATATGGCTTTGAGCTGCTGTTCGCTTACTTAAATATCAATTGTTTTAAAAACAAACCAAGCATTGAGTCTGCTAATAAGTTTTTAAAGAAAACGGTGTGGGCGCGTGAAAAAGTAGAAGCGTTTTATTTGTATCAATTTAAAAGCTTGCCTCGCGCCTCTGATTCACAGTTTGAATTGCCACCGCGTGATAGAACAATACCGCTTAACCAAGAAACTGGTGCGCCTGCCGAATTAAGCTTGGAAGATGCTGCGCAGCAGCAACAAGAACGAGAAAGCAAAGCGGCGATGTTTGAACGCGGCGGGCGTTCTTCGCGCCCTAACTCACGTCCAAGTTCTGGTTCAAGCTCTGGTTCTCACTCAAGGCCAAGCAGACCGTCGAATCGTTCTGAGGCACCTGCCGCACCAGCTGCTGATGTTGATCCGTGGGCTAACTGGAAAAAGTAAGCTCTGTGTTGTTAGCGCGAATATTTAATTCGCGCTCATCCCCTTTCTTTGCCTGCCTTGGGCACCTTTGCCGTCATTTATGTTAAAAACTTCTATCGTGCTAATTGTGCTAGCTAATCGGCGGTCTTACTCCATACTGCTCCGTTATTAATAAAATTTGTACTAAACTTCCTATTATCATGTGGAGGCAACACTTGTTTGTACAAAATTAATATTTACAGTTAAATTTCCGATTAAGTCGCTATGCCAATATAGGCATATCAACGACGGAGAACTCAATTGAATAAATTTACTTTAGTAATGATTGTTACAGGGCTTGCGTTGAGTGCCCAAGCAGGCATGCGTGATATTGCAGCTCAATACAATGCTGATCAGTTTGCACGGGGCCACGAACAGCTAATACATTGGGTGCAGTATACTCCCGAGTGGACTAGCAAACCTCTGAGTCATTATTTCGACCATGTCATGGGCGGCGATACACCGGAACAAACTTCGGAGTCAATTGTTAGCGCAGCTCCCTCGGTAACGTTGTTTTACAATAGCGGGCAAAAGCCCAAAGCTTGGACTAACCAACAAGGGCAGGCTCAAGGATTTGCTTTCGATGTCGCGGCAGCGATTTTAACTCAGGCAAAAATTAAATTTATTGCCAAAGGAGTCCCGTTTAATCGCGGTTTAGAGTTGACAAAAAAATGTGAAGGCCTGATGACTGGGGTGTTTAAAACCAAAGAACGGCAAAAAAGCTTAAGCTACTCATTGCCGATAGTACCAGATAAGGCGGTGATTATTACCAGAGCAGATTCTGCCTTTGAGTATAAAGAAATGAGCGACTTAAACGATAAACACATAGCCTACTTACGTGGTGCTGCTTTTGGTAATGAGTTTGAACAGGCCGTTGTTAAATTTAGAGTAGCAACACTGCAGAAGCCTGCGACAATGCTAAAGCTGCTATTAAAAGGTCGAGTGGACGTGGTGATTTTAAATCCCGGACGTGCGACGGTTGAATATGCGGCACAAGATGCTGGCATCGGTATGGAGCACTTTAAAGTAGCATCAATACCACTGGCACAAGTGGACAATTACCTTGTTTTTTGTAATCAACAGCCCGAGATAAATCAATCGATATTACAGCGAATAAATACCGCAATCACCACGCTAAAACAAAGAGGTCGTTTCGACCAAATTATGGCTGACTATTAACACTCATAACAAATCATCAATTCATTCACTTAATTCTGCCCCGTTACATGCTTCTTATCTTTTTTTAATTTGTATGCACGAATCGTGTAAAAGTAGCTAATCATCAACCTAATGTTGCAAGGTAATGTCCGGCTCATTTGTTATAAGATTTTAATCACTAACCAGATTAATACCATTTGCATTAAGTATGTGATCTTGTTGTGCTTAGGAAAAATTAACGAGAACAAGGCGCTCGATTGACCAATAGCTGGCTATTGGGATTGAGAGCAACACAGTTATTGTTGATTTTAACTTGCACAAGTGGGCAATTATTTAGTGTAAATGGTATAAATATTAAGGAAAATAATCCATGAAGCTCGATTTAGATTTTGTCCGTCAGCAGTTTCCCGCTTTTGCTGAGCCGTCGCTGCACGATAGCGTGTTTGTTGAAAATGCCGGTGGTTCTTATATGTGCACTCAAACGATTCGTTTGCTAGAGCGCTACTATCGTCGTTGCAAGGTTCAGCCTTATCATTTGAACCCCGCTGCGCAAACTGCAGGTATTGCGATGGACGCTGGTCATCAGGCGTTGGCGCCCTATTTAAATGTTAATGCCAACGAGCTCTATTTTGGGCCGTCGACCTCACAAAATACTTATGTATTGGCTAATTCTGTTTGGGGTTACCTGCAAGCTGGTGATGAGATTATTGTGACCAATCAGGATCATGAAGCTAATTCTGGCGCTTGGCGCAAGCTGCAAGATCGCGGCGTGGTGGTTCGAGAGTGGGCGGTAGATCCACACAGCGGCTCTTTGTCGCTGGCCAAGCTCGAAGCCATGTTAGGTGATAAAACAAAATTGGTTATTTTTCCCCATTGTTCCAATATTTTGGGTGAAATAAACCCAGTGGCACAGATTTGTGATTTGGCGCATCAGGTTGGGGCTAAAACCATTGTCGATGGCGTATCATTTGCGGGCCACGGTTTGCCCGATGTCGCGGCATTAGGTGCCGATGTTTATCTGTTTTCTCTTTATAAGGTTTATGGCCCGCATCAAGGGGTAATGGTGATCCGCAGCGCGATGGCAGAGCTATTAAGCACTCAGGCTCATTATTTTAACGGCGACATTCGAGAGAAACGCTTAATACCAGCTGGTCCTGATCATGCCCAAATTGCTGGCGCAAAGGGCGTTAGCGATTATTTTGATGCGTTATATCAGCATCACTTTACTGAATCTACAAACAGCCATGAGCAGGAAAATAGCACTGAGCCTACAAGTAGCATGCAGCAAGCTGAAGCGGTGCGTAATTTACTGCATCAAGCAGAACTGCAAACGCTGAGCAAGCTGCTTGATTACCTTAAACAGCATCCTAAAGTGAGGATTATTGGGCCGACCGATCCAACCAATCGAGCACCTACCATCTCAATCATTCCCGTTGGTCAGACGCCGCAAGCCTTGGTACAGAGTTTGGGTGAAGTCGGCATTCTTGCAGGAGCGGGGCATTTTTATTCCACTCGATTACTTGATGCAATGGGCATCGATTTAACGACTGGCGTTGCTCGTTTCTCAATGGTTCATTACAACTCGATGAGTGATGTTGATCGATTAATTGCCGCTTTAGATAGTATTTTATAACGATTGATGTTTTTGTTCACGACCAACTGCTTAATCATCGATTTAGCAGTAATAGCGATCGGGCATCATTCCGATGGCATGAATGTGTTTGAAATTACAGAGAGAAAAAGATGAAAACCAATATTCAACCATCTGTTGCCGTAATTGGCGCTGGGATCATTGGTGTATGCAGCGCATTAGAGCTGCAAAAGCGTGGATTTAAAGTGACGTTGGTTGAAACGCGGCATCCCATTGTTGGAGCATCGGTTGGCAATTGCGGCCTAATGGTTGTGGGTTCTGTCGTCCCTTTCTCTAAACCGGGAACCTTTAAGAAAGTGCCGGGTTGGCTGTTAGATCCGCAAGGGCCTTTGGCAATACGGCCAACATATCTGCCGAAATTGTTGCCGTGGTTTTTCAAATTTTTGATGGCGGCTAAGCCCGCTCGGATTGAAGAAATTAGTGAAGGGCTGGCTGCTTTAACCGAAAAAGCTGCTGATGCCTATCATCCGTGGTTGGAAGCTGCCGGCATCAGTGACATCGTCAAACCCTACGAAACCATAAAAGTGTATGACAAAGTCGCCGAGTTTTACGAGGAGCAGCCAAGTTTTACGAGGAGCGAGATCTGGGGTTTGATTATGAGCTGATTTCCAGTGAAAAACTTCGTGATTTAGAGCCAGATATTGCCGCTGATTTTGCCTGCGCCGTTGTGTTGAAGGGCTGGTATTATGTTTCTGATCCCGCGAGGTTGGTGAATGAGTTGTACAACTATTTTATCACCCAAGGTGGCAGCCTGATCACTGGTGAGGTCACCACTATTAATCGAGATCACCATCAGGCGAATTCAATCAATGTGCAGGGATACGGCGAGCTAACGGCCGACCATTTTGTCCTAGCCGCAGGAGCATGGTCGAAAAAACTGGCCGCCGAACTGGGAGATAAACTGCCAGTAGAGGCGTTGGCGGGTTATGCCACTACCGTTGCCGACTCAGGTGTTGAACTGAGGCACCCAATTACCTATGCCGCTGGAGGATTCGTCGTGACTCCGATGGAGGGCGGTTTGCGGATCGGCGGGACTATTGAAATGGCAGGTCTAGACAGCAAGCCGAATTACCAGCGGGCTAAAGTCATTGCACAAAAAACCCAACGGATCTTCCCATCAATAAAAAGCATTGAGGGCGTTGAGTGGATGGGCTATCGGTCATTTATGCCAGACACATTGCCGGTTATTGATCGCGCTTCGACGTGTTCTAATGTGTTTTATGCCTTTGGTCACGGACAGATCGGACTGACAACTGGCGCAATTACTGGTCAGTTGGTGGCGCAGATGGTCGCGCAGGAGCCAACTAGTATCGATATAAAACCTTATTCAGCTAAGCGATTTAAATAACCAATTCAATCGCTTATCAAGACCTCAGGTTAAGCATCAATTTTAATTGCCAATGAGGTCTGGAATTTTACGCAATCCATCATTAAATAAGAATGCATGTTGCCAAGAAACTCAACTTGAAATTGTTTGGTAATAAGGTGAGTAAAGGCTTTCATGTTGGTGCAGCAAATCTTAAGGATAAAGTCGTAATCACCAGTGGTGCCATGAGCTTCTAAGACTTGATCTAAACTTTGGAATAACTCAATCGCCTTATTACGGGCATCGGGAACACTCAACTCGCAGCCAATCATTACCATGGCCGAAATGTCGAATCCCGCGAGCTCGCGATTAACTAACGCAATATAACGCTCAATTAACCCAGCATCTTCCATCCGCTTGAGCCGACGGTAACATTGTGAGGGGGACAGGTTAATCCGCTCGGACAACTCGACCCTTGAAAGCCGGCCGTCGCATTGAATTTCGTTGAGGATGTGAACGTCATATTTATCCAAGGCTACTGATTGCACGTTCTATGCTCCAAAGTGATATTTTATGAATGATCTATACCCAAAATCATTGGAATTACAGTGCAGGTCTTTAGTTCCAGACAAAACCTAAGTACCGCCATCCGTGGCGGCAAAGCCGTCAAGGATGGAATAGCATGAGCTTATGGAAGCCCTTAGCTATTAATAAGCTCAGTGATTGTTATTCCATACGTAGACACAAAATGTTCTGGAAACATTTTGAACGCCGCTTGCGGCGGCCTTTGGTGAAATACAGGGATGTATTTCATAATAAAGCTGCGGTTTCAAGGATGACGGGTATATGCACACAAACATAACATCAAATTGGTTACAAAGTCAGCGGATAAATTGGATCATCTTAGCGTTGTGAAGCCCGTGTAATGGATTATTTAAGTAAGCTTGCGTATAGTGAGGCCAATATTTTTTACTAGACAGACAAGCGATATGACCAGCTACTACCTTCATACATTAAATGCCCAACAGGTGCTGGATGCGATTGCCAAAGGGCTGCCAAGTGTCCGGATTTCTACTGATCTGAACATTTCAGAGCAGGATTTTTCTATAATAGATAAGGCCTTAGTACTCGATGATGAAAACCAACTGACTGTTGACGAACTCAAACGAATTGTCAAAAAGAAACAGCGAATCTACCTCTGTAGTGATGGCGATATCGACCCGCTTGAAGATCGCTCTTCGGGCTACTACAAGCTCGCTCCCACTGCTGGGGCTCCTCTGCTAGAAATTAGTGGGGTTAAGATGCATATCTCTAAAGGAACCGATCCCTTTACTAGTGCTTCCGAAATGGCTCAACAAGCGGTGCGCAAGGGCGACAAGGTGTTGGACTGTTGTAGCGGATTGGGTTATGCAGCGATCGCAGCCCATCGAATAGGGGCCAGCGAGGTACTAACTATTGAGTTGAGTCGTTCTGTAATGGGGCTGCGCGCGCAAAATCCTTGGTCAAAAGACTTGAATAATGAAGGCATTGTCCAACGTCAGGGCAGTAGCTTTGAGCTAATAGGCACCATGACAGATGCTTCTTTTGATGCGGTTATTCATGATCCACCGCGATTTTCGCTGGCTGGCGAGCTTTATAGTGAAGAGTTTTATAGCGAGATATATCGCGTATTACGCCCAGACGGTCGGCTTTTTCATTACACTGGTAATCCACACGTTATCAAGAAAGGCAGTAGTTTTGTTGATGGCGTTATCCGTAGGCTTGAAGCCGCAGGCTTTAAGCGCATAGTAAAGGTTGAGCATCTGATGGGCGTCAGTGCGCAGAAATAGACCATAGCGCTCAGCTGAGCCTAAACGAGCCAATAAGTATGTTTGTATCGCTAATCAGCGATGAAAACATACTTATTTTCTACACCATTATCGCTTCTTGCCCATATCAATAAGCCCCCCGAGTTAACTCGATTGGACTTTAACCGTAAACGTGTTTATTGTGCTGCAATAAGCAAATTAGACCAAGGTTATAGACCCGATTGAAGACGTTAAATAATGCACTTCTGACTAATATATTGAATGAAGTAAGGCCTTTACTTGGCAGTGGCAAAGTCGCCGGTTATATTCCTGCATTAGCACAGATCAGTGGCAGTAATTTAGGCATTGCGGTGTGCACCCTCGATGGTGAAGTTTTTCATGCCGGCGATGCTGAATTGCCATTCTCAATCCAAAGTATTTCTAAGGCCTTGAGTTTGACCTTGGCTGTTTGTAATTTTGAATCAGAAGATATTTGGTCTCGAGTAGGAAAAGAGCCGTCGGGGCAAGCATTTAACTCAATAATTCAATTGGAGTTTGAGCGTGGAGTGCCGCGAAATCCCTTTATTAATGCCGGCGCTTTAGTGATCAGCGATTTATTGGCTGACAAACTCAATACACCAAAATATTCCTTAATGGAGTTGGTACGTCGCTTATCAGATAACCCAAAAATACAATTTAATAAGCATGTCGCCCGCTCTGAATTTCAGCATTCAGCGCGCAATAGTGCCATTGCTTATTTAATGAAAGATCACGGTAATTTTAATAATGACGTTGATAAGGTTTTAGTGGATTATTTTCAGGCGTGTTCAATTGAAATGAGTTGTGTTGATTTGGCCAGAACCTTTAGTTATTTAGCTAATCGTGGCATTCCAGTGGGCCAAAATAAGCCGCTTATTTCGGCTAAATCCTGCAAGCAGCTTAATGCGTTACTAGCAACCTGTGGTTTATATGACGAAGCAGGAGATTTTGCTTATCGGGTTGGCATGCCCGGAAAGTCTGGCGTTGGTGGTGGCATCATTGCGATTATTCCCGCAGAGATGAGCATTTGCGTGTGGTCACCTGAACTAAACCCATCGGGTAATTCACTCGCGGGAATTGCGGCATTAGAGCTGTTAACAGATAAATTAGATCGGTCAATATTTTAAAAATTCAGTAAATTTTGCTTATTTAACCTGAGTTCTGGATAAGAGTTTTGTAAACCATTGAAATAAAGGTATTACATGAACTATAAATTCCAGTGACGTAATTTTAGTGGATATCACGAGTTCTCTGCTCCAAGCAGAACTCAAGTACCTACATCCGTGTAGGCAAGGCGTTTTCACGACTAAATAGCTGGCTATTTAGAGTGAAAACAACGCTGATAGGCGCTAAAATAGCGTTGTTGGGCAAATTCGGTTATCCGGAACTCAGGTTATTTATTATCATTAAATTTATCTCTAATCGCTAAAAATTCATTTAAATTGTCAAAAAATATATCAACCAACTTGGGATCAAAGTGCTTTCCTTTATCCTCTTTAAATAGGTTGAATATTTTTTCGTCATCCCATACTTTTTTATAGCAACGTTCGCTACCAAGGGCATCAAATACATCAGCTAATGCTGTTATACGCCCGTAGATATGTATATTTTCACCACTAAGACCTTGCGGATAGCCACTACCATCATATTTTTCATGATGTTCATAAGCTACGATAGCTGCTGCTTTTAGCAGTGGTCTTGATGAGTCCGTTAGCATGTCATAGCCAATCTGCGCATGTGTCTGCATAATTCTCCATTGTTCAGCATCAAGTTTACCTGGCTTATTTAAGATCGCGTCTGGTATGCCTACTTTTCCAATGTCATGCATTGGGCTTGCTTGCTTGATAAGCTCAGCTTCATCCTCACCTAAACCTGAATAAAGAGCCAGCAACTTTGAATACTCAGCAACCCTTCTTACGTGGTTGCCAGTCTCTTTGCTGCGAGTTTCACCAATAGCCCCCATCCTAAAAATAACTTCGCGCTGTGTTTCTGTTATTTCATCATGGAGTTGTTCGACTTTTTTTCTATCTGTAATGTCGAATCTTGTGGAGATATATCCAATATGCTTTCCAGCAGAATCGAATTCAGGTTCTACTTGTGATTCGATCCAATAATACCCACCATGTTTCGTTCTATTTTTCAAAATTAACTTTATGCTCTTTTTTTGCTTTATTGTTTTCCATAAGTTTTTAAATACTGATGAGGGCGTATCTGGATGCCTGACGATATTATGTGAATGCCCCACCAATAACCACTTATTTTGCAGAATGCCTGACTTGCATGCGTTATCTTTCCTGTTAAATCTGTTTTTGAAAAAATAACATTCCTATCGAAGGCATCGAGAGTTTTATTTAGTGTATTTTCGGTATTAAAACGGTCTTCAACATCTTTCAACAGCATGCCGAGAAATGCTGTTGCTGGTGTGAAAATAAGAACCAGTGGCAAGGCAACCGTGGCCATTACTATTCCTGCAACATCTGCTGGGAGCTGAGTAAATAAGAGAACTTCGACGATATGCACCAACAGACCAAACAATAAAAGCTGTATGATGCATACTTTCACCCAGCCTTTATGAACACAGTAACGATAGCTTAAACCAAGGCTGGTAGAAGCGATAATAACGGCAACACCAACATACATGCCCCCACCACCGAGAAATAACCGATATCCTCCTGCTAAAGCAGCAGCAATAACTGAAACGACGGGGCCACCGAATAAGCCTGCCATGCTCAGGACTACCGTACGAGGGTCGAAAATGACTCCAGGCATAACCTCAATGGGCAAAATCATGCCTATAATGCAAACCCCTCCAAAAATCAACCCTGACACTACTTGTTTTGTAAGTTCATTTTTGTTTGTAAAACGAATGGCAAAGCTCTGTAATAAGCTAAGTGACAGTAGTAGAGCAGTAGCTTTGATGAGTTCAATTATCATAAGTATAAAGAGGATTTTCCGTTAAAAGCGTAACTTGATTTAGTTGCCAGGGCAAACGGGTCAAATTTATACAGTCGACATGCCAACTGTTAAAACCTTCATCATGTAAGCATTGTCCCAGCCCGCTTTTAGCCGTTTACTCTTAATTCCTACTTTCACTGTTTTTTCGTTCTT
>Ga0209395_1007189_pt1 | contig 11785 bp, 7 predicted proteins | sample GOMGulsemesocosm_3_FD_184635 | JGI IMG/M metagenome (GOLD analysis project Ga0209395, IMG submission 184635) | Methane-oxidizing microbial communities from mesocosms in the Gulf of Mexico - GOM9D Gulf of Mexico (SPAdes) (version 2) | ecosystem: Environmental > Aquatic > Marine > Cold seeps... | reverse complement strand
GTGCGAAACTTTACTACTTACGTGAGCGTTCTGGTAAATCTGCACGTATCAAAGAGAAACTTCCTGCTAAAAGAAAGTAGATCTTTATACGTAGTAGTATTTAGTTCAGATAAAAAAGGTCGATATCATATGATATCGGCCTTTTTTGTTTTTTATTTTGAAACATGTTGTGAATAAAATAGTTTAAAAGCTTCAGATGTAATAGGGCGGCTAAAGTAATATCCTTGTATTTCATCACATCCTATTTCAGATAAAAACGCTTGATGCTCCTTGTTTTCGACTCCTTCGGCAATAAGAGACATGTTTAGATTTTTACCTAAACTGACTATGGTTTGAACTATATCCCGATCTTCTTTTGAATTATGACATTCTAAAATAAATGACTGGTCTATTTTGAGTTTATCAACTGGGAATTGTTTTAAATATGATAGAGATGAATATCCAGTACCAAAATCATCAATAGAGAGCTGTACTCCAATCTCTTTTAATTGTAATAGCATCGCAATCGTATCTGTTTCTTGATGCATTAAAACGCCCTCAGTTATTTCCAACTCTAGGTTTTCCGGCGGAAGTTGTGTTTGCTTTAATATTTCCTTCACTAAATTTATAAAATTAGGCTGACTAAATTGTCTCGGTGATATATTCACAGCAACAATTAAATTAATGTCTTGCTCAAGCCACTTTTTTGCCTGAATGCATGCAGCGTTTAAAATCCAGTTTCCTAAAGGTATAATTAACCCAGACTGTTCAGCTAAAGGAATAAATTCAGCTGGTGATATGGGGTTGCCATCTAATGTCCAACGACACAGTGTTTCAACACCAATAATTTGATTGGTATTTAAATGTAGTTGAGGTTGGTAATGTAAAAATAGATCATTATTTTGAATGCCTGACTTTAATGCTTCTATTAATGCTATCTGCCGATTTAACTTATTACCTAATTCTGAAGAGTAAAAAACTAAACTAGAATGGTCTATTGCAATCGCTTGCTCTAAAGCTGAACGACCATTCTTGAGTAGTTCACCACTTGTGCTTCCATGTAGCGGATAATCAACTATGCCAAAGTCTAGTTCTATAGAAAGCTCGCCGCATTGCGTCATAAATGGATTTTCAACGGATAATTCTATCGTTTTATATAGAGTCTGAATTTCACTCGAATCACTAGGATTTTCAATTATGCAAACAAAGGATCTTTCATTAAGTTGAAATAGGTGAGTTTGATGAGAGATATTAAAGTCAGACAAACAAGTTTGTAAGTTTTTTGTTACTGTTATTTGTAACTCTTTAGCGGCATCAAGTCCGTGAGATGTCATAAAAGCATTAAATTTTCTGATTTCTAATAACATCATTGAAAATGGTGGGGGTGAATTTTGGGATAAATGAGTGTTTAGGTGTTTAACGAGTTGATTTAAATTATATAAGCCAGTTATTGAATCATGAAATGCCTGATAATATAGCTCATTTTGCGCTATTTTTTGCTCTGTAATATCTACAATATGCACGTCAACTTGATTAACATCATCTAAGCGATGGAATTCACATAATAAGGTTTTTGACTTTAACTGATGCTCTATTTTGACAACTTGTTTAGTTTGTTTTTTTAAATTCTTAATTATCGTATGGAGGTTTTTTGGTAAAAGAACCTCTAAATCACTTTTCTTTGTTGAGACAGAAATTGATAGGTCATGGGCTGCTGGATTTGCATATACAACTTTCTCATATTCGTTCAGAGATAAAATAGGGTTAGGGTTTCGCATTGGAAAAAGGGCTAATCGGGCACTTTTTGCACTATGTTCTAAGTAGCCTTTTACATATCGTCCAACAACTAAGGTGATCACAAATAAAATAAGGCTAAATGCAGCTACGGTCCATGATGTTTTATTTAATTCACTTTTAGTTTTTTGATAACCTGAATCCACTCTGAGGTTTAATTTGTTTAAAATTTCATCAAGATGAGGCAGTGCAGCTTCTCGTCTCAAGGTTACCTGAGCTAATTGGTTTCTTGCTAATTGCCATTGGGTTTGTTCTGAAGATAAATTAGCAGTTAAATCTAATGCGATTTTTTTTATTTGATTAACTTTAGCTATTAATGAACTTTTAAGTTGGGGGTTGTTTAACTTTTTAGTTAACTTTATAAGTTCAGAGTCAAGTTCTCTAATTTTGGCTTCATGTAATCGTATATAAACATTATTTTCATCTTTTGCATAATATTCATATAATAATCTTTCTTGTTCAGATAATAAAGCAACGACGTTTTTGATTTGAGAAAGAGTAGGGATTTCATTTTCAACTAAATTTAAGGTCGATTTTTCAACTTTTGAAAGTGAGAAATATACTAATGCAGATAAACATAGACCCAAAAACATGATGGTTAAATAAAAAATAACAGATTTTAATTTTGATGTAATTATAACCAAGTGTAGTCCCTTAAATATTGTTTTTATACTCGATCTTGAGTATTCGACATTATCATATCAACTACAAGCGTGTTCAGAAAAAGAATCGCTTTTGATTACTTTAAAGTATGATAATATCAGCTGTATATAATAGTGTACTAGTGTAACCTTAAGTTTACGGAGTTCGGTTTTGGATCAGAAATTAGCTTCTCTTCGCTCACAAATAGATGCTTGTGATACAGAGTTAGTCGCCATTTTGGCGAAAAGAAATAAGATTACAGCGCAAGTTGGACAAATAAAAAGAGATTCTGGAAAACCAGTTTATATTCCTGAGCGAGAAATTGAGTTGTTAGAAGCTCGCAGAGCACAAGCACAAGCGCAAGGTGTATCTGGGGATTTAGTGGAAGATATTTTACGCCGGATGATGAGAGAATCATACCAAAATCAACAATCAGAACTAGCGTGTGTTGCACCTGATTTATCTCCTGCTGTGATCGTTGGCGGAAATGGTGTCATGGGGCAGTTATTCGCTAAGCAATTACGTCGATCAGGTATTGAAGTTAGAATTTTAGATAAAGATCAACAAAGCGCTCAAAAGGAGGTTTTAGCTGGGGCAAAATTAGTCTTAGTATCTGTACCAATTAATAAAGTAGAAATGATAATTGATGGGTTACCTAAGCTTGATGATGATTGTTTATTAGTCGATATTACGAGTGTTAAAGAAAAGCCTGTAAAAGCTATGCTGACATGTCATAACGGACCTGTATTGGGGTTACACCCAATGTTTGGTCCTGATATTGAGCACTGGGTTAAACAAACGATTGTTGTGTGCCGTGGTAGAGGTGATGTAAAAACCGATGCTCTACTAGCCCAGCTTAAGATTTGGGGAACTCAATTAGTAGAGATGGATGCTAAAAAGCATGATGAAGCAATGCAAATAGTGCAAGTTATGCGACATTTGACAACTTTTGTCTATGGTCAGTTTTTAGCAAAACAAACGCATAGTTTACGCGAAATCAAAAGTTGCTCTTCGCCAATATACCAATTAGAGTTGATGATGGTCGGCCGTTTATTTGCACAATCACCCGGTTTATATTCAGATATTATGTTGGCACAGTTTGACAATGTTGAATCGTTACTTGAAGACTATAAAGATATTTACGAGCAAACTTTAGTTAAATTAAAAAATGGCGATAAAGCGGGGTTAATTGCAGGTTTTAGTGATGCAAAAAGTTACTTTTCTGATTCGGCTGAATCTTTTTTGAAACAGAGTCGTGCTCTACTAAATAAGGCGAATGATTCTAAGGTATTAGATTAATAAATCTGCTTCACGTTTTTATTTAGGCCACTTCGTGGCATATGTTAGATAAAAGGATCCGTTAGTTTTTAAGATAACTGCGCTTTTGAAATCGCGCAGTTATACTTATAAAATTTTCCTTCATCAAAGTATAAACCTTAGAACAGGCTTAATTGGGAAAGTTTTATTTTGTCACTTCAACTTGCGTCATTGACTCACTTGGGTAACAGCCAAGAATTCGAACATATTCAGTTACTTCTTTTAAATCTTCAAGCGCTTGCTGTGTATTACTTTGAATTAAGTTAGCTTCTAAATCCACATAGAAAACTTCTTCCCATGGGTTACCTGGAACAGGTCGTGACTCAAGCTTAACTAGGTTAATACTATGCTGTTTAAAAATCATCAAAGCATCAGCAAGTGAGCCTGCATTTTGACTTGTTGCCATTATTAAACTTGTCTTAGTTGGGATCTGTTTTGATGTTTGCATTGGCTTTCTTGCAACAACAATAAATCTGCTATGATTTTCAACTTGATTTGCAACAGCAGATTGCACAACTTCTAAGCCTGCTTTTATTCCAGCTTGTTGTGAAGCGATAGCTGCACTATTTGGTGTTTCTAATGCTTTAGCAATTGCGCTAGAAGTTGAATCACAGTATTCAAGTTGAATATTATCTAAGCCTTGAATAAATTGACTACATTGTGTAAATGGTTGTGGGTGACCAAATATTTTTGTGATATTTTCAATTTCAAGTCCATCTTTAGCAATTAAACAATGTTCTATTGACTGTGTTAATTCACCAACGATTGCAACTTGAGCGTGTTGTAATAGATCAAAAACTTCATTGATACTACCCGAGCAAGTATTCTCAATGGGTAATAATCCAAAGTCGGCTTGGCCTGTTTCAACTTTATTGGTTATTTCAAAAAAGCTTGAACAGCCTAGTTCTACTATATGATCACTGCGGCGACTAAAGTATTTATGACATGCCAATTGGCTGTATGAACCTTGACCACCTAAATATGCAATGCGATTGGTTTCACCTTTTATATCTGGATTGATATTTTGTTGCAACATTGCTTGTTGATGTAAAACAGAATCTTCAATAATAGTTTGAAAAACACTATTAACATAATAAGCATCTAAACCAAGAGATTTACCATACGAAATTAACTTTTCTAATAGCGCAACTTCTCTTTGTTCATCTCTAATTGGTTTATTGTTGGATATTTTATATTCAACAACAGAATGACTAATACGACGTCGTTTTGTCAGTAGTATTAATAATTCAGAATCAATCTCATTGATATCTTTTCGTAATGCTTGTAATGCATCATTAGCCATAGTTATTTCCTCATTCCCGGTTTTTAAATTTATAACAAAAAAAGCCTCCCATTTGGGAGGCTTGTATTTGTCGCTGACTTTTTTATGTCGTGACTAAACCGCCTCCCGTTTGGGGTGGAGTATAAAAAACATAAAGAAAAATCGAGCATAAATTCGTTTCATAACGTTAATTTAAAAATTAGAGCGCCATAAGTCAATAAATGATTTAATTATTTTTACAAAGATAATATTTTTCTGGGGTTAAATTAAATATTTATAGAAATTAATCTGCTTATATATAAAAAAGGTGTTGTTTCAGCTGAGTTTATTTTATATTTAAGGGGTTGATGGCAAAAGCCATTTTTGAAAATAATTGTATAGGTTTAATTTTGAAGTATAGCCGTTTGCCATCCCGTTATGGAAGAAATTCTCTGAGCGTTAAATTATCTGTTTTAATTGCAGTTATTTGTTTAATTGCAGGAATGAGTGCAGCTGTCTTGATGCTTAAATCTGAACGTAAACAATTAATTTATGAAGAGCACGAGGCATTAAAGAGAACTGGAGAACATTTTATCAGCCAGTTTGATCAAATTATTGATAATAAAACAAAGATCGCGACTAAAGCTAACTTTGTTGTAAAGCAGCAATTGTTTGAATATAACTTTATTAAGCAAAATCAAAAGAATATTGAATTTGATCACTCACAAGATTCAGTGGTTAGAAGTATTGCATTAGATGGTTTATCTGCGGCCTATATTCCAGAATCAAGTTTTAACAAGTCCTATAAAAAATTATTTTATGATACTGAGGTACTTTGGCAAATAATTTCACCTACTTTAACTAAAGATTTTTTCAATTTTTACTTTATTAGTAAAGATAATTTTATTCGCGTATCTCCACCTAATTGGGCTGTACAATTAGAACCAGATCATAAATTTAAAGATGATCTATTTTATTCAGTTGCATTAGAAGAAAATAACCCTTCAAGAAGTCCCGTGTGGACACCTGTTTATTATGATGATATTTGGCATAAATGGGTTGTAAGCTTAATTGTCCCTCTATATTACAAAAATGAGTTTTTAGGCATAACAGGTAGCGACTTAATCTTCCAAGATTTAATTAAACACTTTTCAGTGTCTGATAATGAACAGCAGTTCTTTATCTTTAACAAAAAAGGGCAAATATTATCACATCCATCAATTAATAGTTTGATTGAAAAGAAAGAAGGGGATATGAATCAATTACTAGAAACAAATGATTTAATTCCTCAACATCTAAAAGAATTAGTACAGTTAGCTATTAAAAAAGACTTACTTAATTTACCAAGTTCATTTATTGAAGATAAAGAAGTACATATCGTCAATATTCATAAAATGTCACCGTTTGATTGGTATATAGGCGTCTATAAAAAGCGTTCCACTATTTTATCTGCATTGGATGAATTAGAAATTAAATTCTTTGGTTTGTTTGTCATTTACACTGCTTTAGTGGTTATTTTATTACATCAATCATTGAATGAATTATTACTAAAGCGTGTTATTACATTGGTGCATTCAGTTAATGCTTTCGGTAAGAGTAAAGGTAAATCAAAAGTTGACTTCCCTGAGGCAAATAAAGATGAAATAGGCGCATTAAATGGTGCGTTTAAAACGATGTCTGAAGAAATCACGAAGCATTTAGATGATTTAGATCAACGAATTTTAGAAAAAGAAGAGGCGGAGTTAGCCGCTAAACGTCTAAATAAAGCCGTTGAATTTTCTGGTAGTGCGGTTGTTATCGCTGATTCTGATTTAAATATTGTGTATGTAAATCCTAAAATGCCTGAAATGACAGGTTATCAAGAAAAAGAACTAATAGGGTCTTCAATACTGAATATTATTGCACAAGAAATGCAAATATTGGTAGATGACATAGAGTTAGACCTCAAAAGCAGACATTATTGGAGAGGAGATACGCTATTTCGGAATGTTTACAATAAAGCCATTTGGGTATCTTTGAGTATTTCTCCTATTAGAAATGAAGATAGCTCAATTACCAGTTACGTGGCATCAGCACAAGATATTAGTTTTGTAAAAGAAAGCCAACGTAAAATGGAACAGTTAGCATATTACGATACATTAACAGGATTATCGAATCGTGCATTTTTTAGAATGCAACTTAGAAAATCAATGGCGTTGGCTGCTAGAGGTCATTATTCATTTGCTTTATTTTATTTTGATTTAGACGAATTTAAACGTATTAATGATACTTTAGGACATGATGCTGGTGATCAGTTGTTACTTGAAGTTGCAAATCGATTGAAATATAGATTAAGAGCCGAAGATACCATTGCTAGGCTCGGTGGTGATGAGTTTGCTGTTTTACTAAGTGGTATTAATGATAGAGAAAAAGCGACTGAAGTTGCAAATACAATTCAAGAGACTTTAAATAAACCCATTAAACTAGTTAATGATGAGGTCATAGTAAGCGCTAGTATTGGTATCACGTTAGCTCCTCAAGATAGCTCTGAAGAAGACGAATTGTTAAAACATGCTGATCTAGCCATGTATGAAGCCAAAGCAAAAGGGCGTAATACCTATCATTTTTATAACCCAGATCTGAATGCTGCCGCCAAAGAACGCATGTTGATTGAAAATGAGTTAAGAATTGCATTAAAAGAAAAGCAATTTGAATTACATTATCAACCACAACTTGATAGTAGAACACGCGCCATAGTTGGATATGAAGCACTGATCCGCTGGTTCCACCCTGTGAGAGGAATGATATCTCCTGATAAGTTTATTCCTATTGCTGAGAGTACAGGTATTATTGTTGAACTTGGTGAGTGGGTTTTATGGGAAGCATGTCGCTTTGCAAAAAGACTGGTTGAACAGAATATTGAAAATAATGTTTCAATTAACCTATCTGCAAGACAATTTAAAGACAGTAATTTAGTTGATTTGTTATCTAAGATATTAAAGAAAACAGGTGCGAGTGCTAATAATGTACATTTAGAATTAACTGAAAGTATGTTAATGGGTGATATAGAAGCAGCCATAGCGCAATTACATGAACTTAAAGCTTTAGGGCTCTTATTATCCATTGATGACTTCGGTACTGGGTTTTCTTCATTAAGTTATTTAAAGCGTTTCCCTGTGGATATTCTTAAAATTGATAGATCTTTTGTAAAAGATATTCCACAAGATGCAAGTGATATGGCGATTACCGCCGCTATAATCGCAATGGCAACAAAATTAAAACTTAACTTAGTTGCGGAGGGGGTTGAAACAGTTGAGCAAATTGAATTTTTAGAACAAAATGGTTGTTTTATAGTTCAAGGTTATTACTTTAGTCCACCTTTAGCTGAAGGTAAGTTAGAGCAGTTTAGAAATACCTTAAAAGCTTAATTTAAAGTATGACTACTGCTCTTTACTATACTTGAACTTAATGATGATCTAATAATTGATAAATCAATTTTTTAACAGTTTGTGGCTCAAATGGTTTATCACACATCGCGTTTACACCAGATTGTGCAATATTTGCAAGATGGGTTTCATTTGCTTCAGAAGAAACCATTAGGATGGGTACGTGGGATTGTTGAGATTCATTTCGTATAAACTCAGCTAATTCTTGACCATTGATTTCAGGCATATTGTAGTCAGTTACAATTAAATCAAACATAACTGCATTTAAAATTGAAATTGCCTGTTGGCCGTCTTCAGCTTCATTGAAATGCTGAATACCTAAATTAGTTAAAACACGTCTAATATGATTTCGAGCAAGCCTTGAATCATCAACAATTAAAACTCTTATATCATGCACATCGTAAAGGTTAAGCTCTAATTCTTGAGGGCTTAAAATATCTAAGGTCGCATTAATCGCTTTACCTAAATTTTCTCTGGTAAAAGGTTTAGGTAGGATAGCAATAATGCCTGATTGCTTAAACTTCTCTAAGGTTTGTTTTCTAGTTTCACTAGAAATTAACATAAATGGCACGTCATCAATATTATCATCTATTTTTATAGAATTTAATAAATCCAAAGCACTACCATCATTGAAATGCAGGCAACTGATCACAAGATCTGGTGTATTTAACTTTATTTTGTCAAAAGCTTCAGTCTGATTTTTAGCATGTTCAATATGCGTAATGCCTTCAAGTTTTAGCTCTTTAATAATAAAGTTACGTTGAGTTAAAGAGGGCTCTACAAGTAAAATATGTAAATCAGAAGGTGATAAACTTATCATATTAACCTCCCGCTATTTTTACTTTAAAGCCTGAGCTTTCTAATATCGATTTGAGCTTTGCTCTGTCATCTCCTTGAATTTCAATAACACCATCCTTAACGGCTCCACCTTGGCCCATTTTACTCTTAATTGTTTTTGCTAATTTTTTAATGTCTTGATCTTTTGGATCTATACCAACAACTAGCATTACGCCTTTTCCTTTTCGGCCTTTTGTTTGGCGTTCAATTCGAATAAAGCCATCTTTAAATAGTTTAACATCCTCAGTTTTTTGCTCTTTTTGTTGTTCTATTCGGCCAAAATCTGTTGAATAAACTAAATTAGAATCTTGCATAAACTTACCTTAAGAGTCGTGAAATTATAAAATTTGAATATAAAAGTCTTTTAACTTTATGATTTTTTATAAAACTTTCTAAATTGTTTTTATATTATAGTGGAATAAGGGCGAGAGTTTTAAGCATTTAGCGCGTTATTTTCTTACTTTAGTAAGAAATAAGCAAAAAGATGATTTAAATTTACAACTTATGTTGAAAAACATCAGTTTTACAGCTTTATTTATATTTAGTATATCCCATTAATAAAAATATACATTATTCTCAATAAAGGAAAATATAATGAGTTTGAATAAAAATTTTTCATCTGACGGTAAATTATTCACAATACAAATAAAAGGAAAATTTGACTTTAACTTAGTTCAAGCTTTTCGTTCAGCATACTCTGAAATTGGCGATAAAACGCCAAAAGTGATTATCGATTTACGTGAAACTGATTATATGGATAGCTCTGCTTTGGGTATGTTATTGAACATGAAAAAATCCCTAGGAGACTCTGTTTCAAGTATACAAATAGCGAATTGTAGACCTCAAATAAAAAAAATATTACAGATATCTCGTTTCGATAAAAAATTTGATATAGATTAAGTGATGATTTAAAAACACCCTAAATATTATTGATGTTTTACTTTTTTATCCGTCACTATCTGGAGTTATATTTGCATATTTTAGTTGTTGATGATCAGGCATTAAATTGTACCTTATTGAAGTTTATGCTTGAGCAAGAATCACATACCGTTTTTTGTGTCTCCAATGGCAAAGAAGCCGTAGAGCAATTTACTGATATTAATCCTGATATTGTATTATTGGATGTGATGATGCCCATCATGGATGGATTTGAGGCTGCGCCACTGATCAAGAAGCAAGTAAGCGATGTTTATCTTCCTATTATATTTATCACTGCTTTGGATGACCAAAGGAGCTTAACACGTTGTTTAGAAGTGGGTGGTGATGACTTCATCAGTAAACCATTTGATAAAATAATCCTATCAGCAAAAATTAAAGCACACTCTCGTACCAGAGAACTAAGCCAAAAAAGTTTTGAACAAAAAAAACTATTGGAGTTTCATCAAAATGAAGTTCAAAGAGAGCATGAAATTGTTGAACATATTTTTAAAAATGCCTTAATTGAACATCTTAATGTACCAGATATTATTGATTACCACTTATCTCCTGCTTCTATGTTTAATGGTGATTTATTTTTGGTATCTCCCAGTCCAATAGGTGGCTTATATATCATGTTAGGTGATTTTACCGGACATGGCTTAGCTGCGGCCATAGGCGCACTTCCGACTTCAAAAATATTTTATAGTATGGCGCATAAAGGACTTACGGTTGGTGAAATAGCAACTGAACTTAATAATATGTTAGCAGATCTATTGCCTGGGCACATGTTTTGCGCTGCCTCCATTCTTGAGCTTAATAAAACAGGTCGTAGTGTAAATGCTTGGCTAGGTGGTTTACCTGATGGATATATATTAGATGAAATAGGCCAAGTTAAAAGAGAGTTAGAATCTCAACATATGGCGTTAGGTATTTTGGAAAGCTATGAATTTGAAGATAACATAGTTCACTTTGAAGTAGAAAATACAGACCGTATACTCGTTTTTACTGACGGTATAATAGAGGCATCTGATACAAACGATGATTTTTTTGGTGAGGAACGTGTATTAGAAATTATGTCAGGTTCAAAGCAAGCTAAAATTGGAGATGTTGTTAATGCTGTAAAAGACTTTAGTGGTGATATTGAACAACAAGATGATTTGAGCTTAGCACTAATACATTGTAAAGCGACCCCCTTACCGGATGATGAACCGCGAAGCTTCTCTCAAATTCCTATGACTTTTACCGTTAAATTAAAACATGAACAACTAAAGGCATCAGATCCTGTTGTTCAATTCGTTGATTTAGTTTGCAGTATTGAAGGTGCTTCAGAGCACAGGTCTAATTTATTTTTACTACTATCTGAAGCTTATAATAATGCACTTGATCATGGTATTTTAGGTCTAAACTCCCAGGGTAAAGATACTGAAGAGGGGTTTTATGAATATTATGAACAAAGAGCTGAAGCTTTATCACAATTGAATTCAGGCTCATTAGATTTCACTGCTTTTTATCAACCAGACAATCAAACTGTCCTGTTTACTATAGAAGATTCAGGTGATGGATTTTGCACGACACATAGACATCATGCCGATAACAAAACTCATTCTCACGG
>Ga0209395_1007185_pt1 | contig 11792 bp, 13 predicted proteins | sample GOMGulsemesocosm_3_FD_184635 | JGI IMG/M metagenome (GOLD analysis project Ga0209395, IMG submission 184635) | Methane-oxidizing microbial communities from mesocosms in the Gulf of Mexico - GOM9D Gulf of Mexico (SPAdes) (version 2) | ecosystem: Environmental > Aquatic > Marine > Cold seeps... | reverse complement strand
CATTAAAGACATTTATTATATTATTGCTATATATATTTCGATAATGATTCAAGCACAAGCATCGGAGTCCGTTAGCATTGATTCAGCAAATCAATGGAGAAAAATAAATTTAACACAAAGTGAACAAGACTGGCTTGCCAAGTACCCTGTAATAAGTCATGGCACCAGAGCAGGAATAGCCAACAAGCCCTTTGAATATACCGATGAACAAGGAAACCACAAAGGATTAACAGCAGATTACTTGCAAATTATGAGTGAAAAACTCGGTATATCAATAGAGTCAAAATATAGAGTAGATAATAAAATAAAACTAGTGAGAGGCCTTCAAAATCAAGATATTGATCTGGCAACTTATTTACACCGTGGACCAGGTGTGCCAGTAGACATAAGCTTTAGTAAGGCAATAATTAAAATGCCGTTAGTATTACTAGGTCGTAAAAGCAGCCCCATTATACAAAGCTTAGATAACATCACTACAGAGCGAATTATTGTACAAAAAAAGACTTTTGCACACACTATACTTAAAAATTATCACAGCTCCCTGTCACCAAAGTTTGTTGATTCGGTAACCCAAGGCATTGAAGCTATATCAGCCGGAGACGCTGATATTTTTATTCAAAATGCTTTTTCTCTTGAATATGAACAGCGTAAATTAGGCATTGAAAATATAAAAATACTCGCCACTACTCCATATACCTATGATTTGCATTTTGCGGTGGCCTCCTCTATGAGTCCTTTACTCACTTTATTTGAAAAGGTTATCAATGATACTTCACCATTAGAAAGACGTTTAATCTTTGATAAATGGATCAACATCGAAGTTGAACGCAAAATAGATTATTCACTTTTATTACAAATTTTAGTATTTGTCATTGTTATCATCATCGCAATTGTTGCTTCTTTTACCTACTGGAATCGGCGTTTGGCCGATGAAGTAATCAGCCGAACTAGCGAATTACGTGATCTAGCCCGGCATTTAAATAATGTTAGAGAAGAAGAAAAGTCGAGATTATCTCGAGAAATACATGATGAGTTAGGCCATTCTCTTACTGGACTCGTTGTCGGTATCAAACGTTTACGTGCACTCACCACAGATGAAAAGTGCATAGAAAAAACTAAAGAATTAAATGAATTAGTGCTCTGCGCTTCAAAAACCTCAAAACAAATCATGACAGATCTGAGACCTAGTATTTTAGAAGACTTAGGGTTAGTGGCTGCAATAGATTGGTTGGCAAATGATTTTAAAATAAAACATGATGTTAGCTGCAAAGTAAACGCAAGGGACTTACCAGTAAAGTTAAAAGATGAAGCTGCAATAGCACTATTTCGTATCGTACAAGAATCGCTAACTAATATCGCCAAACATGCTAAAGCAGAACAAGTAAAAATTAGTATATTCATTGAAAACAAAACTTTAAAGTTATCTATTTCTGACGATGGCAAAGGACTTGAAGCAGGCTTTAAAAGCAAACTAGGCTCATACGGCCTAAAGGGCATGCATGAACGAGCCATAGCACTCGGCGGAGAAATGAAAGTCAAAAGTGAAAGTAGCCAGGGCGTACGATTAAAAATAGAAATTCCTATTAATAAACAAACCTGTTGTGAAAATCCTTCAATAGATAATTAGTAAAATTATGTTGACTTAAAAATATCAGGTTTTTCCTACAATTTATTGTAAATTTAGCCTATTTAATTCATAGCAAATGAATTGATATGCTAGTTTAGAGTCGCTAAACATACTGATGTAATGACATTTAAATTCAGTATGAGCATAAACATTAGGAAGTAAGATGAAGAAAATTGCCGTTTTAACTGCGCTATCTATTTTATTATTCAACATACCCGTTTGGGCTGAGCAGAACCCTAAAACACCTAATATCATCTACATTTTAGCGGACGACTTAGGCTACAGTGAACTTGGAGTTTATGGGCAAAAAAAAATAAAAACCCCCAATATAGACAAGTTAGCTAAACGAGGCATGCTATTTACTCAGCATTACTCTGGAAGTGCCGTGTGTGCGCCCTCTCGGTCTAGCTTTATAGAAGGGAAACATACTGGTCACAGCTATGTTCGAGGAAATATTAATAATGGGGAAAAAGGTCGTATGCGCGGCAATCATCCGTTACCCGATACAAGAACGCTAGGCGATATGTTTAAAGAACAGGGCTATGCTACCGCCGCTATAGGTAAATGGGGTCTTGGTGGTATGGAAGGGTCAGGCCATCCAAACGATCATGGCTTTGACTTATTTTACGGTTACCTTGATCAGATACACGCTCACAATTACTATCCAACCTACTTAGTAAAAAACCGAACATTTGTTGAACTTGATAATCCTACAATGCGTAAAAAGCGCAATATCAATGCTGAGAATATGAATAAAGTAGAAAGTTATAATGCTTATAAAGGCAATGACTTCAGTGGTGACTTAATGGCTGATGAAGCAATTAACTTTATCAACAGCAACGCTGAAGCTGACAAGCCATTCTTTTTGTATTTTCCAACACCGATCCCGCATGTAGCCCTACAACTGCCCGAGCAAGCTTTAGCAAAATATAAAGGTGCTTTTGCAGAAACGCCTTATATTGGTGATCGAGGGTACTTTCCACATCAAACGCCACGAGCAGCATATGCGGGTATGGTTACCTTATTAGATGATTATGTTGGTCAAATGCTTACGACGTTAGAAAAGCAAGGCATAGCTGACAACACCTTAATTATTTTTACCAGTGACAATGGCCCAACCTTTAACGGTGGTTCCGACTCTACATTTTTTGACAGTGCTAAACCATTTAGAGGTCTAAAAATGGATTTGTATGAAGGCGGTATTCGAGTGCCATTTATTGCATACTGGCAAGGAAAAATACAAGCAGGACAAAGGTCTGATCTTATTTCTGCTCAATATGACATGATGGCAACCTTTGCTGATTTAATTGGCGGTAGTGCTAACAATGACACAGACGGTATTTCTATTGCACCAACATTACTTGGCAAAGGCAAGCAACAGCAACACGAATATTTACTTTGGGAGTATCCAGAAAAAGGCGGACAACAAGCAGTACGCATGGGCAAATGGAAAGCTATTCGTACTAATTTGAAAAGCAGCCCTAAAGCAGCTGTTCAGCTATTTGATTTATCCAAAGATATTTACGAAAACAATGATGTGGCTGCATATAACCCCAATATAGTCCAAAGAATAAAAACAATACTCGCGGATAGAACACCAGCCAGTGTGCCTAAATGGGAAATTTCTGGGTTCAAAACGGCTAATACAAGCAACTAATAACATAACTCAGGCAAAGAGAGTCTTTATGCCCATATATAAAAAAAAATCACTTGGTTTGTTTTTCAGTTTAGTTATCAGCCCAGCTTTATGTTTATCATTAACTAAAAGTGTCCAAGCAATTGAACTCAATCAAGCTGCGCCAAAGAAACCACCAAATATCGTTTTTATCATGTTAGACGACTGGGGTTGGCAAGATGCAGGTTTCATGGGAAGCGATTATTACCAAACTCCTCACATAGACAAGTTAGCACAAACTAGTTATAGGTTTAACCAAGCCTATAGTGCTTCACCAAACTGTGCCCCAACACGAGCTGCTTTTATGTCGGGACAGTACAGTCAGCGCACTGGTATTTTTACCGTTAAAAGCGCTGCCCGTGGAAAAAAACAACATCGCCGATTGGTGCCAATAAAAAATAACACCGTATTGGCTGATAATGTTTTCACTTTAGCCGAAAGCATGAAAAACGCTGGATATGAAACTGCTTTCATTGGTAAGTGGCATTTGGGCAAAGGTGAAGAAGGAGGTCCATTGATGCAAGGGTTTGATATTAACATTGCAGGAAACCACACGGGCACACCAAAGTCCTATTTTTCTCCTTATAAAAACTCAACAATTAATGATGGTCCAACAGGAGAATATTTGCCCGACCGCTTAAGTAAAGAAGCCACTGATTATATTAAAGCTGAACGTAATGCCCCCTTCTTTTTATTTTTATCACATTATGCGGTGCATACGCCGATGAAAGCCCCTCAAGCAACTATAGATAAACATCAAAAAAGGCAAGGTAACCAATACCACAATAACCCTATTTACTCAGCGATGATTGAGCACAGTGACAACAGTGTCGCTAAGGTATTAAAAGCGCTTGAGGAAAGAGGAATTGCTGATAATACTTGGATAATTTTAACATCAGATAATGGCGGCCATCATGGCATTACTCAGGCACCAAATTTACGCGGTGCTAAGGGCATGCTCTACGAAGGAGGTCTGCGAGTCCCCCTATTAATAAAAGCACCTGAACAGAAAAAACAAGTGATCATAGATGAGCCAGTATCTACCCTAGACTTTTACCCTACTCTACTTGCTTTTGCTCAAGAAGAACAACCAGCCAACCAAGTGCTCGATGGCGACAGCCTTTTACCATTATTTGTTAATACTTCCTTCCAGCGTGAAGCAATGTATTTTCATTTCCCTGGTTATTTAGAAGGAGGTAGGCACAGTAAAACCCTCTGGCGTAATACACCAAGCAGTATGATCCGGATGGGGGATTACAAATTAATTGAATATTTCGAGTATGGCCAACTTGAACTTTACAACTTAGCTAACGATTTAAAAGAAACGACTAATTTAGCGTTAATAGAGCCTAAAATTACTACGAAGTTATATAAAAAACTACAAGCATGGCGTAAAAGCACTAATGCTCCCGTACCAACAGAATTAAATCCTAAGTTCAATATACAATATCAGCCTCATCCCGACAGTTATGTCACTTGGCGGCAAGTACAACAGAAATTAAAGTAAGTTTGCTGTGTTTTATTCTCTATAGCCGAGTAAAAATAAACAGTTACTAAATTTATATTATGTTTGATTTATAAATTCCGTTATTGCGCTTTCAAGGTAGGGTTCGATAACAGGAGTTTCGTTACTTGCCATTTTAATATTTAAAAGCATTGTCGATAAAAGCATCCATAACATTGCGCCATTAAAACTAAAAATAAAAGAAAAAATGAAAGTGGGCGCAAGAATTACCCCGCCTAGAATTAATAAGCGCTTTTTAACATTTAACGGAAAATCCTTCCTTGATTGCTTAATCGCAATATTTATAATTTTATTTTTTTCACTAACAGAAAACTCTGCCAATTTGGTATTTTCAAATAATTTGAAGTAAAACATTTATTCTCCTTGAAAATATAATGCCCCATTATTAGACAAATAATAATGGGTTAAAATTGAAAGTGATTTCAAATCAAACATTTCATCCCCCGTAATATTTTCATCAACTATATTCAACTCAAAGTTTAAATTTTACTTTTTAAACCTTGGAGTAGTAACAACCCATTTGCCATTCACTTCTTCTACATACAGGTATTCTGAAGTATCGTCAGAACTAATAGTCAACTTAAAAAACTCGCCATCAAATTTAAATTGGCCTAATTGATATTTTTCCGAACTAAAAGTGTAATCGCTTATTTCTTTATTTCTAAATTTGTTTTTAAAACTACGTGCAATGCTTTGCCACGCATTATCTAATCCACCAAAGCTTTCATAATTTTCAATAGCTGAAGCTGAATGTATATTTTTAAACATTTTAATATCATTAGATAAGATAGCAGTAACATACTTTTTAGCCGTATCTATTTTAAATGTTGAATTTTCAGAGTTCGCTGAAAATGCTGACACAGAGATAAGCATTAATGTAAATAATAAAAATTTATTCATGAAGTTAGACCTTAATTAATTTCGAACTGAAAAAGTATATTTTAACTGTGTAGCCAATGTGAAGATATAATTTCAAAGTCTAATGCTTCATAAAGAGGCTTTAATACTAACTAAAATGGTAAACGTAATGAAAATTACCTGCTTCAAATTTTTTGGCTTAATTGTTTTGTTATAGGTAGTGGAAGTTTACAGTTGACTGCCGCTCTCCAAGTAAAGCCTTCATATGCTCATCAATTTGAGATTTAGAACCTGACAACTGAAAATCGTAGCCATTGCCATTACCGTCTATAATAATCGATAGCCAGTCGTCACCTACTGTAACTTTTGAAATACGTTGAATTTCTAGGGTTGTTTTCCGTAATTTATAATTAAATGGTAAAAGCTTTATTGAAGATATTTCAACTTTTTCGCCTTGTTGTTTAATTAACTTTTCAATAGAGTTTCTTAATTTAAAATTGTTTGAAAACCTATAAGAGAGTAATGCACATGCAAGGCCAAAAAGAATTAGGAAATTTTGTGCATTTCCAACAACCAAGAAATTATTGAGAGACAAGCCAAAAGAAATTACTGCTAATAGAGAAAATGTTAACTTTATGAAATTATCTGAAAGGTTCATCAAATATAGCTCCTTAATATAATTATAACGCCTCAGCTAAAGGCTAAAAATAGTTGGCAAAAATAGGTAAATAAAGAACAAAAACCAGCTATTTTTTCTGCGTTTAAGTCGTGATAACTTTTAAATTATTCTTTTATGTAACATGAATATTTAAATTAAAGCGATATTATAATGAGAGCAGGTAAAAAAGTTAAGCTATCAAATACCATTGCAAAAGATGACTCTACATCCGCTTTTTCTTGTTCCGATTTAGATGACCACCAAGTTGAGAATAATTGCATCATACTGAAATCTCTTTTTAGATAATTAATCAATTAGTCATTACTTATAGTGATTTATTACACAAATAAAAAAATAAATTCATATGCCGTTAAATTTGCAAAGCAACTAAATATTTAACGCCCTATTGAGAGGCTTTTTAATTGGTTAAAATGTGAAACAAACGGAAATTAGTTAACTGTAACTTGCTCCGCTTGAATGCTTTATTATATTTACTTGCAATGTAAATTATTGTGAGCCTGCGGACATACCTACAATTTTGTGACATTTAGGACAACAAAACACCCTGTTTACACTAAACCAACCTCGATTTACCTCAATTAATTTATCTAACTCCTTTTCGCAGTGTGGACAAACAGGTTTAATTTTCTCTTTGATTATTTCTACCATCATAAACTCCTTTTATTAACAAAATACGTATTTATTAAATACAAAAAAAATTGTAAACATAACGCCCTATCAAGAGGCAATAAAATAAATTGTAATATCTAGCTTGAATCGTTGGTTATAGCTAATTAATGAATTCTACTTTTTGGAAATTCAGTATTAGAATCAGTTGGGCATTCTTTAATAGCCTTTGGCAATTCACTATCTTCCTTTACCCAACACTCCTTGTACATTGAACAGTAGCAAATTTTCATATTAACATTTGATATTTTACTATAAACATTTTGTGCTACTTCCTTTTCCCTTAAATGCATCAAAACAACAGTTTCTCTTGCTTGAATCTGACGACCTTGCCATAGACCTCCTGTCGTTATTGATGTGCTCTCTTCATTTGTTAATACTTTTACAGCTTGCCTCCATGATGAAATCACCTTTCCATCTATTTTTACATCTACTGTTTGAATTCTTGCAGGGCCAAGTCCCGTGTTAATTAACAATCGTTCATAGCCATTTCTATTTGTATTGCTTAATTCAAGGTAGGGTTCTACAGACAATCTTTGGTATTCCCGAGACGATTGTTGCTCTACGACTGCAATCCAAACGGCTACTATAGCGGTGATTATCGCGGATATGGACAAAATATGATCTGTTGAAAGTTTTTTCATGATTTCTTCTTTTTATTGAGATTAAATAAGTAACAAGCGTATATCGCGCTATCGAGGTTTTGGCTTCAAAGTATATAACAGGTCAACGCCCCTTTAAATTGGCTATCTTTTCAAGCTTTGATTTGCAGGCTGATCGTCATTAAGCAACCACATTAAAATATCGGTTACCAAATTTATATTTAAGTATTTCAAATAATTTTCTTATTATTTATAACGCTCCATTAAGGGATAACAGAATAGTTGGCTAAAATAAGCGACAAAGGAGAAAAAAACAATTGCTATTTGCCCTGCTTGAAAACTTTGTTTTGCTCAGATTAGTGGCCATTTTTTTTCTTTAAATACGGGGTTAATAAATTAAGCCATATTTTTAATAACCTTTCATAATCTTCAATACATATTTCAGCTTTTTCCTCCGATAAACCAGCATCTTTTTTTAACATGGCGTATTTCAGAGCATCACTTCCGTAGACATAACACAAGGTACTATAGAACCGTTGGATATCAAGACTATGCTCTCCCCAGAAGTCTTCTTCCCTTAATACATCTATACTTTGATCTTCTAATTCGAATAAATCGGCTGCACTTATAGCTATTTCAGCACCATTCTCAAAAAATTCAATGAGTAAAATACTTGCAAGTCCGTCAGCGGCATCTTCTTCTTTTCCTATAACTGGAAGTTGATAGTTATAAATTAGAGCATGAGCAAATTCATGAAATAAAGTGTGCATGATGGCATCCATGGTTGCATCAATTATACTGACACCTGTTTCAGAGTAATTATCCTTTTTAAAGCGGCTTCTTACTTCGTGAACAAAATCATAAGGAATTAAAATTTCGTTTTCAGCAGGGTCATATAAAGGGCCATCATGAGATCCAAACTTAAATATTAAAGGGGTTGATAACTGATATTTTTCATTGATAAACCCAGCAACATCCTCCGCAACTCCTGAGTCCCTAAGCTCTTTCTCAATCGTTGTATCATACTCATTAATCGGTTTATCATAGATTACACGAACTTCGTTTTTAGCAAAGACCAAAGGAGTGCTAAAAAGGAGAAGAAGAATGGCCATTAGCCTTTTATTTAAATACATAACCCCTCACAATTTCATAGATGACATTGCAGCATAACGCCCAAATAAGTGGCTGATTAACAGTTTGCTATAATGTGAAGCGAAGCGGGAACGAGCAAACAATTAGCAATCTTCTTGTTAGGTAATGTTGATAAACAGAGCATTACTAGCCTAAAGGGTTTGGATGAGGACAATTTTTTGCTATATCATAAGCCTGATTTATATCAGGAATGTCTTCACTATTAGGAATTGCTTTAATTGCTTTATTTACCAGATCAATCACTAAATCCTTGCGCTTAGCATTACAAAACACTTTGGCTAAAGCTAAAACGGTATCAGGCTCTTTTAAATACCCCAACCCTTGTATTTTTGCAGACATTTCCAAATATTGCTGTGCTTTGGTTAAATTATTTTTCTGGGACTCAATAATTCCTAGTAAGCTATACATACGAGCTATATTGTTATCTAACTTAATTCCTGCCTTTAAATAGTCAATAGCTTTATCTAGTTCTTCAATATAAATATGGACTTGGGCTAGCCCTATATAAATTAACGGTTTAATATTTCTATTTGTTTGTAAGGCTTGTTTATATAAAACAATAGACTCGGCATAACTTAAGTCATGTTCTGAATTATTTTTATAACCAGCGAAAATCATTCTCTGCATTAGGTCTGCTTTCTCGTACAGAAGATCACCAATTGGCTGATAATAATTCGCTATAGAATCATCTAATATTAAAAAAGCATCATCAATTTTTCCCATATCCAATAATAGCTTGGATTTGAATATGCTATGTATCGCATTACCATCACAGATTTTTTCACTTGAACTTAAGTAAGCTAAACGTTGTTTATCAGTAACTTTTGCAGAAAGTTGGTATTGTGATTCGTATTTCTTTAACTCTGTTATACATCTATCTTCAGTAGCTATAGCTTCAACACTATACATACTCAAGATGAAGATAATACTTTTTGTGAAATTATTTATGTACACGAAGCACCATTATTTTATTTATTTAAAGAAAGGTTAGTAACTTCGCCTAACCTTGATTAGTTATAACATTTATTTAAGCGGCTAAATTTATTTGACTAAAATAGCTAATCAGAATGAATACAACAGTCAACTATACCTCACCAGCTCTTAAATTTTGTTCTTTCTATTTTTTCCAAACATTACCATGTAGGCGAGCATCTTTGACTCTGTGTAACCACATCACAGCTTTTGCAGAGTCTTTCTTTACGCCATCTCCTTGAGAGTACATATGTTGCAGAGCATATTGAGATTCTACATGACCTTGATTAGCAGCAAGTAAATACCATTTTTCGGCCTTTATACCATTTTTATCAACACCAGAACCTGTAATATACATATAACCTAACATGCGTTGCCCTTCAAAGTGGCCGCTATTAGCCGCTTTCAAAAACCAATGCTTAGCTTGTTTGAGATCTAGATTTACCCCTTCCCCTTTAAAATACATATAACCTAAATTAGCTTGTGCTATGGGTAAATCATTTAGAGCAGACTTTTGATACCAATATACTGACTCCTTCGAATCTTTTGGGACACCATCACCTAATCCATACCTTCTTCCCATTTCATTCTGAGCACAAGGGTTGCCATTTTTTGCAAGGGTAGACAATTCAGCTAATTCTAAAGAGTCCATATTAGAACTTACATATAGTTTGGGATTTTTACATAAATGGTTGTCAACTAAATCAGTTTTCATGGTTGTTTTGCAGCCAACCATAAAAATTAAGATAGTTAATAAAGGAGTTAACCGAAATTTAAACATTTTCACCCACCGAGTTGTTGATATAACGCCTTAGGAAAAGAGAATTTATAGTTGGCTAAATGAATAGAAAAGGGATCAGCCAGCTGTTATTTGTATCACTTTAACAGCGTGTTATACGTAAAGTTATGATATACCGACTATAAAAAACTAAGTAGTAATAGTAAACCAATAATTGCCGAAGCAAATAATAAGTATTTGCCAAAGGTATAAATATCTTGGAGAGTTTCTTGATGTTGCTCTTTTCATTGAGCCAATTGTGATTCTTTTAACGCAGAGCAATGAATACATTTTTCACCTGTTTCAGGTGTGTATAACTCACACCTATCACAGCATTTTTGCTTTGGCTGCTTTGCTCTCCATGCGGCGCTCATACCTGCTGACATGACTACCTCCTTTTACACTTAGTGCTCTGTTATAAGAAAAATGATTGTTAGCTAGAATATAGAACGAAATGGAACTAGCCAATTTTTTTTCCTGTTTAAACAAAATGATATGTTTCTAATACAGCTTAATTATTATTTTTGCTATTTTCTTCTATTCGAGAAATTTTATCATGTAACTCTGCTAAGGACCTTTGAATATCCATTAATACAGGATTAGATTTTGAGTGATTTCTAATTTCTTCTTCACGAAATCCCAGCCTAGAATCTAAATAGCCGATCACCAAAGAAGCTAACACAAAAATTACCAAAATAATTGGGACAGCTATAAGTGGGCTAGTAAATACAAATTCAGTCACTGGATTATCACCTAGTGATTTGATAAAAACAAAAATTATCAACAAAAACTGAACATAGCCAATATACATCTTCGAACGGTCAATATAGACCTTCCAGCGGATCAATGACTTTTTATTAAATCGTGTACTCAAGACTACTCCTAGATATATCCCCCCTCATTTGAGGAGTAAATAATTGTTTACTAAAATGTGAAAAAATCGCAAGCTGCGACAGTTCGCAGCCCGTTTTAAATTATTGTTAGGCATATCCGTTGCAGATATACCTTTCCTACTAGCCAATAATAAACTAATACCATGTATTCATGATGTACCCTGCTCATACTGCCCAATTAAGACTTTCTTACTGACTAAAATGGAGCTAAGCAAACAGTCCACTGTTTGTAGCCATACTTTAATGACTTGTTATATTTCATTACTTGAATAGATGCTTAAGATTGGAAACTTATGTTCGCCAAACGAAACAGTAATAGATTGTGTTTCTTTACCTTTGAAGTTTAATTTGTATTCAAGTGGGCT
>Ga0209395_1007181_pt1 | contig 11794 bp, 8 predicted proteins | sample GOMGulsemesocosm_3_FD_184635 | JGI IMG/M metagenome (GOLD analysis project Ga0209395, IMG submission 184635) | Methane-oxidizing microbial communities from mesocosms in the Gulf of Mexico - GOM9D Gulf of Mexico (SPAdes) (version 2) | ecosystem: Environmental > Aquatic > Marine > Cold seeps... | reverse complement strand
GAAAAGCTTTTGACCCTGATGCCGAGCAATGGCGTCAGCAGTCCGCGTCCAACCCAGGGCGGCCTAGTGGGCCAGTATGCGGCTTTCGGCAGTTGGGATCTGCACGACGACGAAGCCTTGATTCTCACCAGCTACCCCAGTGAGGCGACCTACCAGGGCATTGAGCTCGGCAGCCGCTGGTTTGTCAGCCTGAATTACGCAACCCACTTGACCTCATTAACCCCCAGGCAAAGTTACCTCAGCGCTGACGGCGCCTACCACTATGTGGTCTCAGCCAGCGATCCGGGCATTGCCAACTGGCTGAGTACCGAGCGACACGAAAAAGGCTTGTTCATGCTGCGCTGGCAGGGGTTGAAGCAGGCCTTGCCCGAGGCGCGTCAGCCGCGTATGCAAAAGGTGCGTTTCAGCGAACTGGAACAATACCTGCCCGCAGGTACACCCAGCTGGTCGACCGCAGAGCGCGCGGCACAACTGCAGGCTCGAAACCTGGCTGTGCAGCAGCGTTTTGGCGGCTAGTTTCTTGAGGCTAGTGGACGGCCTCCTCTCCGGCACAACAGCGCGCCAGTTGCTCGAGGGTGATGGGTTTGGTGACCATGCCATCCATGCCCGCCTGGTGACAGAGCTGGCGCTGTTCTCGCATGGCGTGGGCCGTCAGCGCCAGCATGCGCACCGGCTCAAGGCTGTTTTTGAGCTCCAGAGCCCGTATCGCGCGGCAGGCCTCAAAGCCGTTGAGTCGCGGCATCTCACAGTCCATCAATATTAAATCGAAGGCGCCTGTCGTCAGTGAGCGCTGGTAGATCTCGAGTGCCTGCTGGCCGTCCTCGGCAAAGGCCGCCTGGTGCTGCAGTTTTTCCAGCATCTTGCCTATCACCAGCCGATTGACCTGGTTGTCGTCGGCCAGCAGTATGTGCAGCGCTTGTGTCGGCGCCGCTTGGCTGTCCGCTTGGGCTGTCGCAGCCGCAGGGTGAGCATCTGGCGCCAGGGCGTGGCGGCAGGCTTGCTGGAAGTCATTGAAGCTGAAGATGACCGACAGCTGGGCACTGCTCGCTTGGCTTGGGGCTGTCTCGAAGCCCGGCAGCAGTAGCAGGGTCGCTGAATCCTTGGCGTAATCCTCTAATGCTGCCCGCTGGCCTGCCAGTTCCGTCTCGGCGGCAATGGCGATGATGGTCAGATCGGGCCTCTCAGCTTGGTTGAGCTGATCCAGATCGCTGGCATGACTCAGCTGGTAGCCTAGCTGCTGGCAGTAGCGCTTGGCCATCTCGGCGACAGGCGCCTCGCCGATCGATAGGCAGGCGGCGCTGAGGCCCGCTGGCCGCTCTCCTTTTGGCGCCGACGCCTGGCGTTTTGCTACCGATGCCTCTCTTTCTGGCGCCGACGGCTCCGGCCTGGGCAGCGTCAGGTAGAACTGCGAGCCCTGTCCTGCCTCACTCTCAACTCGGATGTCACCGCCCATCAGTTCGGCCAGCCGCTGGCAGATCACCAGCCCCAGCCCCGTGCCGCCGTATTGGTTGTGCACCTTCTGGTCGGCCTGCTGATAGGGTACAAACAGTCGCTCCCGCTGCTCTGGCGACAGACCTATGCCCGTGTCCCTGACGCTCAGGCGCAGTGTTTCTGCGTCGGCTTCCACCCAGAGGGTGATCGAGCCGCGCTGGGTAAATTTGATGGCATTGCCGAGCAGGTTCATGAGTATCTGTCGCAACCGGCCACTGTCACCGAGCAGTTGCCGAGGCAAGGCAGGGTCGTAATAGAGGCCCAGGTTGAGGCGCTTGGTCTCGGCGACAAAGCGGAAACTGGTCAGGGCATCAGCGCAGGTTTTCTCCAGGTCGAAGGGCTCGGCCTCCAGTTGAATCTTGCCAGCCTCAATCTTCGAGTAGTCGAGTATGTCGTTGACGATACACAGCAGCGCTTTGCCTGAGGAGTGGATGATGTCGTTGTATTCTTTGTTGGTGCTGTTCTCCAAGCGTCCGCTCAACAGCTCGCTCATGCCCAGTATGCCGGTCATGGGGGTGCGTATCTCGTGGCTCATGGTGGCGATAAAATCGCTCTTGGAGCGGCTCTCCTGTAGGGCGATCAACTCTCGGCTCTGCAGTTCGTTGATGCGGTAGGCCAGTGCCAGCGACAGCATGATGGCCTCGAACAGCTGCGCCGCCTGACTGGCGTAGAGAGCCAAGAAGGTGGGTTTGAAAAAGCCCAGGTGGTAGAGGCTGGCGTAGAGGAGGGCGACCAGCATGGGGCTCCAGGCGATCAGGAAATTGCGGGCGTTCTTGTTGCCGCGGCTGTAGTCGAGCAGGGCGATGCAGAGAATGCTGAGCTTGAACAGCAGGGTCGAGAACATCAGCAGTTTGATGGCTGGGTCACTGAGGCTGGCCGGCGGTATGAAAACGGCCACGGCCGCCACGGCCCAGATGGCGGCGAGGCCCTGCAGCAGCCAATAGATCCAAGGGTGTATTTTTTTTAGCTGCAGGAACAGGCAGCAGAAGTGGGCGGCGCTGATATAGAAGACATACAGGCCGCTGAGGGTTAATTGCTCGTTGAGCTGGGGATTATCCGGCCAGGCGTACTGGAAGCCCAGGCCACGGAAGCTAAAGAAGAAGAAGGCCGATGCCCATATGTATAGGACATAGTAGAGGTAGACGCGGTCGCGTAAGAAAACATAGAGCACCAGATTGTAGAGACCGAGCGCCAGCAGTATGGCGAGGCAGGCGACCTGCCAGAGACTGTCTCCGTGGGGGCTATAGGCTAGGTCTCGGTCATGACGAATATTCATCCTTTCACCGACGAACTTGGCTAGGCCGCTGACTTTCAGCAGTATCAAGCCCTGCTCGCCGGGCGCCAGGCGGAAGGGAAAAGCCGGGAACAGGTGATTGATCGGCCAGTCGCTGCGCGCTGTGTGTCTGTCAATGCTGTAGCTCTGCTCAAGCTTGCCGGCGCGAAAATAGTAGAAATCAAACGAGTTGGAGCTGCTGTGGGGCAGCGTCAACCAATAGTCGTTTATCTCGGCGGAGGTGGAGGAGACAGGCAGCGCCAACCACAGGCGCTCGTGGCTGAGGAAGGGCAGGTCGCTGGAGTCATAGTGTTGCCAGCCGGCGCGACCCCGCTGCCAGGATTCCAGCATCTGCTCGACGCTGGCGTCCTCTCTCTGTTGCATCCACAACTGGGGGATTATCGCAGGCTCCCGCGCCGACAGATCGAGGGGCGCCTCGGTGCGGCCAGGCGCCGACAGAAGGCAGAGCAGCATCGACAGCAGCAGTGCCAGTAGGCCGAGGAGGGGTGGCCTGCTGGCGTGTATGTCGTTGGCTCTATCACTGCTCAAGTTTATGCCGTCCCACCTAGGTCTCTAGGGAGCCTCTGATTAATCGGTGACGCCGCCATGGATTGTTCAGAGGCTCCCTAGGCAAGTGTAGACCAGTGTGTCAGTGTCCAGCGTTGCCCTGGCCTCGTCTGCTGGCGCTATTTTTGCGGCGCATGCGTGCGCCTGAGCCAGACTGGCGAGTCTTAAAAATTACGGTCTAGAGCCACTTTCTTGGGACTGTGTCTGTATCGGCTGGCCGATTCTGTTAAAATCTGCGCCCGAATATTTGATCGCGCCTCTGGCGTCGCCATAAACAGGAAGCAACCCCATGAGCCTTGCCAATACTGATCTCGCCAACAAGGCCCTCGCCAATAAGGTCCTGGCCGTTAACGATGATCTGCCTATTCGTACCGACAAACCGGTACACAGCGGCAAGGTTCGCTCAGTCTACTGGCTCACCGAAGCCGACAGCCGCCGCCTGATTGAAGCCAAAGGCTACGATGTGGCGCCTGACGCGCCGCTGGCGATTATGGTCATCAGCGATCGCATCTCGGCGTTTGATTGCATCTGGACGGGAGAGGGCGGCATGCGCGGTGTGCCGGGTAAGGGCGCGGCGCTCAATGCGATTTCCAATCACTGGTTTAAGCGCTTTCGCGAAGAGGGCCTAGCCGATAGTCACATTCTGGACATACCGCATCCCTTTGTGTGGATTGTGCAAAAAGCCAAGCCGGTGATGATTGAAGCGATTTGCCGCCAGTACATCACCGGTTCTATGTGGCGCAGCTACGCCAAGGGCGAGCGCGAGTTCTGTGGTATCGAAATTGGCGATGGTCTGCAGCGCGATCAAAAACTACCTGAGTTGCTGATCACCCCGTCGACCAAAGGCATTTTGAAGGACGTGCCGGGTGTGCCAGAGGTGGATGATGTGAACATCACCCGCGCCGACATCAGCAACAACTTTGCGGCGTTTAACTTCCGCAACACAGGCGACATTGCTCAGTACGAAAAGCTGCTGAAAGAAGGTTTTGATGTCATCAGCGGCGAGCTGGCCAAGCTGGATCAAATTTTTGTCGACACCAAATTTGAGTTTGGTTTTGTCACTGATAAGTCGGGGCAGGAAAAGCTGATCTATATGGATGAGGTGGGCACACCGGATTCGTCGCGTATCTGGGACGCTGCCGCCTACAAAGATGGAAAAATTGTGGAAAACTCCAAGGAGGGTTTCCGCCAGTTCTTGCTAAACCACTTCGATGACGCCGATATACTGCTCAACAAAGACCGCATGGACGAGCGTTCAGCCTTGGCGCGCGATAACGAATTGCCACTCGATGCGCTCATGTCACTGAGTAAAACCTACATAGATATTGCTGAAAAAGTGACGGGCGAGAAGATTGTTCTGTCCGGCGATCCGAAGGCGGACATCGTTAAGGTGTTGCGTGATCAGTTTGATTTGATTGTCGACTGATCGTTATCTTTGACACAATAAAGGCCCGTTCTTGTGACGGCCTTTATTGTATATGGTATGTTTTGGGGCTGCACGCATTTCAATGGCATGTTCTGGCGCCTTTCTTAGGTCGGGAGAGCGAGCGCATGAATAACGAATAATAATACGAGGAATAAGAAGTGAAGAGATTGCTGCCCCTGTTAATGATGACCTTTCTCTATGGCTGTGCCGGTAATATGCAGCAGCCTATGAACTCAACAGATTTGAATGCGTTAAAGGGTGTTGATGCCCTTGATGTCTATTCGCAAAGCGCCGTATTTTGGTTGCAAACCACCAAGACTGCGGCCAGAGATGGAGGGTTTATCGGTGGGCTGCTGCCTAAGTATATCGATGAGAAAACCGGGGCGGTAAACATTCCTTCGGGCATGGAAATGATTAAGGACTATAAACTGCCGCTGCCGGTGGACTTAGTTAAAGATGAGTTGGTAAAGAACCTAAATCAGCAGTTGGGTGGAGATGTCGCCACGTTTAACGATAAGCCCGTCGCGCTGAATGAAGAGTTCGATGAGTTTTTTGCAAAGGATCAGGTGTTCGACGACTATTACCTTCTGGTGGAAAACACCAGTTGGATGTCTTCATACACCCCTTTTGACTGGGATACACAGTTTGTGGCTATTCATGTGTCCGCTACCCTTGGGCGTCGCAGCGATAATAAGGTTATGTGGAAGGGCACCTGTAATGTTAATGGTCTCAAGGACCCTTACATGAATGTCGATACTGCGAAACTGTTGGAGGACGGAGCGGCGAAGTTGAAAGATATTATTGTTTACGGTGCCAAGGGGTGTGCCAAAGAGTTACTGGATCAGATGAGGGTTCAATAGCCTGCATTAGTTTGGCTGTTGCCAGTTACGTCATAAGCTGAACTGGCGGACAAAAAAAGCCCGATTCTTGCAACAAGAGTCGGGCTTTTTTTCGTCGTTAAAACACCGCTAGGGCGAGTGTTTAGGCCTTCAGTTGCGCCTCGACCGAGGCGAGCTTGACGCACACGGCAAACACCTTCATGGCCTGTTCAACTTCATTCACGCTTGGCACGGTGGGCGCTAGGCGAATGTTGCGATCTGCTGGGTCCTTGCCGTAGGGGAAGGTGGCGCCAGCCGGTGTCAGCTTTACGCCCGCTTCAGCCGCCAGTTGTACCACGCGCTGGGCGCAGCCCGGGCGGGTGTCGAAGGAGATGAAGTAGCCGCCTACTGGCTTCTCCCAGGTACCCAGTTCGCTGTTGGCAAAGTCGGCTTCGAGATTTCTCAGTACGCAGTCAAAGCGAGGTTTAACGATGGCGGCGTGCTTCTGCATATGCCCAGATAGAGCGTCAATATTTGGCAGCAGGCGCATATGGCGCAGCTGATTGACCTTATCCGGGCCTATGGTGCTGATACCCAATATCTTTTTGAAAGCCGCGAGGTTGGCTTTTGAGGAGGCGACGAAGGCAACGCCAGCACCGGCGTGGGTGATCTTGGAGGTGGAGGCAAACTGCATGACGCTGTCGACTGTGTCGTACTTGTGGCAAGCGGCCATAAGGCTGCTCAGCTGCGGTGCGCTGCTGTCTAAGCTGTGTACGGCGTAGGCGTTGTCCCACATGACGCGGAAGTTGCCGCTGGCAATTTTACCCAGCTGAGCGATGCGCTCAACCGTCTCATCGCTGTAGACGACACCGGTGGGGTTGGAGAAGCGCGGTACACACCAGATGCCTTTGATGCTGGAGTCGGCCTTGATCATGGCTTCAACCTGATCCATGTCTGGGCCGGTTGGTGTCATGTTGACGTTGACCATCTCTATGTCGAGCTGCTCGCAGATACTGAAGTGGCGGTCGTAGCCTGGCACAGGGCAGAGGAATTTCACCTTGCCTTCACTCTTCCACGCTGGGGCTTGCTCGCCGAAGCCAAACTGCTGAGCGGCCAAGACGGTTTGGTACATCAGGGTTAGGCTGCTATTGCCGCCAACCAGAATTTCGTCTGTGCTGACTTGTAGTACGTCTGCGCCCAGCTGCTTGGCTTCAGTCAAGCCGTCTAGGCCACCGTAGTTGCGGGTGTCTGTGCCGTCGCTGGCGAGGTAGTTGCCGGCCAGAATACCGTCGAGTGCATCCGATAGGCTCAGCTGTTCTGCGGAGGGCTTGCCTCGGGTCAGATCCAGGTTCAGCGCTTGTTGCTGCAAAGCTTGGTAGTCCGCTGACAGCTCGGTCTGCCATTGGCGGAGTTGGTCCTGATTGGCTTGGTCCAGTTGCACGATTCTATTCCTCAGCAAGTAGCCCCGCCTGTGGTCTATTGCTCAGGCGTGTCGGGCGGAAAATCGGCGCAAATTATACCTGTTATGAGGAATGTTTATAAGGGCTATTTGGAACTGTGATGGGAATGTGGGCGGCGCGGGTGTTACTCGACTTCACAGGGCAGCAGGCAGTGGAAGTCGCTGCCGCTTCCCAGCTGACTGTTGACGCTCATATGGCCTGACATTAATTGCGCCAATTCAACGCAGATGGTCAGACCTAGTCCCGTGCCCTGTTGGCTGTCGCGGCCCAGAGCGGTCTGCGCAAAGGCCTCAAACAGCTGCGCTTGATCGGCGCTAGCAATACCTGGGCCTGTGTCGCTAACGCACAGGTCCAGCATGCGCTGGGCCTTGTGCTCCGTCAGGCTTACGCTGACTCGGATTGAGCCCTTCGGTGTGAACTTAATGGCGTTACCCAGCAGGTTGATCAAAATTTGTTTGGTTTTACGGTAATCAAGCAGTAGCCAGTGTGGTACATCGGCCGCTATGTTGCTGGTGAGTTGCACCTCTTTTTCTTCACTTTTGAAAGCGAACATGTCGATGGTTTCGGTAATTAGGTGGGAGATGGAGCAGTTGGTTTTTTCTACCCGCAGTTGATGATTCTGCAGTTTGGCGTGGTCGAGTATGTCGTTTACCAGTGACAGCTGATGGTCCGCGGCCCGCTCAATCATGCCTATTTGCTCAAATTGTCGGGCGCTGAAATCACTCTCATTTTTTTTAAGCAGCCGCGACAAACCCAATATGATGTTGATGGAGTTGCGGCACTCGTGGCTCATGCGGCTGAGAAATTGCGACAGTGAGGTGTGGCTACGGCGTACCTGCGCGTTGAGATTGCTGAGTGCAATAAGGCGGCGGGTGCGGGCAATAAGCTCGTCGAAGATGATGGGTTTTTGGATGTATTCATCCACCCCAAGGCGGAACAGTTCGACCTTCAGGGCTCGGTCGTCATAACTTGTCATGGCAATGATTGGTGTGTCGCCCATGGGCATAGGTTGGCGGCGAACTTGATTGACCAGTGTTAGGCCGCTGGAATTTGCCGCTAACACAATATCTGTGAGCACCAGGTTGTAATGGTGCGCTTGCAACAGTGCCCACGCGCTGTCGACATCAATAGCTGTGTCGACCTGCAGGCCAAAGGACTCAAGCGTGCTTTGCACCACGAGTTGTTGCGATAGGGAGTCTTCAACCAGCAGCACTCGGCCTTCAATGGGGGCTGTGTGCTCGCCCATGCGACTGAAAAAAGCTTGCAGTTCCAGCCATTGATCAAGCCGAAAGACCTCAGTGATACCGGTGCTCAGGGCTTTTTCAACCAGCACGGGTTGAGGGTCTTTACTGGTCAGTACGATGGGGGTGGATTGATAGTCCGGTTGCTGACGGATATAGCGGGAGAGCTCGAAACCGGTGGCGTCGTCCAGGTAGTGGGCGCTATAAATGAGATCGAAGTTGGTTTCAATACTGTGTTGCTGGGCTTCTTTGAGGCTGGTGGTCTGGGTGTGTTGGTAGCCGAGGTGGTCGCACAAATTTTCAACTTTGCTGCACAAACTCTTGTCTGGCTCGGCAATCAGTACCTTCATGCAGTATTAGCTCATGTCTGAATTTTATATTGATGAGCTAAAGCTTAGCTGAGATGTGGACTAGGTAAAGTAAGGCGGAGGACTGAAGTTTGAACGGAGCACTTTACAGGGAGGGAAGGGGTTTTATATTGCTATCGCGGGCACTGTGTTGGGGGGCTTAGGCGACGGCGTAAAACAGATCGCTGTTGCGCTGTTGCATGACGTCTTGCAGGGTATCGGCGATGATTTGTTTGGTCATGATGCCGCACTTACCGCACTGGCTGGTTGCGCCCAGTTGTTTGCGTACATCGCGCAGGCTAGAGGCGCCGCCAAATACAGCGTCTTTGATCTGGTGATCGGTAATGCCTTTGCATATACAAACGTACATTTCTCTGGCTCTCTGGCGTCTAAATATGGCGTCATCTAAATGATGATGAGACTTTAATGCTAATGAGAATTGATGTCAACTGATTTTGAGACTGTTTCTTATTTAGATTTGCAGAATTTATGGTCGGAATCAATGTGATTGGTTTTTATACGCAGCTGTTGGTTTTGTGAGCGGATTGTTGGCGTCTGGCCAGGCAGCCTAGTGAGGTGTGGTGATAGGCAATAGCGGTGATATAAAAAATCAATGGGACAGCTTCAGGGGGCTGTGTATTATAGCTACCTACTATTGGTGGCCGAGAAATAGTAGGTTTGTTCTCGGGTTACCTTGAGTTTCTAGGCGGCAGTTTTGATGACGGTTGCTATGGTTAGATATCTTTATTACACACTCATTAGGAGATGAACATGGGCGTATTGGTAGGTAAGAAAGCACCAGACTTCACCGCAGCAGCGGTACTGGGCAACGGCGAAATCGTAGATGCATATAACCTGACTGAAACCATCAAGGGCAAGAAAGCGGTTATCTTCTTCTACCCACTGGACTTCACTTTTGTATGTCCTTCTGAACTGTTGGCTTTTGATCACCGCTTTGAAGAGTTCCAGAAGCGTGGCGTTGAAGTAATCGGTGTTTCTATCGATTCTCAATTCAGCCACAACGCATGGCGCAACACCCCAGTAAACGAAGGCGGTATTGGTCCTGTTAAGTACGCTTTGGTTGCGGATACTAAGCACGAAATCTGCCAGGCCTATGACGTAGAGTTCGCCGACGCCGGTGTTGCTTTCCGTGGTTCTTTCCTGATCGACGAAGAAGGTAATGTTCGTCACCAGGTAGTGAACGATCTACCACTGGGCCGTAACGTTGATGAGATGCTGCGCATGGTTGACGCGCTGAGCTTCCACCAGGAGCACGGCGAAGTTTGTCCTGCTGGCTGGAAAGAAGGCGACAAGGGTATGGACGCTTCACCGGCCGGTGTTGCAGCTTACCTGAGCGAGAACGCTGACCAGCTGTAATAGCGGGTGTTAGTGTGAACGCCAAAAAGGCCCCTCACCGAGGGGCCTTTTTTTTGCGCGCTGTTTCTATTTGTGCTTTTGGGGTCGTTGAGATGACGCGCCTTTTGTGGAGTGTGGGGTTAGACCCCGTAGCCGCCGTCCACCGACAGCACCTGCCCAGTGACATAGGCGGCTTTCTTTGAGGCCAAATACACCACGGCGTGCGCGACTTCTTCAGGTTCACCCCAGCGCTTTAGGCACAAGCCCGCCTGCACTTCTTCTTTCCAGGCGTCATCGAAGGAGCCGTCGGCCCACAAGCGCTTAAATATGCCTGCGTTGATCACGCCTATGGCCACGGTATTGGCGCGAATGTTGTTGACGCCTTCTTCCTTGGCGATGCCCTGTACCAACCAGTCGATGGTGGCTTTGGGGGCCACCGAGAGAACGTCGCGCTCAGGCCACTTGTGCTGACCCGCTGAGCCAATGTGTACAAACGAGCCACCGCCAGCGGCGGTCATGTGTGGCAGGGCGGCGTGCACAATATTGAAGAAGCCGTTTACATCGGCATCCATGACGGCTTTCCAGGCCTGTGGGGTGAGGTCACGGATCATCAGTTGTTGGATGTCTGAGCCAGCGGCAATGACCACAGTATGAATGCGAGTGCGACTGGCCAGGTCGTCAATCAGGCCTTTAACGCGGTCGCCTTCGGCGATGGAGAGCTGGGCGAATTCAGCTTCTCGGCCTATGGCTTTTATCTTGTTGGCGGTCTCCTCAGCGCGAGCGCTGTTGTGATGGTAGGTGAGCACCACGTCGCTGCCAGCTATGGCGAGTTGTTCACAGATGGCGGCGCCGGTACCGCCGCTGCCGCCAATGACGAGGGCCACGCCAGCGGGGAAGTTGGGAGTGCTCATAATGCGTTTCCTTTATTGTTTTTATCGTTAACTTACTTGGAATCAAATGTTAGGGGCAAAGGCTTTTGGCGTCCTAGTCCAGCTGAGTTAGTTCTTTGGGCTTCGGTGAGGGTGATGTTTGTGTTTGTTTCATGATTTTTAATTGCTAAAAAACCCATCATATTGATGTTTTATTGCTTCTGTCTGGCTTTTATTGTTAATAATGCTCCTGTTTTTAACATTTATGACTTTATTTTCTCTGCGTATTGATAGCGTTGAGCTGCCTCTTTATAGTGGCGCTTAATCAGGGTTCATGCCGCGTGTGAGTGGATGGCTCAATCGAATAAAGAATAACCAGTAACTAATGTATTTTATCGCTGCCAAGCAGTGAACCGAGGGCAATGTCATGAGCAAAGATTCATTAATTATTTTTGATACCACCTTGCGTGACGGTGAGCAGAGCCCCGGCGCCTCGATGACGCGCGATGAAAAAGTGCGCATTGCTAAGATGCTGGAAAAGATGGGCGTCGATGTGATTGAAGCTGGCTTTGCGATTGCCAGTCCCGGTGACTTCGAGTCGGTGAAGGCCGTGGCGCAAGCGGTGAAAGACTCGACTATTTGCAGTCTAGCCCGAGCGGCTGAAGGCGATATTGCCCGCGCTGGCGAGGCCTTGAAAGGCGCAAACTCCGGCCGTATTCACACGTTCATCGCCACCTCGCCGATCCACATGAAGTACAAGCTGCAGATGCAGCCAGAGCAGGTGCTTGAGCAGGCGGTTAAGTCCGTAAAATACGCGCGCAATTTCACCGATGATGTGGAGTTCTCATGTGAAGACGCCAGTCGTTCAGACTTTGAATTCATGTGCCGTATTATTGAGGCCTGTATCGATGCCGGTGCCTCGACGATTAACCTGCCCGATACCGTC
>Ga0209395_1007180_pt1 | contig 11794 bp, 12 predicted proteins | sample GOMGulsemesocosm_3_FD_184635 | JGI IMG/M metagenome (GOLD analysis project Ga0209395, IMG submission 184635) | Methane-oxidizing microbial communities from mesocosms in the Gulf of Mexico - GOM9D Gulf of Mexico (SPAdes) (version 2) | ecosystem: Environmental > Aquatic > Marine > Cold seeps... | reverse complement strand
CATTGAAAGTGTTAACTTCACCGGCGCTGAAATTGGCATGTTGCAGTCGCTAAGGGAAATACCTGGTTTCCTAGCCTTCACCGCCGTTTTTATATTGCTTGTGTTAAAAGAGCAAACATTTGCTGTGGTGTCATTAGCGCTACTTTCTATTGGCGTGGCCGTCACTGGTTTCTTTCCAACCATCTATGGACTCTATGCCACAACAATTTTGATGTCTGTTGGATTTCATTATTATGAAACCATTAATCAATCTTTGAGTTTACAATGGTTTAACCAACAAGAAGCCCCTGAAAAGCTGGGTAAGTTATTATCAATAAAATCTGCTTCATCACTCGTTGCTTATGGTGCGGTTTGGATTGGTTTTAGTCTGCTTGATGCTGATTATGCATGGGTTTACTTGGCGCTTGGAAGTGTTGGATTAATGCTTACCTTTTTACTCTTTATTGCAATGCCAGAATTTAACCATGGTGCAACGCAGCACAAAAAACTTATATTAAAAAAACGTTATGGTTTATATTATTTATTGACCTTTTTCTCAGGTGCCAGACGTCAAATATTTGTTGTTTTTGCTGGTTTTTTAATGGTAGAAAAGTTTGGTTATAGCGTTGCTCAAATTACTGCGCTATATATGCTTAATCACGTTATTAATTTCTTTTTAGCCCCTAAAATTGGCGCCTGGATTGGCCGCGTCGGTGAACGTAAAGCTCTAACCATAGAATATGTTGGATTAATTTTAGTTTTCACCGGGTACGCTTTAGTTGATTCTAGCACCATTGCTGCAGGGCTATATGTGATTGATCATCTATTTTTTGCCATGGCTATTGCTTTAAAAACTTACTTTAAGAAAATTGCTGACCCAAGAGATTTAGCTGGTAGTGCAGGCGTTAGTTTTAGTATTAACCACATTGCAGCGGTAGTTATACCCGCAGCTTTTGGTCTGATTTGGCTTATTGATAATTCGTTGGTCTTTTATGCAGGCGCCGCATTGGCAGCTTGTTCACTCATTGCCAGTCAATGGGTACCTAAACCCCATCAAATGCCGCAACAAGCACAGGTTAACGCTTAATAAAATTACCAAGCAGAGATAACCCCTGCTCTGTTAGCACTGATTCAGGGTGAAACTGTACACTTTCAATGGGCAAGGAACGATGACGCATAGCCATTATTTCTTGTCCATTGTCACTCATAACGGTTGCCGACACTTCAAAACACGCAGGCAATGTTGATGGCTCTACAACCAATGAATGATAACGAGTCACTCGTAAAGGATTTGGCAGCTGCTTAAAAACCCCTTCACCATCATGATTAATCAATGATGTTTTTCCATGCATAACCTTATGCGCTAACACAACATCACCGCCAAAGACTTGAGCAATGGCTTGATGCCCTAGGCATACTCCAAGAATAGGAATCTTCCCCGCGAAATATTCGATGGCTTCCATCGATACACCAGCTTCGTTGGGCGTGCAAGGTCCAGGAGAAATAACCAAATATTGGGGTGCTATTTCTTCAATATCGGCGACGGAAACTTGATCATTACGTACCACTTCAACAATTTGTCCTAACTGTTGAAAATATTGCACGATGTTATAGGTGAATGAATCGTAATTATCGATAACTAAAAGCATGTTTATTGTTCTTTATGTAATGTTCTATAACGTTCAATGGAAAAAACAACTGCACCAGCAGCTACGCCACAGCCAGTGAAAGCGAGTGCTAAAGGTAATATTGTGCCATCGTACATAGCGCCAACGAACATTGCTATTGCTACCGCCGTTAACGTAGACACAGCACCAACAACCGCTGCGCCAAAACCAGCGAGATGACCTAAAGGCTCCATAGCGAGTGAATTCAGGTTACCAAATAAGATAGAAACACTCGCGAATGCCACAACAAAATACCCAGTAGTCCAACTAAGAGGCGGCATATTTTGTTGATTTATCACCACAGCCATAAAGACAAAAGAGCTGATAATAAAGACACTAAAGGCTCTAAACACAAGATACTGCATCCCTTTTTTTACAACCATTTTCCCATTAAAGAATGAAGCTAATCCAAAGACAAATGCCATACCAGCAAAGTAAATGGCAAATTTTTCATCTAGGCCATATTGCTGGCCAAAGATCTGTTGAGCACTAGCCAAATATGAAATAAAACACCCCGACAAAATACCTGCGGCTAATGTATATGCCATGGTTACAGGGGTTGTAATTACTTCTTTGAGCGTCCCATACAGCACACTCAATTTTAATGACTTTTGATGTTCAGGCGCTAAAGTTTCCGGCTGACGCACTGCAAACCAAACCAGGGAAAACACACCAAAAACGAGCATTAAGCCAAAAATAGCCTGCCATGAAGCAAATAACAAAATGCCTTGGCCCATTAATGGAGCAATCATCGGCACCAGTATAAAAAAGACCATAATAAAAGACATGACTTGTGCCATACGTGGTCCAGAATACTTATCCCGTATAATTGCAATGGTCAGTACCCGCGGCGCCGCTAAACCAAAGCCTTGCACGAACCGTGCAATTAATAATGCTTCAAAGGTTGTCGTGTACATACACACAATAGTCGCCACTAAAAAGATGCTATAGCCAGCGTATATCGCCGGCTTACGACCAAAGGTGTCAGATAAAGGACCAAACAGCAATTGCCCACATCCCTGACCTAATAACACCAGAGAGATAACCATCTGGATATCTTGAGTTTCAGTTAATGACAGTGACGATGAAATCATTCCCATCGCAGGCAAAATAGCGTCAATTGACAAGGCGACTAAAGACATCATACATGCCATTAGTGTTATAAATTCTATGTTGGGTGCTTTGTGTTCAATGGGACTGTTCAATGCCATGCCTTGTAGGATAAGTCAACGCCGCCATGATATCATTTCAGCAACATGATGAGTGGAATATGCAATGATTAATATCAATTAAATTTATTATTGGCGACTTGGTTCAAAACCATCATAACGGGGAAGGTCGGCATCTAAATCTTCCCAATTAGCTTTAGAAGAAACAAAGTTATGAGAGATGGGGCGCGCTGAGATATCTGTATCTAACAGGCCTAAACGTAAACGAAGGCGTGATGGGTCATCGTCATTAGCGCTATAAATTGGGCTGCCACAATTTTCACAGAAATAACGATATCGCCCTGGTTTAAACGAAAAACAACTCAAACTACCTTGGCCTTCAACCACTGAAAACTGATGACTGTTTATAAATCCGTTGGTAGCAAACGCACTACCGCTATTTTTTCGGCATAAAGAACAATGACAATGAATGATCTCACTCACTTCACCATTTAATTCAATGCTAACAGTCCCACATAAACATTGTCCTTTGATCATCTTCTTATGCCTTTTCTAAAATAGTATTATGAACATATCGCTTAATTGTAAACGAACTCAAAAATACATCCTATAGATTTCCACAACTATGGCACCTAAACATGGTTAGTATAAATGCTTGCTCAATTGAATTAAGCAAACTTAGAACAAGCTTTTAAATTCATCCCACAAACCCAAAGATTCATTTGGAAAGAGATCAATGCCCAACCAAGATTTTAATAGATAAAGCACAACAAATACTCCGCCAATCAGCACTAGCCCTGTCACAAATAACACTAATAGAAACATCGCCGCCGCCATCACACGTTCAGTAGGTGAAAGCTCTCTTTTATTCACACCTAACAAAAACACCAAGTAAAAATTCCACGGCAAAAATGGCAATGCTAATGTTGGTCTGAAATCAACGTCATGCTTATGCCAATCTCTCGTATTCATTATTTTTTGCAAGGCTTTACGCTGTTTATGGGTGAAGCTATCAGCAACCGACTTATCCATGCGGTTTAACAGCTGATTAATTTGTGAATATTTATCTGAGACTTTACGTTGAGTCATATTACCTCTGTTACTGAGTTTTAATTGACTAATGGCTGGTTTGCGCTTGAACGATAGATCTTGATGCCGCGTAATATGGAAATTATATTACCAATGCATCTTAAGGCTTGAGCTGTTAAGTTCGCTTAAAACCAATGTGTATTAAATTCACGATAGCACTAATTTGTTATTTTCCCTCACTATAAACTCAAAAATATAGATCCCGTAGACGCCCACAGGATCCTTAATATATAGATTACGGCGCATCAATCACGACTATTTCACAATCTGTGAGCGCTGTTATAACAACATATTCACTGTCAGTTACCTGTGCACCATCGCCTTTATTAAGGGTGATCTTTTCTTGCGGTGTCGCAATGCTAAACATGCCACTTGATGCCAAAATATAAGCTTGATGCGTAATATCATGCTCAAAGCGCGTGCCTTTCGCTATTTTCCCACCAAAGATGCGTGCTTTTTGATGAATATGCAGTGCTTTATCAACATCATCACTATAGCCAGATACCAATAACGGCAATGCGGTACCTACGCGTTGTGGAAAGTCTTTAGTATCCCATTTAGGAGTCGCATTTAGTGTGTCAGTCTCAATCCATATTTGAAATAAGGTCAGTGGTTCATTACTGCGATTATGCTCTGAATGCACTATGCCGCTCCCTGCACTCATCACCTGAACTTGCCCCTGCTTAGTCACGCCACTGTTTCCTGCGTTATCTTTATGAGCAACTACACCACTGCGTACATAGGTGATTATCTCCATGTTTTTATGTGGGTGAGGGTCAAAACCACTACCGGCAGCAATTAAATCATCGTTTACCACTCGCAATGTGCCAAACCCCATACGTTGAGGGTTATAATAATGTGCAAAACTAAAATGATGGTTAGCTTGCAACCATCCGTGATTTGCTTTGCCTAACGTTTTATAAGGAATATGCTTTAACATGGTTTAATCTCTCTTAATACAATCATTAATTTACTTAATTGCATCTTACCTATGATTAAATTTGTAAATAACAGGAGAATTACGCACAATTAGTTCAAATAATTTGAACAGTTGGATTTATGAGTCAATCTCCCTTTAACCAATCACCAATTACCCTTGAAGCATTAAGCGTCTTAGATGCCATAGAACAACAAGGAAGCTTTGCCAAAGCCGCACAAAAGCTAAATAAAGTACCATCTGCATTATCTTACATTGTTCAAAAACTTGAACAGCAACTCGATATTACCTTATTCATTCGCCAAGGTAGACGGTCCATTCTCACACCTGCAGGAAAGCATTTGCTGCGAGAGGGCCGGACAATACTTACCGCAACCAACAAATTAACTGAACAAACAAAAACGATCGCCAATGGATGGGAGCCAAGAATCACTATTGCCATCGATTCTATAGTCGACACTAGGCCGATATTTAACTGTTTAAAGGGGTTTATGAAAGAACACCCAAATATTGAAATTGATATTAGTGAAGAAGTGCTTCACGGTACTTGGGAGTCATTAGTTGACGATAAAGTCGGGGTAATCATAGGGGCATCGTCTCCCGTTCCTTCACAACATGGGATCAGCGCGAGAAAGCTATCTGAAATTCAGAATGTTTTTGTAGTGCACAAAAGCCATTGCCTTATCCAAGAAGAAAGCCCCATTACTAACGATACCTTATCGCGCTTCCAAACTGTGGTCACTCATGACAGCGCAAAAAAAGTTATTCCATGGAACATCGGTATTATCGAAAACAGCAACCATTTTTACGTACCCACTATCGATTATAAAATCAAAGCTATAATGGCTGGCCTAGGTGGCGGTTTTTTGCCAACAGATCGCATCGAAGAACAATTACAATCAGGTGAGCTAGTACAATTAGCGCTAACTGAGGAACAACCAACTCTAGATTTGTTTGTTGCATGGAAAACGGTTAATCAAGGCAAAGGTCTCACGCGCTTAAGGGAGTTATTACTAAACCAATAATGATATGGCCCAAATGATTTATCACTTTGTGCTGGACTATTAACGTCATATTCAAAATTTATTTAACCGATAAAGTATATTTGCTTAGGCTGGGAATACTCATCATTGCATCGTACGGTTATCGATTGGATAAAAATAAAATAACAAGTTCATGAACAATAATGATATAAATATTAAAATAAATGAATTTTACTCATAGGTTTTCATGATCGATCGTACACACCTCGCCATTATTCAGCAGGTCAATAGGCTTGGTACATTAACACAAGCCGCCGACGCGCTATTTCTTACTCAATCGGCGCTAAGTCATGCCATTAAAAAGCTTGAAAACCAATTAGGCGTTAAAGTATGGCAAAAAGAAGGACGTACACTGAGATTAACGCAAGCCGGCCATTCAATTTTATCCTTAGCTAATCGTGTATTACCGCAAATCGAACATACCGAACAATTGATGGCTCAATATTCACAAGGACAACGCGGCACCTTACGCATAGGTATGGAGTGTCACCCGTGTTATCAATGGCTATTAAAAGTCGTGTCCCCTTATCTCAATCAGTGGCCTCATGTTGATGTGGATGTGAAACAAAAGTTTCAATTTGGCGGGATGGGCGCTTTATTTAGTCATGACATTGATGCACTTGTCACACCAGATCCTTTATATAAACGAGGCTTGGTATATACGCCGGTGTTTGATTATGAACTAGTCCTTGTCGTGAATAACGAGCATCCATTAGCCTCAATAAGTCATATCAAACCCGAGCATTTAAGTGATGAGATATTAATCACCTATCCGGTTGAAATTGACCGACTCGACATTTTTAGTCAATTCTTAATGCCTGCACAATGCAGTCCCAAAAAACATAAAACCATTGAAACAACCGATATAATTTTACAAATGGTTGCCAGTAATCGCGGGGTCGCAGCGCTACCACGCTGGCTTGTGGAACAATATGAAGACACCTTACCAATCACACCTTTAAGATTGGGTAAAAACGGCATCGACAAACAGATATTTATTGGTGTGAGAGAGCCGGATATTAGTATTGATTACGTCAGCAGCTTTTTAGATATAGCAAAAACAGCCAGTGATTTTTAGTTAGTTCATTTAAATAATGAATTACTTAGTCATCACCCCCCTACTTAATATTATGATTAATAAAATAAAATCAATACTGTCGGTAAAATGTCGGGACAAATTCGTCACCGACATTACCATTTTTCATCAATAATTATGATTCTTAAGCACAGAGGTAAATTTTAATGATTCTCAAAGAACTACGCATTAGCCGTCATCTTTCACAAGACCAATTAGCACAAATGTCTGGGTTAAACGTCCGAACAATCCAACGTATTGAAAGCGGTGCAAATGCGAGTATGGAATCTATAAAATGTCTTTGCGCTGCACTTGAGGTTGATGTATCAACTTTTAATCAGGAGAAATTTATAATGGATAAAAAGTCAGATAATTGGAAAGAGTTACCCTTCATTTTAAAATGTTGGTTTGTGTTAAATTTTCTGCAGACTCGGCCGCGCCGACAGACAGCAACACGCCTAGAAGTCATAGGTCACATTAGTGGATTTGTGTTTTGTTGCTTAGGCCTGCTTTATGAAGCAGCACTATTTGGCGGATTATTGATGTTAGCGACAGCCTACATATATAGGCTGCTTAAATGGCAGGGCGATAAATATCAAATTTGGTATGATGAAGAATCACCAATGGACGCAACATAAGTCTCTTTACAACAAAAATACCATAGTAATGACTAGGTAATGTCCTTATAACAATGAGGGCATTGCTGGTGTAGAGGTTGGTGCTGACTGTGCGAAAACAACAATAACTGCGCATCTTGCTCAGTTATGCCTAACTCGCGGCGCAGCAACTCTAAATTACTTTTCTCTTTTTCATCAATCACTCCATCATGTAATGATTCAATGAGTTTATTACGATAAATACTGCGATTTTGTTTGAGCTGAGCAGAGAAGCCTGATGCCAATATACCGGCAGGCAAGGCCACCATCCCCATACCAATAACTGTAATTAATCCACCAAAGACTTTCCCCAAAGGTGTTATAGGTGTCACATCGCCATACCCCACAGTCGTAAGTGTCGAAGTAGCCCACCACATGGCCGCAGGAATACTGCCAAAGGCTTCTGGCTGCACATCATGCTCTAATAAATAAATGCCACTAGCCGTTAAGATTAATACAATTGCCAAAATAGAAAACGCTGCAAAAAAGGAACTAGCTTCTTCTTTCAGTACTTTTAATAGTGTATTCATGGCACTGGAATAACGGGTGAGTTTAAAGACTCTAAAGATACGAAATACGCGTAGAAATCTAAGATCGATGGCAACAAATAAACTTAAGTAAAATGGTAAAATAGCCGCCAAATCTATAAGTGCAGGCACCGAAAATATATATCGGCAGCGGCCTTTAAACGTATCACCATACTTGCCATGCTTGATATCTGGACAAGACCACACGCGTAATAGATATTCAATAGTGAAAATAACAATAGAGAACAACTCAAAATACCAAAAGAAGTTACTATATTCTTGCTCAATCGCCGTAACCGATTCGAGCATGATAGCCATCACGTTCGCAATGATTAGCGTCACCATGGCTAAATCCATAAAGTGTGCACTTCGGCTCGCTGATGCATTAAATTCAATTAATTGTGATACATTGCGGCGCAATTCTGACACATTCATTTCTATCAAAGCCTTTAGTAACTTGGGGAAATCAATGACTGAAATCAGCCACTTATCATGTTTTCATTATTAACTCTTCTGGCTGGATTCGCAATATCTATGGCGGCTATTTTCTAATTAACTACCGTGTTTGGGGATATAAATGACTGGCTAAACCGAATGACTTCTCGGTCTAACGACCACTGATAAAACTGAAGGGCATCATCAATTTCAAGTGGCCGTAAGGTAACGCTTTTCTATGCTACTTTTACATTTAAGCTTACTTTTTCAACATAGCTTTCAGATCAGCGAATGGGTTATGAGTCGCCATATCTTGATTATTGTCACCAGCATCAACACGGGTTGGATGCTGCTCATGCTCTGTATATTTTGCATGTTCATTGTCATGGCAGTATAAGCAAAGTAGTTCCCAGTTACTGCCATCATTCGGGTTATTGGTGTGATCGTGATCAACATGGTGAACCGTTAATTCACGCAAATTAGAATAAACAAACTCTCGTGCGCAACGGCCACATAACCATGGGTATAACTTTAAGGCTTTATCACGGTAACCTTGTTCTTCACGCTTATAGTTGGCTGAAGTGCCATATAAATCTGACGACATAATAAAAAACTCTTCTAATAATTATGTCGCCAGTATACGTACCCCGTACGATTAGTCGAGTATTACGAGACATAGCCTTAATAACAGCGCCCTTTAATCCAAACCTTCCGCACCCGATAAAATCACTATAAGCTGCTTAGTTTTAGCTCGGTGATATATAGCCGCATGTTTAAGCGAACGGTTATTCGCGACTTACCAAAACATTTCATCTACGTTAATATGAGGCAATTCATCTTTCTATAGGACGACAAATGGACAACTTGTCGCAACTCTTCTTTGAACATTCACCGTCTATCTTTTTAGGTATTATGGTTGGCTTCATCGTTTGTTATTTATTGTTATTACGTAGTCAGCGCCAAGCAATTTCACAGCAACAGGCAATTTTTCATGCCAATGAACAGCAAATGCAACAGCAGCTAGATCACAGTGATGATCAAATTGATAAATTGCATATCGCCTGTGAACAGCACCAACAACAGACTCAGGTACTACAACAAGAGAAATTAGAGTTAGTCGCCAAAGTAAGCGAGCTTAGCGCTACTGGGCAACAGCTGGTTGAGTCTCATCAACAGCAATTAGCCCTAATTCAAGCCAACGAACAAGCTTTAAAAAATCAATTCTCCCATTTAGCACAGCAAACACTAGAGCAAAAAAGTGTCGCCTTTGCGAAAGACAACCAACGGAACATTGATGCACTATTAGCACCTTTAAAAGCACAGTTAGGCGATTTTAAGCAACAAGTTCAACATAGTCACGACGCAGAAACCAAACAACGTCACGAATTGAAGCATGAAATTCATAGCTTAAAGCAGCTTAATCAGCAAATGGCTCAAGATGCTATTAATTTAACCAAGGCCTTAAAGGGTGACAATAAACAGCAAGGGAACTGGGGCGAAGTTATTTTAGAGCGTATTTTACAAGAGTCTGGTTTACGTGATGGTCACGAATATCAAACTCAAGGGCAATACCGTAACGATGACGGCAAGGCTTATCGCCCTGATGTCATTGTTCACCTACCTGATGAAAAAGACATTATTATTGATTCTAAGGTGTCGTTAATCAGTTATGAGCGTTATTTTAATGCCGACAACGACATTGATGCTCAAGTTGCATTAACACATCATATACAATCATTGCGAACGCACATTAAAGAGCTAAGCAACAAAGATTATCATCAACTTAATGGCATTCGTTCACTCGACTATGTTTTGTTGTTTATCCCTATTGAACCCGCATTTTTATTAGCGATAGAACACGAACCTAACCTCATTACCTTCGCCCTAGATCATAATATTATGTTGGTGAGCCCGACTAATTTATTAGTAGCTCTTAGAACCATTCATAATTTGTGGCGAATTGACCAGCAAAATAAAAATGCGCAAGTCATCGCGCAAAAAGCCAGTAAGCTGTATGACAAGATTCGATTGTTTGGAGATGACTTATTAACTGTGTCTCAGCATATTAACAAAGCGAATCAAAGTGTTGACCAGGCCATTAAAAAGCTCAGTAGCGGAAAAGGCAATGTCATTTCACAAATTCAAGGATTTGAGCAGCTCGGCGTAGAAATTAAAAAACCTATCGCAAGTAAGCTCACCGATGGCAACTCCGCCGAAGCGCTCTTAGCGACACCTTCTACCCCACAAGCATCTACCCGAGACGATATTTAATGAAACCACTAGCATGGCAACCTACATTTCAACAATTTATTAAGCAACAAATGACGTTCGATCCAGCCCACGACATAGCGCACATAAAACGCGTAGTCACTAGCGGCATTGCTTTAGCAGACATTGAACAAGCGGATTTAGCCATTGTCTTGCCCGCTTGCTGGTTACATGACTGTGTTAATGTACCAAAAGATTCCCCTCAGCGTAGTCAGGGCTCAGTATTAAGTGCTGATCGTGCCATCGAGTTTTTGCGTGAAATAAATTATCCCGCACACACCTTTGACGCTATTCATCATGCTATTGCAGCTCATAGCTTTAGTGCCAATATTGAAACACAATCACTTGAAGCAAAGGTTGTGCAAGATGCCGATAGGTTAGACGCTTTGGGCGCTGTTGGGCTATCGCGTTGTCTCATGCTTGGCGCTACATGGGGCAGTAAGTTATATGATCCTTTAGATCCTTTTGCGGCTAACCGTGAACTCAATGATAAGATTTTTTGTATCGATCACTTCTACGTTAAGTTAAAAGGCTTAGTCAATACGATGAAAACGCCAGCGGGATTAATTGAAGCAAAAACGCGGTGGCAGTTCATGCAGCAGTTTTTAAATCAACTCGGTCATGAAGCTGGTGCTAGCGCGGCTAAATAAAAACAGCACCCACAGTTACATCCTACAAGAGTGATAGCGTCTTTCATTTTCACACTCTTACATTGTCTTTACATGTTCTTTACACTAGTTAACGTAGAGTAGAGAACAATTACACAATGTGGGAGTTACATTCCCGTTGCCATTGGAAGTGCAGGAATTTAGGGTAAGGATAAAATGTGAGGTACAAGGCGTGTGATTGACCAATAGCTAGCTATTGGGATTGAACACAACGCAGTAACTGGCGTTTTAAACCGCCATAAACCTGCATAATCAATGATTACGGGGATATACATGAACCA
>Ga0209395_1007175_pt1 | contig 11797 bp, 6 predicted proteins | sample GOMGulsemesocosm_3_FD_184635 | JGI IMG/M metagenome (GOLD analysis project Ga0209395, IMG submission 184635) | Methane-oxidizing microbial communities from mesocosms in the Gulf of Mexico - GOM9D Gulf of Mexico (SPAdes) (version 2) | ecosystem: Environmental > Aquatic > Marine > Cold seeps... | reverse complement strand
CAAATTTTTAGTAAAACCAAGTTGGCAACCAGCTTATCACTTATTCTAAGTGCCGCATCTTTTGCTCCAGCATATGCAGCAGACGAAAAAGCAGTTGAAGATATTGAAGTCATCGCAGTAACGGGTATGCGCTCAAGCATTAAAGAGTCTACAAGACTTAAAAGAGATTCTGCAGGTGTAGTTGATGCGATTTCAGCTGAAGATATAGGTAAATTCCCTGATACTAACTTAGCCGAATCATTACAACGTATTACAGGCGTATCTATTAACCGTTCAAACGGTGAAGGTTCACAAGTAACTGTACGTGGTTTTGGCCCAAACTTTAATATGGTGACTTTAAATGGTCGCGCCATGCCTGCAGCTTCTTTGCCTGGCGGTGGTGGTTCACCCAACTCTCGTGCTTTTGATTTTGCTAATCTTGCTTCAGATAGTATTAAATCAGTTGAAGTATATAAAACAGGTAAAGCTAACATTGCAACAGGTGGCATTGGTGCAACAATCAATATCAATACAGCTAAACCATTAGATAACCCTGGTTTACAAGCAAGTTTTGGCGCTAAAGCACAATATGATACAACTAATCGTGTAGGAGATGATGTTACTCCAGAGGTTTCAGGTTTATTAAGCTGGACCGATGAAGATGAGGTATTTGGTGTATCTGTAACGGCAAGTATGCAAAAACGTAGTAGTGGTACAGTTGGCGCTTATACTAATCAATGGCGTACATCTGAATTTGATGGCTCTATTGCACAACAGCCTACTGAACCAGAATCAGGCGCACCCGTTGTTATAAATAACGGCCCTGCTATTGGCCAAATGTATTCTATGCCTTCAGATTTACGTTATACCATAGCAGACAGAGAACGCACACGTACTAATGCCCAGTTTACTTTTCAATTTCGTCCAGCTGATTCAATAACAACAACACTAGATTACACTTATTCAAAACAAGACCTTAATGAGCAAAGAGCTGAACAATCCATCTGGATGGATACGTATAAAAGTTCACTCACTTTTGACGATAACACAGTTAAAACGCCAGTTTTGTATAATGAAGAGCGCCGTGAACAATTACCACGTGATTTAGGTTTAGCGGTTCAAGAATTAAATCAAGTTAATGAAAATAAGTCGATTGGTTTTAACTTAAAATATGAAGCGTCAGATTATTTAACAATTGTATTTGATGCCCATGACTCTTCATCAGAAGCTTCTCCAGATTCAGAATATGGTAGCTGGGTTAACTTTGGTATGGGTGCAAATATCGCAAAAGGTCAAGGTGTTGATTACACAACGGCTTTACCAACTATGTACGTAGACTTTGATGATTGTGCGCGCTCTAATCTTAATTGTAATAATACATTAGATGCATCAGATGTCGGTAGTTCAATTTTAGATATGAACTATGCATCACAAAGAACTGATATCACGCAAGTACGTTTAGAAGCACAATATGACTTTGAAGATAGCAGCATTAATTTTGGTATTGAATCTCGTTCTATGGAAAGTCATTCATTACAGTCATTAACGCGACATACTATGGGTAACTGGGGTGTTGAAAACCCAGGTGAGATCCCTGATGGTTACCTAACACCTGTTGATATGTTAGCTGAATTTGATGATTTTGATACCAATGGCGGATTTAGCCAAGGCTTTACTGGTAGTGCATCTCAATTAGGTAAATGGGCAGCTGGCGAATATGGCTTTGATTTTGCTGCTGATGGCGCATATGCTACAAACCGTACGATAAAAGAAGATATCACGGCTGCTTTTGCACAATATAGCTATTCAGGTGACTTTAATGGTCGCGCTTACAATATCATTGCCGGCCTACGTTATGAAAAAACTGATAGCACTTCAACTGCTAACATTGACTTACCTAATGCAGTGGCATGGGAAGGTAATAATGACTTTAATGTAAGATATGGCAGTGCTAGAGAAAACTTCTCATTAGATAATAGCTACAACCATTTCTTACCTAATTTAGATTTTGATATTGAAGTTGTTGATGATGTAAAAGCACGTTTTTCTTATAGCAAAACAATTGCTCGCCCAACTTATAACGATTTAAGCTCAGCAGCAACAGTCAGTGGTCCAGGTGCGCCAACGCTTATTCCAGGAGCATCTCCTGCAACAGCAAGTACTGGTAACCCAAGTTTAATCCCACTTGAATCAGATAATATCGACCTATCTTTAGAATGGTACTTTGATGATACAAGTTATGTATCTGCGGGTTACTACCAAAAGAATGTTGAAAACTTTATTGGTATTGAGCCAGTTACTCAAAACTTTTACGGATTAAGGGATGCGACTTCTGGTCCTCGCGCACAAGCGGCTATCGCAGAACTTGAATCTATGGGTTTACCTATCACTGATTCAAACTTATTCCAAATGGTAGCAGCTACTGAAAATGGTGTTGCATTTGACTCTATGAGTTATGAAGAATTTGAAGCGGCATACGATGTACTACCAAATAGTGATGATCCATTAATGGATTTTGTTGGCCAAACACCTGTAAACAACAAAGAAGCTAAAATTGATGGTTTTGAGTTAGCTGTACAGCATTTCTTTGGCGAAACAGGTTTTGGTTTCCAAGCTAACTATACAACAGTTAATGGCGATATCGGTTTTGACGTAAATGCACCAACAAGTGTGACACAATTTGCATTAGTAGGCTTAAGCGATACAGCAAACTTAGTGCTTATGTATGAAAACGATGACTTCCAAGCACGTATTGCCTACAACTGGCGTGATGACTTTTTAGCTAATGGTGCCCGTTACCAAAACGAACCTGAGTTTATCGAGTCTTATTCACAAATTGACTTTAACGTGTCTTACAACGTGAATGAGCAACTATCAGTATTCTTTGAAGGTATTAATATCACAGAAGAAAATAGTAGAAGCCATGGTAGAACAACAGCTCAAATGTGGAACCTAGAACAATTAGGTGCACGTTACGCATTAGGTGCACGTTATTCATTTTAATGCCCGTTAGCTAACACATCCTAACTAAGCCGCTGAGTTAATATTAATTCAAGCGGCTTTTTCGGTTAAATTTTATGAGAGTCAGTTGTATGAATAAACCCATTAAAAATATAGTAGTAGTTGGCGGTGGCTCCGCAGGTTGGATCACAGCAGGTTTACTTGCAGCTGAACATAAGTTAAAAGGTGATAACTCCATTAATATCACTTTAATTGAATCTCCCGAAATAAAGTCCATAGGCGTAGGTGAAGGTACATGGCCATCTATGCGCAATACATTAGACAAAATAGGTATTAAAGAGCCTGATTTTATAACGCAATGTAATGCATCTTATAAACAAGGTTCTAAATTTGTAAACTGGCAAGGCATAAAGAATCACGATGTGTATTATCACCCTTTTATGACACCGGATGGTTATACTCAAGTTAATTTACATCATGGTTGGCAACAAAATAATTCAAATAAGTCATTTGCAGATACGATTAATATGCAAAGTCATATTTGTCACCAAGGGTTAGCACCAAAACAAACCTCTACGCCAGAGTATGCTGGTGTGACTAATTATGGTTATCACCTAGATGCAGCTAAGTTTTCACGCATGCTGCAAGCTCATTGTATTAAGGTATTAGGTGTAAAACATGTTGTTGCTCATATTAATCAAATTAATAATGATGAAAATGAATACATAGCCAATATAGAAACTGCAACACAGGGAAAGATATCTGGAGATTTATTTATTGATTGTAGTGGTTTAAATGCTTTGCTCATTGGTAAACACTATAAGATCCCTTTCATTGATAAAAAACATATCCTTTTTAATGATAGTGCTTTAGCAGTGCAAGTCCCCTATTGTGATCCCGATGAAAATATTGCCTCTGCGACTGTATCAACCGCACAATCAGCAGGCTGGGTTTGGGATATAGGATTATCAAATCGCAGAGGCATAGGTTATACCTATTCAAGAAAATATACATGCGATACTGAAGCAGAAAAAACCCTTAAAGCCTATTTGAGTGAAACAATTAACGATGAACAAATACAAAAATTAAATATTCGTAAACTAAACTTCAAACCAGGTCACAGAGAAAAGTTTTGGCATAAAAACTGTGTTGCTGTGGGTATGTCATCAGGATTTTTAGAGCCACTAGAAGCCTCTGCACTTGCTTTAGTTGAACTATCAGCCAATATGATCAGTGAAGAGCTGCCAACAAACTTTGAACATATGAATATCTTAGCCAAACGCTTTAACGAAAGGTTTGAATACCGTTGGCAACGGGTAATTGAGTTTTTAAAATTGCATTATGTGATCAGTAAGCGAACAGACTCACAATACTGGCTTGATAATAAAGCTACTGACAGTATTCCTGAGCGACTAAAAGAATTACTGACCTTATGGCAGTATCAACCGCCAAGTATTAATGACTTTGTGCAAAACCAAGAAGTATTTCCATCAGCCAGTTATCAATATGTACTTTATGGAATGAGATTTAAAACAACTGAATACCCAACAGATAAAACATTTAATAATATTGAATTGGCACAGCGTTATTTTAACCATAATCAAGAAACTAAATTAAAATACCTTAATGCCCTACCCTCTAACCGAGAACTCATAAACCATATTAAAAATAATAGATTACAGAGTGTAGGTTAAAAAGGTTAATGTTTACAAAGCCCCTAAAAAGAGAGGTGAAAATTGAATACATCTAAAATACAAAAAGTAATCATTGCTGGTGGCGGTACTGCAGGTTGGATGAGCGCCGCCGCATTAAGCAAGTTATTAGGTAAAAACCTTGATATTACACTAGTGGAGTCTGATGAAATTAGCACAGTTGGTGTAGGTGAAGCCACTATTCCGCCTATAAGAACTTTCCATAAGTTACTAGGTATTAATGAACAAGAATTAATGAAAGCCACCCAAGCAACCTTTAAATTAGGCATAGGTTTTGAGAACTGGGGACAAAAAAACGATAACTATATTCACTCATTTGGTATAACAGGTAAAGAATGTTGGGCTGGTGAATTTCATCACTTTTGGTTACATGGCAAACAAAAAGGCATCGCATCCGATTTTGGTGATTATTGTATAGAGCTACAAGCTGCAAAAGCAGGAAAGTTCGCGCTATCACAACACACACCATTAAATTTTGCTTACCACCTTGATGCCACTTTATATGCTAAATATTTACGCTCATTTAGCGAAAAATCAGATACAAACCCAAATGGCGTAAATAGAATAGAAGGTAAAATTTCACAAGTAAATAAGCATAATGGTTCAGGTAATATCTCAGAATTAGTACTTGAATCAGGACAAGTCATTGAAGGTGATTTATTTATAGATTGCACAGGTTTTATCGGTTTATTAATAGAAAAAGCACTTCATACTGGATATGAAGACTGGTCACATTGGTTACCATGCGACAGCGCTGTGGCAGTACAAACAAAATCGGCCAGCCCTGCACTACCTTATACTCGTTCTATTGCTCATGATTCTGGATGGCAATGGCGTATTCCTTTACAACATAGAGTAGGTAATGGTTTAGTTTTTTGTAGTCGTTATATCTCAGATAATGCAGCTATAGATACCTTACTCAGTAATATTGAAGGCGAAACAATTAATCAACCAAGAGTGATTAAGTTTAAAACTGGCAGGCGCAGAAAAGGTTGGAATAAAAACTGTATCGCATTAGGTCTTGCAAGTGGTTTTATTGAGCCACTAGAATCCACCAGCATACATTTAATCATGACAGGCATTATTCGATTAATGCGCCTATTCCCGTTTGATGGCATTACTCAAACTTGCATAGATGAATACAACTCAAAGCTAACCAGTGAGCTTAATAGTATTCGTGATTTCATTGTATTGCATTACAAAGTCACCGACAGAGAAGACTCTCAATTTTGGCAACATTGTAAAAATATGGAGATACCAGAATCATTGCAACACAAAATTGATTTATTCAAAGAAACTGGCCGAGTATTTTTAGATGATGGCGATATATTCAGAGTCGATTCTTGGACACAAGTGATGCTTGGCCAAGGCTTAATGCCAGAACAATATCATCAAATAGCCCAAGTGATGGGCGATAACGAGTTTAAGCAGTTTTTAGCATCATTAAAATCATCCGTCGATAATGCAGTAGAACAACTGCCTGATCACCAAGAGTTTATTGATAAATACTGCCCTGCAAGCTAATACCAACCAAATTAACAGGTATGCAGTCTCTATGGCTGCATTCTTCCTGTTAAATCAAATTTCTTTATTGCATACGTTTGCATAGTGCAGTCTTGTTAACTTAATTTGTTTATAGTGGTGTTAATTCACTGACACCTTAGGGTTAAAACGAGTCACTCATGAAAAAACACTTATATAAAAATAAAAAAATTCTCGCTTTAAGTTTATCAATTGCATTATTTGGCTGTACTGCTCAAAATATTTCAGAAAACAATCCCGTCACTTCTGGACTACAAAAAAGTGAAGCACAATACAATACAGACTATTTAACACGAGATGTACGTGACGATATATTTTATTTTGTAATGCCAGATAGGTTTTACAATGGCGATACAACTAATGATATGGGTGATATCACCAAGCCAGAATCTTATGGTGGTTTTAACCCAGAACGTAAAGGTTTTTTTCATGGTGGCGACATTAAAGGCTTAGAAGATAAACTCGATTACCTTGAAAACCTTGGCATTACTGCCATTTGGATGACGCCAATATTGCGAAACCAAGCTGTACAAGGTGATATGGCAGGTTATCACGGCTATTGGGTGTTGGACTTCACAGAAATTGACCCACATTTAGGTAGCAATCAAGATTTAAAACACCTTATTAATGCCGCCCACAAACGCGGTATGAAGGTATTTTTTGATATTATTACTAACCATACAGCTGACGTAATTAAATTTAAAGAATGTCATGGCGAAGATGGCAGTAAATGGTCATTAGACTCTGGATTATGTGAATATAAAAGCCAACAACAAGTTAAAAATGGCGATAAGTATACCGTTATAGTACCTGAACACTCTAAATCAATTAAAGTGCCGCAATGGTTAAATGAACCTAAGCTTTATCACAATCAAGGGGATTCTACTTGGCAAGGTGAAAGTGCTGTTTATGGTGACTTTTCTGGCTTAGATGATGTTGATACTGATAACCCTGAAGTTGTATCTGGCATGATAGATATCTTCAAAAACATTGTTACTGAATTCAAACCAGATGGTTTTAGAGTAGACACAGTAAAACATGTAAATACCGAGTTTTGGGCTGACTTTTCTCCCGCGATTATTGATCATGCTAAATCTTTAAACATACCAAACTTCCACATATTTGGTGAGGTTTATAGTGGCGATGTAAAAGTATTAAGCCACTATACAACGGAAGGAAAAATGCCTGCCATTTTGGATTTTGGTTTTCAAGGTGCTGCTTACGACGTATTTATCAATGAAACCGGCACAGATAAGTTAAAAACCTTATTTGATAATGACGATCATTTTAATGATGGTGATAGTCGTGCAGATATGAACCCTACATTTATCGGCAATCATGATATGGGTCGATTCGCACACTTTTTATCAAAATCTAAAACGCCTTTAGACGAGCAAGCACAACTTGAAAAAGTAAAACTAGCCCATGCACTTATGTATTTTTCTCGCGGTATTCCTGTAGTTTATTATGGTGATGAACAAGGATTTGTAGGCAAAGGTGGAGATATGGATTCTCGCCAAGATATGATGCCATCAAAAGTAAAAACCTATACAGAAGATAATTTATTAGGCACTAAACTTACAGCAGCGAATGATAACTTTGATCAGTCACACCCTTTGTTTAATGAATTATCAAAATTAGCTAAAACATTTAAATCTCATAAAGCGTTAAGGCAAGGTGTACATCATAACCGAGCAGTTACAACTGATGGCCCAGGTTTATATGCATTTTCACGGGTTGAATTAACCAATCCTATAGAATATTTAGTTTTGTTTAATACATCAAATGAAGTAATTACAACTCAGCTTGATACGACAAGTGATATATATTCAGATATACAAACTCATGAAGCAATTAAAGCAAACAAGCACAATAAACTCGCAATAAAGTTAGCACCTTTAAGTTATCGCATTTTAAAAGCTAATTCAGCGATAAAACCAACTCAATTAGGCCAACTGAGTTTATTCAACTTCAAAAATGGCGATAAGATCCAAGGTGATATTAACTTAAGCTATCAACTTGATAAAACGCATAGTTCTGTTGTGCCAGTTATAGAAATGACAACAAAAATTAGCATTAATGGCAGTGATTTTACTAAGGTATCTTTTGATAATACCTTACCACTAACCGCACAATTTAATGTAAGTGATTATGCTAATGGTAGTACTGTAAAAGTAAAATCTGTAGTAACTAACTTTACAGGTGAAACGTCACAACTTATTTCAGAATTTACCATTAGTAAGTAATCTAAACTGCGAATTAGTAATATAACAGACGCAACAAAAAGCCCACTTTAATAATTAAAGTGGGCTTTTTTATATATCAGTATTTATTACTTTTTATTTGCTACAAATGTTTTATTAATTATCTTCCAGTTATCTTCACGCTTATACATGACTAAATAATCAATATAATGGGTTTTAGGTGTTTCAAAATTAAGTTTTACCATTGCCATTTTATCATCAACAATATCAACCGATAGTACTTTGGCTTCCCATACATCTTTAGTCGCTTTTTTAAAATAACCAGCAAACTCTTCAAGTCCAACTGTTCTTATTGTTTCTTTGCCTGTTTCCTTATTTTTATTAATCATTTTCACATGACCAAACTCCAAATCAAATGCTTTAGCCAACATACTCTGATCGCCCTTTGCTGCGCCATTAAAGTAAGTATAGGCCGTTGCAACAACCGCCTCATACTCAGACCCTGTGACAGGTTTAGCGCTACTTGCCATAGAGGTGAAGAAAATTAGACCTAGTGTATATAAAGATATTTTTTTAATTATTGGTTGCATTATACTCTTTTCCTTTAAGCGATATTTCAATAGTTGTTTTTGAATTTATTACTTATTTGATATGAGTAAGTTTAAAAAGTAAACACCTGAAAATGTAATAAAATATGTGCTCAATAATAAATATTTCTCGGTTACAATTTTATTGCAAAGTGTGCTCGCACTTTTTATGTTCTCTTCTAAACTGAAAGTAAGCGCCTGTTCACTCAGTACATCATCATATAAAAATAAGAGAGCGTGTATGCCAAATCCAATGCAACAAAATCACATTACAACTTACATGTTCAACTTTGGTTATATTAGAATTGTTTCTAATAATATTGCTGAAATAACAGTTAACGACAATATTGAAATAGATTTAGAAATGGTTGAAGAGTTTGATAACTTTCTAATGGCACAATTTAAGGAAGATTTTGGTTTAGTAATTAATAAAATAAATAGTTATACATTTTCATATGAAGCCCAATTATGCATATTATCTTTATGTAAACTAAAAGCCATTGCCTTAGTTTATTACTGTGACAGCAAAAAACAATTAGCTCCGCATGTAGAAGCCCGTCGTGAAAGTGATAAACTTAATGTTAAAGCATTTTCAGGGTTTGAAATGGGTCATCAACAAGCACAGTTATGGCTTAATGAAGAGTTAACCTAAATAAAGTTTATTTAGGTTAACTTGAACGCGGCTATGTAATATCAATAAGTAAAGTTTGACGGTCTAATTTTGTGAGGTTGCTTATTTAAGTAAAACTGGCAGCCAGAATCATTGTTATATGCGCTATCATATGTGCTGCTATGGCGCACTCTATACCGTGCTTCCAATATAAATAACCTGCAATAAATCCAAAAGAGGCATTACCTAAAATAATATATGTTACCAAAGAAGCTGTAACTTCTGGTGATAACGTAAAAGCTATGGGCAAATGACCAAGACCAAAAATTAAAGCTGAAACTACAATTGCGATAATATAATTATGAGCGCGAATGTCAGAGCCATTATTTTGCGTTAAACGATATGACCCCCAGACTAAAAATGACATTAGCCCCCAACGAATGAGTAACTCTTCGGTGATGCCCCCATATAAAATTTTGGTATACCATGCAGGAGTGAACTTTTCTCCTGCACTGAGAAATTCAGGCGGTAGAGAGGGAGATAAAAGCCCAAGGAACAGAGTTATACAAACACCGCCTAATACCCCTCCAATAAAAGCAGGAATAATTTGTGGTTTAAACGCTTTTATAATATTTTTAGATTGCGCTAATGCAACAATAACAGGGGAACTTAAACCAACTTTCTTAGAACATACTGAGCCAAGCCAGACCATACAAAAAAGCAAAATTGAAGACTGTACAACTGAAATCGCTTGAATCAACTCTAATGATATTGGAAGTTGGGCTGATTGAAGTGCTAATACCTTTGGAATTAAAGGGATAATCGATATGATCCCTAAAAATCCGAGAAAGAATAAAAATAAATTAGGGTTTCTGTGCTTTATAATATCCATTTGCTATTACTCTTTAATTTAGCTAGCAGGTTATTACATAAAACTTTGATAATGCAATTAACCACTAGAGAACAAAACATTGCAATACAATGATTTTGTTTGTAAATTAAACAGTATCACTTTTCTGATTTTGAAACAATTGTACTATTTCATTAGCTAAATTGGCCTTCAATACCCTGAAGGCCAAAGTTAATTCTGATACTTATAATCGTTACTACTGAACGTAACTAAAGTTCTCTACCAATCTAATATCATCTACCGCTGCACCCAGCATTACTTGAAATTCGCCAGATTCAGCTAACCAATCATTAGTTTTAATATCCCAAAATGATAAGTCTCTTTTTGTCAGTTTGATATTCACTGTTTTTGATTCACCAGGTTGTAAAAATACTTTCTCAAAGCCTTTAAGTTCTTTTATAGGCCGCTCAACGCTAGATTGTTTATCATTTAAGTATAATTGAACGATTTCAGCTCCAGCGATTTTACTGGTATTGGTCACTTTCGCTGTCACAATTAAAGTACCATCACCGCTAAGGTTTTTAGTAGAGAGTTTCACATCACTATAACTAAATGTGCTGTACGATAATCCATGACCAAAACTAAACGTCGGTTTTATATTTTGCTTTTCAAACCAACGATAGCCTATAAATACACCTTCTTTATAAAGTGATTCAACTTCATTGTAATCATCAAGTGCAATAGCCGCGGTGTCTTCTAAGCGTTCAGGTAAAGTAATGGGCATTTTACCACTTGGATTTATATCTCCCATTAAAATATCAGCAAAGGCATTGCCTGCCTCCATGCCGCCGTACCAACCCCAAACAATACTGTTTGCTTGTTTAGCCCATGGCATTTCAACAGCTGAACCTGCAACCATAAATACCACTGTTTTTGGGTTAGCTTGTATCAATTTTGTTATAATTTCATCTTGGCTATTTGGTAATTTCATATCAGGGCGATCTATTGATTCTCTATCATCACCATGGCTTAATCCACCAAAATAAATGACTGCATCTGCTTTTTTAGCTGCTGCTAAATACTCTGCTTCTTCACTAAATAAACTCCCAGGTGCATCCCAGCCTAAAGTGAATGATTGTGAACCATCATAGTTAATTTCAAATGCATAACTTTCTTTATCATTTAAGTTAACGGATTTATCAAATACTTCACCATTATTGCTTGTGTGTTCAACCACCAGCTTGCCATTTATCTTTAACTTAAAATCACCTTTTGCAGCTATTTTAAGTATATGTTCTCCAGTTTTAAGCGGCTTTATATTAGCTTTCATTGTGATATGTGATGTAGTTTTA
>Ga0209395_1007172_pt1 | contig 11800 bp, 12 predicted proteins | sample GOMGulsemesocosm_3_FD_184635 | JGI IMG/M metagenome (GOLD analysis project Ga0209395, IMG submission 184635) | Methane-oxidizing microbial communities from mesocosms in the Gulf of Mexico - GOM9D Gulf of Mexico (SPAdes) (version 2) | ecosystem: Environmental > Aquatic > Marine > Cold seeps... | reverse complement strand
ATGCTTTCATCGAAGCGGGCTTAAATGTGAGCTTGGCTTCTCCTGCTGGTGGCCAGCCGCCAATCGATCCAAAAAGTGAATTAGCAGATTTTCAAACGCCATCAACTAAGCGTTATGACGCCGATAATGAAGTACAAGCTTTGATGGCAAATACTGCGGTATTAGCTAGTATCAATGCTGAAGATTATGACGCTGTTTTCTATCCAGGCGGTCACGGTCCATTATGGGACTTGGTCGATAATAGCGATTCAATTACATTAATTGAAAGCTTCTTGGCAGCGAATAAGCCAGTAGCGGCAGTATGTCATGCAACGGCTGCGTTCTTGAATGTGAAAGATGCTGCGGGCGAGTATGCGGTTAAAGGAAAAGGCGTAACAGGTTTCACTAATAGCGAAGAAGATGCAGTGCAGTTAACAGACATTGTTCCTTTCTTATTAGAAGATGAATTGATTAAGCGCGGTGGCGATTATCAAAAGGTTGCTGATTGGAATGCGTTTGCGATTCAAGATGGCTTATTAATCAGTGGTCAAAACCCACAGAGCTCTGAATTAGCCGCAGAAAAGTTAGTAGCGCACATCGCGAGCTAATTTTTTATACAACCTTCGCCATTTAATTGAACTATTATTTTAAAAAAATCGAGATATACAATGTTAAATTTCAGCTTTCAAAATACGACTAAAATTAATTTTGGCGAAGGTCAAATAAAATCAATCGCTAAGCAAATTCCTAGTGATGCAAAAGTATTGATTACCTATGGCGGCGGCTCAATTAAAAGCAACGGAGTTTATGATCAAGTCGTTGCTGCATTGAGTGGACATACTTGGTTTGAGTTTTCAGGTATCGAACCCAATCCAAGCTACGATACGTTAATGAAAGCTCAAGATATTATCAAAGAAAATAATATCGATTTTATTCTAGCTGTAGGGGGTGGTTCGGTTGTTGATGGTTCTAAATTCATCGCCGCTGCAGCCTTGTTTACTGGTGATGACCCTTGGGATATCGTCAGCAAGCAAACCCGTATTGAAAACGCACTACCACTAGCTTGCGTACTAACGCTGCCAGCAACAGGTTCGGAATCGAATACCGGTGCGGTTGTCACGCGCAACGGCCATAAACTGCCATTTGCGAGTCCTTTAGTTCGCCCATTATTTGCGGTACTTGATCCAGCGGTAACGTTGTCGTTATCTGATCGCCAAATCAGTAATGGTGTTGTCGATGCCTTTGTTCATACCATGGAACAGTATTTGACCTACAGCGTAAACGGTAAGGTGCAAGATCGTTTTGCCGAAGGCCTGTTATTAACGTTGATCGAAGAGGGGCCAAAAGCCTTAGCCGCTGAAACGACTAATGACTTAGAAATACGTGGCAATGTTATGTGGGCCGCGACTATGGCATTGAATGGTTTGATTGGCGCTGGTGTTCCTCAAGACTGGGCAACACACATGATTGGTCATGAACTAACGGGTGGTCATGGAATCGATCACGCGCGGACTTTATCAATTGTATTACCTGCTGTGATGAAAGTATGTCGCGATGCTAAGCGTGAAAAATTATTGCAATACGCTGAGCGTGTTTGGAATATTACAGACGGTGATGACGAATCTCGTATTAATCGAGCGATTGAATCAACTGAGCAGTTCTTTGAGCTAATGCAAGTACCAACACGCTTATCTCATGTTGATTTGGGTGAGGCTGATATTGATAGCTTAATCGAAAAATTAACCCAGCACGGTATGGTTAAGTTAGGCGAACATGGTGCTATTACACCAGAAGTAAGCCGTGAAATATTAATGGCTGCACTTTAAGTTTTTATAAGGAAAAAACATGCTAACCGTTCATCATTTAAATCAGTCTCGCTCGAAACGTGTTTTGTGGTTATTAGAAGAACTCGAAATGCCTTACCAGCGAATTGATCATCAACGCGATGCACAAACGCATTTGGCACCGGCCAGCTTGAAAGCGATTCATCCGTTGAGTAAAGCTCCTGTGATTGTCGATGACCTTGCCAATGGCAGCGCTAATGGTGCTGAATCAGAGAGTAAAGTGACCTTATGTGAATCCAGTACCATTATGGAATACATCCTGGATAAAGACGGTGAACATCGTCTGCGTCCAGAGGCTGGATCTAAAGAATATTACCAATATATGGAATGGTCACACTTCGCTGAAGGCTCTCTCGGCTTACCGGTAATGTGTAAGCTATTCATGGGCATGGAAACTCGTAGCGGAGACCAACCGATGGATGGTTACATCGCCAAAGAGGTAGCGCTTGATTTCACTTACATAGAATCTGTGTTGGCTGAACGTGATTATTTTGCTGGTGGTGAATTCACAGCAGCGGATATTATGATGACGAGCATGTTAGAAATTGCTGGCAGTATTGGTTTGCTTAAGGGTCAAGAAAAGACACTGGCTTACCTTGCGAAAGTTCAGCAACGTCCTGCTTACCTGAAAGCAGCTAGTTTTGGTTAGCAGGGGCTAGGTTACCCTATAAAAACCGCTTCAAATAACGTAAAATGGCGCCTTTACTATAGCTAAGTAACCTCTTGTAAAGGCATTTCCATGATTCGTCTCAGTAACATCAAATTACCCCTAGATCACGATGATCAAGCATTGGCGCAAACAGTGCTAACGACACTGGGCATAACCGCCGAGCAAATGATCAGCTTCAATATGTTCCGTCGTGGTTACGATGCACGTAAAAAATCAAATATATTCCTTATTTACACCCTTGATGTCGACGTATCACCAGCGCTAGAGGCCGAGTTATTAATCAAATTCGCCGATGACCAACTGATAAAGAAAACTCCTGATCTTGATTATCACTACGTTGCCCAAGCCCCTACAGAGCTAACCGAACGTCCTATTATAGTAGGCTTTGGCCCTTGTGGTTTATTGGCTGGGTTAACCCTAGCGCAAATGGGCTACAACCCGATCATTCTTGATCGTGGCAAAGAAGTACGCGAACGCACTAAAGATACCTTTGGTTTCTGGCGTCAAAAAATACTCAATACCGAATCCAACGTACAGTTTGGTGAGGGTGGCGCAGGGACTTTCTCCGACGGAAAGTTATACAGCCAAGTAAAAGATCCAAAGCAGTATGGCCGTAAAGTCTTAACAGAATTTGTCGCGTCTGGTGCCCCTGATGAAATCATGTACGTTAGTAAGCCGCATATCGGGACTTTTAAACTGGTTTCTATGGTTGAAAAGATGCGCGCTGAGATCATCCGTTTAGGCGGCGAGATTCGTTTTAGCAGCCGCGTTGATGACATTGAATTAGAAACAGTTGAAACAGGCGAGGGTGATGAGCCGCGCCAGCGAATTACTGGACTAACCCTTTCGACCGGTGAAAAACTAAAGTCCAACCACATCTCTTTTGCGATTGGTCACAGTGCACGTGATACCTTTGAAATGCTATACAACAAAGGTATTTATATTGAAGCCAAGCCTTTTTCGATCGGTTTCCGTATCGAACACGAACAATCGACGATTGATGCCGCACGCTTTGGTCATAATGCGGGTAACGAGATACTCGGCGCCGCTGATTATAAATTAGTACATCACTGTAAAAATGGCCGCTCGGTTTACAGCTTCTGCATGTGTCCTGGAGGGACGGTAGTTGCTGCCACCTCAGAAGAGTTTTGCGTAGTGACCAATGGCATGAGCCAATACTCGCGTAATGAACGCAACGCCAACAGTGCCGTTGTCGTGGGCATTGATCCTAGCGATTATCCGGGTGGACCATTAGCCGGTATAGAATTACAGCGCCAGCTAGAAAAAAGTGCGTATGTATTGGGTGGTTCAGATTATGACGCACCCGCACAGACCGTCGGTGATTTCTTAAAAGGCATCGATTCTAGCAAAAAAGATTTGGACAGCTTAGGCAGTGTGAAGCCGTCGTTTAAGCCGGGTATAAAATTAGTTGATCTTGCGAAAGCCTTACCTGATTTTGCTGTCGACGCTATTCGTGAAGCGATTCCTGCGTTTAATCGTAAGATAAAAGGTTTTGCTAAAGACGATGCTCTATTAACCGGCGTCGAGACACGTACTTCCGCACCGATTAGTATTAAGCGCGATGATAAGTTTGAGAGTATTAATACTCAAGGGCTATACCCAGCTGGAGAAGGCGCGGGGTATGCGGGTGGCATTATGTCAGCAGCGATTGATGGTATAAAAATCGCAGAAGCGATGGCTCTCAGCATGAATTCTTCTGTTGAAAACAAATAGACTTAGTAAATTAAACGTTAGAAGGAACTTACTATGAAATTATACGGCAGCTATACCTCACCTTTCGTTCGCCATTGTCGCATTGCCTTATTAGAAGGTCAGGCACAAGGGACATTAGATTGTGAGTTTATTGAAACAGATATCGTTGCGAGTGGTAAATTATCACCGACTAAAAAAGTGCCTTTTCTACAAGATGTTAATAATGGTAAAGATATTGAGCTAACGGACTCGGCCAGCATCTTAATGTACCTGCGTGAACAGTCTGGGCAAACGTTTTTTAATGAAGCCAATGATTTCAATTTATTTTGTAATGTGAATACTGTATTGGATGCCTCGGTAAATTTATTCTTCTTAGAGTTGAAAGATAATATATTACCAACAGAAGGCAGTTACTTAGAGCGTCACCGCGAGCGAGTATTAAGTGCGCTATCATATTTCAACGAGAGCCGATACAGTTCTCAAGCGCCTTTTACTGATGGTGAATTGCGTTTAGCCTGTTTTCTAGATTGGGGATTATTCCGTAAGCGTATTAGTCTAGAAGGCTTGGAAAATTTACAAGCCTTATTAAATGCTGCACGAAACTACGATGTGTTCTCTAAAACGGCTCCTCCTGAAGGCGCTTAAAGGGAGCTGACATTGCAATATATAGCATTGGGGCTGCAGCAACTGTAGCCGCAATGAAGTATCGCCAATCAGAACCATAAAAGCCGACAATGAGTGCTAGGAGCAAAAAAAATCCATGATAGCTATGTGCTATTAATAATGGGATTTTATTTTTTGACGCCTGAGTAGCAGGGTATTTAACCAGCCAAAATAATAGAATTAATACCACGGGAACAACAAATATTAGCATCATTATCCACCATGGGAATGATACAAATAATCGTTCATACTCGCTTTCAATCATGATGGTTATACTAATTAAAAGCGCTGGCAAGGCGGGAAGAATCGCCTCAAAGCCCATCAGTTTCTGTCTAATAGCCCGCTCTTTCCAATGTAAATGGAAATATGTGTAAAAAGAGAGAATAATAAACCAACCGAAAAAGTTGGATACCGGTACGTTGAAATAAGGCAGCTTTACCCCTTCTGGAGGAAACCAAGTCCAGTAACCAACCAGAACGGCTAGACCATCCATGGAATAATCAATACTAAGTCCCCAAAGCGCGGTAAATAATGCAATTTTGATATGGCTATTGGTATGGTTTTGCGCAATACAAATACCACTGTAAGTGATCGATGCCCAGCCTGCAGCAATGCAAAGTGGTGCGTCAAAGAGCGTTATGAAAAAATCTGTTCCATACTCATAGCGTTGAAATAGCCCTATTGCAGTTGCTTCTAGTACCCAACCATAAATAAATAAAGGGACAAAGAAGCTAAGACTTTGTTTACTTCCCCAGCGTGCTTTTGCATCGATCAACGCTAATAGAAACATTCCCCAAAGAAGCAACTCAAAAATAATAAATGAAAACATTAGTTTCTCGCAGGTGATAAAAGAAACTAGGGTAATCGAGTTGTACTCGGCTGAACAAATAACACCCAAGGAATACTGTCCACTAATTTACACAGTTAGAATAATGACAATTAGTACTTTGAGTCTTTATTATCATTTAAAAATGGCATCTTGAGTAAAAATAATAGATTTCTTGTTCTCTTCTCATTTGGATATTCTTTTAACCCAATATCAATTTCTTGGTGTCCCTTAGAAGGTTGTGCGGTATAAGAATTAAAAAGTCGATCCCAAAGGCTTATGTTAAAACCAAAGTTTGTATTATGTTCACAGTTAATTTCTGAATGATGCACCCTATGCATATCGGGGGTGACAATGAATCGACGCAACAGGGTATCAATTGACCTAGGTATATTGATATTGCCATGATTAAACATGGCGAGTGCATTTAATAACACTTCAAATATTATTATGGTGATTGCTGGTATGCCAAATAGGGTAATAATGAAAATTTTAATAAATATGGATAATATGATTTCTAATGGGTGGAATCTAAATCCAGTGCTAACATCATAGACACGATCACTATGATGAATTTTATGAATACGCCATAAAATTGGGACTTTGTGAAATAACCTGTGTTGCCAATAGATCGAAAAGTCTAATACGACTAACGCCATTATTAGGGTTAGCCAATCGGGTAGAGATATCAAATTGAACAGCCCTAGATTTTGCTGCTTAATTTTTAATGCTATTGCTATCAAGCCGATTGGAACGATTAAGCGTACAGCAAGGGTTGAAATTGATGCCAGAGCTAGGTTACTAAACCAGCGGCTAGAGCGGTAAGCAGTATGAATGCGTCGAGGCTTGATCCATTCAAAGATTGCAATTAGAAAAAAGACACTGAGAAAACAAGTGAGTCTTATAGTACTCTCGTGCTGTAACATCCAAGCTTCTAATTGCATTTCTTACCTATCGGGTTGTTGTTCTGTTAAAGCACATCTTTGATGATGTTTTTATTAAACTGTTTTATGAAGAACCAAGTATACAGGCCAACTATGATCGCGGTAATACCATCTGTAATTGGGAATAGCCACCAAATACCCAGTGGGCCATATTGCTCTCCAAGTGATATCGAATATAAACCCAAGGCAGGCAATAATAAAACATAGGTATGCAAAGCGTTCAGCAGTGCTGAGGGTTTAGCAAAGCCGAGGGCTTGGAATAATGCTGGGCATATCATCGCAATACCGACGGTGATAAAGCCGATAAAGACAATGCTTGATATCTCTGTGGCAGCTTGAATCAATGATTCATCAGCGCTGAATAGCTGAAATAAATATTCAGGTATAAATATCATGATGCTAGACCAAAATAGGGCGTAGCCAGTTACGTAAATAAGGGCCACTTTGAGCACTTCACCTACACGTTCAAATCGTTGAGCGCCGTAATTGAACCCGGCAAAGGTTTGAAAAGCGATCATCATGCCGAGTACCGGTAAGAAGATCAGCATAAAGGTACGATTCAGAATACCGTGAGCACTGATCAACAGCTCCGCTTGATCTCCACCAACTTTAACCAAAGCTACATTAACCATCATCAACATCATGGCAAAACCGGTATAAGATAGAAATACAGGAATGCCTAATGCGACGGCTTCTTTATGTACTTCTGACTTAAAGCGGAAATGCTCTAAAGAAAATGACACTCTATGATTTCCAGTCCTTAAAAGGTATATCGCATAGAAAAATGCGAAGGTAATAGAGAGTGCTGTTGCCCATGCTGCGCCTGGAACACCCCAGCCAAAAACAAATAGGAATAGTGCATCCAGGGCTATATTTAGTAATGCCATACTGGCCATCAGTTTAAATACTTGAATATTGAGTCCTTGCGCACGTAAGCCTTCACTCATTGATCCATGACTGAAACTAATTACCCCAATCGCCGCGATCGGCGTTAAGTAGTCAACAGCATAAGGAATTAAAACTTCTGGCAGTTGTAATAGTGCAAAGATTTCATAACGAAAGAAAACGATAATAATAGACAGTAATAACCCGATAACGGCAGCAAGGACTATTGAAGCACTGAAGACCTTGCCGGCTTCTTCATCTTGATTGGCTCCTAAGCGACGCGAAATAATCGAAGCCATGCCACTACCGAGCATGGCACTGATGCTGATCATGATCATCTGAATAGGAAATGCGGCTGAAACGCCACCGATGGCATCAGTGCCGACGGCTCGGCTAATAAAAATTGCATCAACGAAATTAAATAAACCATTAATCATTAGGCCAAAAATAATAGGGAGAGCCATTCGTATAAATAAAGGCGCAACAGGGGCGGTTAATATGGCAGGGGTTTGCGTAGTAGGTGGCATAATAATTCCGTGTTAATAAACTTGTACTAAAACTTCAAGATGAATGAAATCGTTTTCCATATCCACCTCGTGATAGCGTTCAATGACCGTTTTACTGGCCAAGAGTATTTTGTTGTTGGGTATATATTCAGAAAATAGCCACAAATAAAATGGATGGCGTAATTCACTAATTTTTCCTTTAAACATAGCGCTAAGGTACTGACCAGCTTCTAAGGTATGTACGCTAACGCCTTGTTTCTTTAGCGCTTGTGGATCATCAACTCGATAACCCGCCTCATAGCGACATTGATGTTCTGGAGTTATGAAATGATTATCCCGACAGAAAGCGACACTTCGATTTCTTTGGAATAGCGCAATATTATGCTTGGCCAATAACTCTTTTAACTGCTGCCATGCCTGGCTGATACCTTCATTGCTGTAACCCTGTGTACTGGCAAGGTAGCAGTAATGTGCTTGCTCTACAGGGATAATGCCAATAGATAAACATTGCTGCTTTATTATTTGCCTATCGCCTGCGGATAAGGTGCCATGATAGATCTGTTGAGGCTGAATGTTTTTTCCAATTTTGCGCGAAAGTTTTCCATTCTTGCTATTTTCTTCTTCTTTGTTAGCTCGGTAGGTCGAAGCTGTAAAGCCAAAATAGTTACCGAAGGCTTTAGCGAAATTCGCTTGTGAAGAAAACCCACAGTCAAAGGCTATTTGTTGGATACTCTTATTAACGGGAGAACGCAGCTCGAACAACGACTGCTCTAATCGCTTACGTTGCACATATTGTTTAAATGGCTCGTTGGTTACCGATTTAAAAGTGCGATGAAAATGGAACTCTGACATATGGATGTGATTGGCCATACTCGCAATACTAATACTTTCGGCCAGATGTTCATCAACATATATTACTGCTTGGTTGATGCGTTGTAGGTCTTTCTGTGAAGCCGCCATATAAATCTTAAATAATAAAGACTGTAACAGATAAGCCGTCAATGCCGAAATAGGAGTACCTAGACTAAAGACGACGAAGAATCCGGCCTAGCTTGTGAACAAGCCGATAGCTTCTATACTTTTTCATTGATGGGCTTCACTAATGCACTCGATAAACAAACTTCATAAAGACATTGATATAAGGAAGTAGGAATTATGGCGATTACTGAGCAGCAAAAGAAACTGGTAAAAGAAAGCTTCTCAAAGGTAGAACCGATCGCCGATACTGCTGCGGAACTCTTTTATGGTCAATTGTTTAAGTATGACCCATCATTAAAACCGTTATTCAAATCCGATATTAAATCTCAGGGCCGTAAGCTTATGGCAGCGCTGAAACTTGCGGTTTCTAGCCTTGATAATCTAGATAAGCTAGTACCAGTATTAGAGAAAATGGCGGTTACCCATGTTGGCTACGGTGTGAAAGTAGAAGACTATACTCCAGTTGGGAATGCCTTACTGTATGCATTAAAGCAGGGGCTGGGTGCAGGCTTTACTCCCGAGTTACGTAAGGCGTGGATTGATACTTATACCGTAATGGCAACGGTAATGCGCCAGGCAGCCTATCCTAATTACAATCCCAGCTCGTACCGTAATACCAAGTATTATAATCATTAAAAGAAAAGCTTATTACACTGACTTCTGTTAAGTTCGACTTTTGACAGTTTATGTAAGGAGCCAGTGTGAATTCTGTAATCAAAGGGAGCTGCCTTTGTGGCAAAGTAAGCTATCTGATATCACAAGACCTTGGGGATATCGTCCACTGCCACTGTCCTACCTGTCGCAAAGCCCATGGTTCTGCATTTTCTAGTGTCGCGGTAATCGCCGATAGCAATCTAACCCTAGTGGGGGCAGAGCAACTCAAAAGATTCGAGTCATCTCCTGGTAAACACCGCCACTTCTGTTCTAACTGCGGTAGTCAAATTTATGCAAAGCGTGAAGGTACTGATTTCGTCATTCTACGTTTAGGGACTGTGGATGATGCTAGCCTAAATGAGAATCAAGGTATTACTCGTGATAGAGGATATCAGGAGGCGAAACATATCTGGGTATCGCAGAAAGCCTGTTGGTATGAGTTAAATAGTAATATAGAGCAGCATGCAGAATTTTAATAAGAATGGATATCAAACGTTTAAGCAATTTTTCATCCCTGAAGAGTTAGAGAGGGTTAGAGGGATTGTTAGTGACTTCCATCAAAGCTGGATTAAAGATAATCAGTCTTTTTATCAAGAAAAGGCTGTGAACTCCGCTTATTTAACCAATCCTCGGTATTTAACACCTCGGCAACGAACTGAGTTGTTCCAATTTTTAGCGACCAAAAAATTGATGTCGCTGGTTGGATCTATCTTGCCGAAAGGTATGTTTATGAATACCCAGTTATTCTTTGACCCAGTGAATAAGCAGCAAAAAAATTACTGGCATCGAGATCCGCAATATCACCTAAGTCTTGATCAGCAAAAGGCCGCGTTATCGGGTCCAGAGGTCATCCACTGCCGAATTCCTTTGGTTGATGAGCCAGGGATTGAGTTAATTCCGGGTTCGCATAAAAATTGGGATACTGAAGAGGAGCTTAAAGTACGACTGGAGCAAGACGGCTGTAAAAATAGTGATGATCTATTAATGTCAGAGAAGGTCCCGTTGGCGGCGGGTGATTTGTTAGTCTTTTCAGCCAATATGATTCATCGAGGACTGTATGGTAATGATCGTTTAGCGCTGGATGTTCTCTTCTGTGAAGCCGATCCGAAATTGGCCGAGTTTATTGATGGTGAGTGCTTACCAAGTGTGGAAATTATGAGCGAATTAGAAAATGCCGAGTGCTTTGAAGCCTGCTTTCGTCTGAAAGAAGGCCCTTAAAATTATTTGTAATCAAAAAACCTTCTATGCTCTTCACCTGCGCTATTAGCATTGACCTTGTTTGGATGTTTAAACTCTTTCCAGCCTGCCACGTGTCGGCCAATATTTAAGTGTGGAAACTGCTTATTCTCTTTTACCGTAATATCTAAAAAGCTCAATAAAGCAGATAAGCTGTCTCCATGACTTAGATTAATACTAATAAAATCCTCCCTACCTGAGAAGTAATCAAATACTTCCGCTTTATGTTTTAAATAACAAGTTTCAAGATGCTCACTTGAATGGGGATTATCGGTTGTCGTTAAAGCAAAGGTCTCATTAAAGCTACGTTTCAGCACCGGGCTAAAAACACCAGTAATGGGGTCGAGTCTAACCTCCATCTTCTTTAACAGCATTTGAATGGATGGAATCCACTGATCGAGATCTCGATCGAGGTAAGCAAACTTCGAACCAGGGAATATTTTATCCAACTCTTTATAGTCACTGAAGCAAGGAGCATCTGATACAACATCCGCTAATTCAAAAGCTCGCTTAGTAAATGCGGTGTGGGCAACCATAAAGTTATGTTCAAGTAGGGCTACGCTGATGCTTGTCGTACCAGTTCTTGGTAGGCCAATGATAAAGAGTTTGTTCATGGGAGCCTATTAGTTAATTAGAGTATCGTATTGGATGGTTAATTTGCCCGCTAGTATAAGGTAATCGCTATTAACTACGTAGGATTAAGCTATCTATCTACTGTTCTATATAGAAGGACCTTTTAGTTACTGTTTATAGGCGGAGCACATTTATACTGGAATCAGCCTAGATTAGTACGATTTTTAGGCTATTTAGGTAGCTTTTGGATTAAATTCGTTCTTTTGTAATATATTCAAAGAAAGCAGTTGACGGGGCTGTGGATAAGCGTATTATTCGCCGCCTGCTCA
>Ga0209395_1007170_pt1 | contig 11803 bp, 12 predicted proteins | sample GOMGulsemesocosm_3_FD_184635 | JGI IMG/M metagenome (GOLD analysis project Ga0209395, IMG submission 184635) | Methane-oxidizing microbial communities from mesocosms in the Gulf of Mexico - GOM9D Gulf of Mexico (SPAdes) (version 2) | ecosystem: Environmental > Aquatic > Marine > Cold seeps... | reverse complement strand
GGCATCATCAAGAAGAACAAAGCTGCGCGCTGGAAAAGCCGCCTGAACACTAAGGTTAAAGCGCTTAAAGCTGCTTAATCTGTTCAGTCGCGCAACTTAGGTTGCGCCGCACATAAAAAAACCGGACATGCTCCGGTTTTTTTATGTCTGCTATTTATCTTCTGATTCCTGCTGCCGCCGTATCGCTGAAAGTGCCGACGCCATAATACCCGCAGGCACAGCGACTAATCCAAGGCCAAGCATTAACACCACAAAAGTAAATAGCCGCCCGCCCGCTGTTATTGGATAAATATCACCAACCCCTCTTTCGCAAGGTATACAGCCTTGCCGAATCGCAACAATGCCTAATTGTAGCGAGCCAGTTTTAACAAACGCAATAATCGAAGCAAGCGCATTAGTCGCAATGATCGAAGATCTACCGCTGTAGCAAGATAAAAAGGCAGAATAGCCAGCAGATCTATAATTCCATAAAAGCTAAAAATAAAACCTAGTCGTTTTTCCGCAGCATAAATCCGGTATAAATATTCAACCGTAAAAATAGAGACGATAGCCACTTCAGAGTATCGGAGGAATTCAAGGACTGAAGCAGGAAGATTCGGAAGAGTTTCAATGGAGAAGCACACTACGGAATACACGATCAATATTGTAATTGACCACGCCGCAGCAGGTTTATCGAGAATGTTTTTAGTGCTCAAAACTGCACCTCTCTCCATGAGTGCCGGATAATCCCTCAGCTTTATCGTTCCGACCGAACAGGAGAAGCTTTAAAGTATAAGTTTTCTCGTGGCGCTCGAAATGACAGACTTAAAACACCACCAAATTATCTCGGTGAATCAACTCCGGCTCACTGACATAACCCAGCAAACTCTCAATTTCACCACTGGATTTACCACAAATCTTTTGCACTTCAACATTGTTGTAATTTACCAGCCCGCGCGCGACTCGTTCGCCACTAGCGCTTTCGCAAGTCACCATATCACCGCGCACGAAGTTACCCCGCACACTGGCAACCCCTACCGCCAATAGACTTCTGCCCTTTTGTTTCAGAACCCTAACCGCACCATCATCAAGCACTAACGTGCCTTTAGCTTGTAGATGCCCAGCCAACCATTGCTTCCGCGCAGCTTGTTTTTCAAGATCCGAAACCAGCAACGTACCAAGACGCTCGCCTTGATACAGGCGCCTGAGCACACTCTCCTGTCGGCCACCAACAATTATGGTGTTCGCGCCAGAACGAGCCGCCAAACGACCTGCGTTGACTTTAGTTGCCATACCACCCTGCCCCAACGCACCGGCACTACCGCCCGCCATGACGGTTAGCTCCTCATCATGAGCATAGGCTTCGGAAACAACGGGGGCACCGGGATTTTTACGAGGATCACTACGGTGCAGACCGAGCTGATCTGTCAGGATCACCAGGGTGTCGGCTTCAACCAGATTGGTTGCCAGCGCACCCAGCGAGTCATTGTCACCAAAACGAATCTCGTCGGTCACAATGGTGTCGTTTTCATTAATAATCGGGATCACACCCAGCTTCAGCAATTCACGAATGGTGCTGCGGGCGTTCAGATAACGTTGGCGACTAGAAAGGTCATCATGGGTCAGTAGAATTTGAGCAGTGTGCATTTGGTACTTCTGAAAATTAGACTCGTAGGTTTGCACCAATCCCATTTGGCCAACGGCAGCAGCCGCTTGCAGGCGATGCACCTCTTTCGGACGAGTTTTCATACCCAGGCGAGTCATGCCTTCGGCAATTGAACCAGAAGATACCAGCACAATCTCCAGACCCTGCTGACGCAACCAGGCCAGCTGCGCCACCCAATCGGCAATGGATTCTGTATCCAGACCCTGCCCATCGGCGGTTAACAGGGCACTGCCAATTTTCACAACCCAGCGGCGTGATTTACTAATTTTTTGCCATTCGTTTTGCAGAGACACGCACCAAACCTTATTACGGAAGCTGTAGTTGAGCCATTAATTCAATTATGGGAGCACTAGGAGCACTTAAGGCACATACTCCACTTCGACATCGTAATCGTCGTCATCAAAATCGTCATCATCTTCATCGTCGTCAGACTCGCCTCTTTTACGGCGCATACGGGCTTCATAGTGAGCACGAATACAGGCACGAGCTTCTTCTTCCATATCGGCTTTGTGCTGACGCTCCAGCTCGGCCAACTCAGGGTTTTCGGCTTCATCCCGGTTGCGTTCTTCGATATAAGACATGACTTCATAGCAAAGCGCTTCGGTGCCTTCGCTTTTAATTGCCGAGACACGATAAACCGGACCTTCCCATTGCAAGCTATCCAGCACATCCTGACAACGCTGCTCACGCTCATCTTCAGGCAGCATATCGAGCTTATTCAACACCAACCAGCGATCACGCTTGGCCAGCGTCGGACTGAATTTCTCCAACTCTTCACTGATACAACGCACAGCATCGGCGGGATCAGTTTCATCGTAGGGCGCCATATCAACAATGTGCAGCAACAAACGGGTACGCGATACGTGCCGCAAGAACTGGAAACCCAGCCCGGCACCTTCTGCAGCACCTTCGATAATGCCCGGCACATCAGCAATCACAAAACTGCGATGGTTTCCCAAGCTCACCACACCCAAGTTTGGCACTAACGTAGTAAAAGGATAATTGGCAACTTTTGGTTTAGCCGCAGAAACTGCGCGAATAAAGGTCGATTTACCGGCATTAGGCAAACCTAACAGACCAACGTCAGCCATGACTTTCAATTCAAGACGAATGTTACGAATTTCGCCCGGCGTACCTTTAGTAGTCTGTCGCGGTGTACGGTTCACACTGGATTTAAAACGAGTATTACCCAAACCATGGAAACCGCCTTTGCAGACCATCACTTTCTGGCCGTGCTCAGTGAAATCCACCAACACTTCCAACGTATCCTGATCAATCACAGTAGTACCAACCGGCACCACCATGGTCAAATCATCAGCACTGGGGCCAGTACAATTACGACCTTTGCCCGGCTTACCGGATTCTGCGCGATAACGCGGCTGAAAACGGAAATCCACCAAAGTGTTAAGAGCGTCGGTTGCCTCCATATACACAGAGCCACCATCACCACCATCACCACCATCGGGACCGCCCTCAGGACGATATTTTTCACGTAAAAAGCTCAGGCAACCATTGCCACCTTTGCCCGCTTCTACCGTAATACTTGCTTCATCTATAAATTTCATGGCGACAGTGTACCAACAACTCTTGTATAAAAAAATCCAGCGATATTCTCATGACCGATCAGCCATCAAACCCCAGACAAAAAAAAACCCCGCAGTGCGGGGTTTCTTCAAACTTGCCAGTGCTTAGGCAGACGCTTCAATACTTACGTATTTGCGGCTTGTCTTACCTTTCACTTCAAATTTTACAACGCCGTCTTTCAGTGCAAACAATGTGTGGTCTTTACCACAGCCTACGTTTGTACCCGGGTGGAAACGTGTTCCACGTTGACGAACGATGATGTTACCCGCTTTAACTACTTCGCTACCAAAACGTTTGACGCCGAGTCGTTTCGATTCCGAATCGCGTCCGTTATTGGTACTACCACCAGCTTTCTTGTGAGCCATACCTTTCTCCTAATTCTTACGCTAAATAAATGCGCGTAATAAGTTACTTAATTCCAGTGATTTTAACTTCTGTAAACCACTGACGATGGCCCATAGTTTTCATATGGTGCTTACGGCGTTTGAACTTCATGATTTTCACTTTCTTGTGACGACCATGTTCAACAACTTCACCGCTAACCTGACTGCCTTCAACAAAAGGCGCGCCAATTTTAACGTCGTCGCCTGCACTTACTAGCAGAGCTTGACCGAAATCTACACTGGCACCTGTTTCCAGATCCAATTTCTCAACGCGCAGAGTTTGACCTTCTGTAACGCGGTACTGTTTACCACCCGTCTGAATAATTGCGTACATAAACTTCTCCAAAAACCTTTTGTGCCTAAGCGCTGCCGCCGCAGACTTGACGAGCTCAGACATTCTGAAATCAGCCCTTCGCCTCGACAGCGGACTGTGTACTGTTCAACCCCGTCAAATCAAAAAAGAATGAGCGGGAGAGGTCAATAGGGGGCGGGATTTTACGGCATCACCCTCTTCCAGGCAAGCAGCAATATCTAATTAAGTAGGATATTTCACAGTTTTTTGCCTCACCTGCTCAGAAGCGCCATTTTCCCCACCTCAATATTGACAGTCAAGGCCCTGCCCCCTAGTATTCGAGGCCTTTATTTACCGACATTGGCACCCTTCCCAAGATGGATCCAAAACGCATTTTTAGAGTGGTTGAAGAGGACTTTTCCGCTGTCAACCAATTGATCCTGGACCAGCTCCACTCCGACGTGGATTTGGTGGAAACCATTAGCCAGTATCTGGTAGATAGTGGCGGCAAACGTGTTCGCCCCTTGCTGGTGTTACTGGCGGCCAAATGCTGCGGTTATCAGGACAAGAATCACATCCTGCTCGCCACCATTATTGAATTTCTGCACACCGCCACTTTATTGCACGACGATGTCGTCGATATGTCCGAATTACGCCGTGGCCGCTCCACCGCCAACGCCGTGTTTGGTAATGCACCCAGCGTACTAGTGGGTGACTTCCTTTATTCACGTGCCTTTCAGATGCTGGTGCAATTGGCTGACCTGCCAATTATGGCCATCATGGCGAACTGCACCAATCAAATTGCCGAAGGTGAAGTACAGCAACTAACCAATGCCCGCAACCCAGACTTGACTGAACAGCAATATCGCGATGTTATTCAGGCCAAAACAGCCATTCTGTTTGAGGCCTCCGCCGAAACAGCAGGTATTTTGTCTGGCGTAAGCACACAACAACAAACCGCTCTGAAAAACTACGGTGCTCACATCGGCATGACCTTCCAGCTTGTCGACGACCTACTTGATTACGATGGCGAAGCTGACGAGATGGGGAAAAACGTCGGCGACGATTTAGCCGAAGGAAAAATGACCCTACCGTTAATCCACACACTGAAAAACAGTACGCCGGAAAACGCAAAACTGATTCGCGATGCCGTGCTGGAAAATCGCCCCGAAGATGCCCCAAAAATCATTGCGCTGGTAAAAGACTCGGACGCACTTACCTACACACTCGAAAAAGCCGAGCTCGAAGCAAACCTGGCTATCCAGCAACTAGAAAACCTGCCTGACAACAGCTTCCGAGACGCGCTAAAAGATCTAGCAAAACAAGCCCTAAACCGCTCAAAATAACACATCTCACCCATTTTCTCTTTACACAGTCCCTTTAGAACTACTCTATATTGCTAGAGTAGTATCGACTTTGTGACAGACTGGATTTCGCCTGTAATTAAGCATCGCTATTACCAAGCTACTAGCAGCTACAGAGAGCTGGCGCGCAGGGACGCCGCCAGCCAGCACATGAAAGCACATGATAAAAAGCAGAAACAGCTCAAATGAGCCATAGCCAGGCATTTGACTATTCGCCCGCATATTGATATTCATTGATATTCCAATCGAACTTTAGCCCTTCTTTTCAAAAGGTTATCGTTAAACTATGGCACACAAACGGTTTCAACGGGAACTGAAGCAATGCCAAGCAATCACGATAAAACAAGGAAGCGCCTGGCGGACAGCCGCTCTATGTGTTTCGAGCTAGCCCGATCAGGAATTTCGCTACCGCTCATCTTCACGCCGCAGTTCGTTGCCTGCGACGAAGAGTTTATTCGCATTATTCGTGGCGAATCTAACCTTGAAGCACCACGCCACGACGGCCGCTTCAAGGACCCCATCTGGCGGCGTAACGCCATTTATCGAGCCTCTATGCAAGCTTACCTGATCTGGAGCAACAATCTTCAAGAACAGGTTTCGGAAATCGCCCTTAACGACTATCAACGCAAGTTATTACAGAACTCGGTGCAACAGCTCACCCAGGCACTGGCTCCCGAGATCAACCCCGGCAATAGCCCTGTGCAACACGCGTACGAGAGTCGCGGAGCCAGTCTGATTCACGACCTTCACCGCATGACCCACGATTTGTTGACCCACACCCTGCCAGCACATCGTAACACGCGCAAACAACTCAAGGCTGGCAAGCATCTCGCTGCCACACCCGGCGCCGTCATCCACCGCTCAAAAATGCTGGAATTAATCCAGTACACCCCACTGACAACCGAGGTATTTCACACCCCCCTGTTAATTATTCCGTCACCTGTTAACCGCTTTTACCTGTGTGATTTACATGAAAACAATAGTCTCGTGCATTACCTGCTCCGGCAGGGCTTTCAAGTTTACACTCTGAGCTGGCGCAACCCGCTCATCGCTCACAAACACTGGAATCTTGAGTGCTACATCAACGAAACCATCAATAGCATTAATGAACTCGTTTTTCTTACCGGGCAACCATCGATCAACCTGATGGGGTTTGCCGCAGGTGGCATGCTTACTGCGATCGCCAGCAGCCTGCTAGCACATCGTAGCGATGCCTGCGGCTCAACAAACCCGGTCAACAGCGCTACACTGGCAATTACCAGCTTACAAACCTTCCTCGGGTCGCAGGTTGGTCCACACCTGGATGATAATTTAATTAAAGCCGCCAAAACCCTGGCTCAGTTACACGATGTAGCTGACGCTAAAGAGCTGGCGAGGAACTTCGCCTGGATATGCCCAAACCACCTGCTGTGGAACCCCCTGGTGAGTAATTACTATCACGGGGAAGCCAGCGCCGAAGATGATTTGTTTTACTGGAATAATGACACCCAGCGCACAACCGCAGGCCTATACTGCGATTTTCTATCCTTGACCAATGACAACCCGCTACTTGAGGCCAACAAACTGTCTTTCTGTGGCATACCTCTGGACCTCAAAAACGTGCAATGTGATACCTATACGTTGGCTGGCTCCTGTGACCACATCACGCCCTGGGAATCCAGTTATCAAAGCTGTCTCGCTTTAGGTGGCAATCGCGAATTCGTACTAGTCAACAGAGGCCATAGTCGCAGCTTGGTATGCCCCATAGGCTCAACGGAAACCTCTTATTACACCCACACCGACATCACCGACAATAGTGATGATTGGATTAGCGAAGCAAGCCAGAACACGGGCACCTGGTGGCCACATTGGAGCAGCTGGCTTGCTCAGCGGTCAGGAGAAAAACACACGCCAACACGCCAGCTGGGCGATGAGCAGCACCCCAAACTGGCGCCCGCACCCGGTCGTTATGTCTTTGAATAAAATCTCACACAGATCTCTGTATCGCAGAGCCGTTGCTATCGCCTAAAATACTAAGCATGCAATATGATTACCTTATTATTGGCGGCGGCATTATCGGCCTATCAACGGCTTGGCAGCTGCAACAACGCCACCCCGATAGCCGCATTCTGGTATTGGAAAAAGAATCCCTGCTTGCCTCTCATCAGAGCGGCCACAACAGCGGCGTTATTCACGCAGGCCTGTATTACCACCCGCAAAGTCTGAAGGCACGCTTCTGCCGAGAGGGAGCCCTTGCGATGCAGGATTTCTGTCAACAGCAAAACATCCCCTACCAACAAACCGGCAAACTACTGGTTGCCACCGACCAACTCGAATATCAGCGTATGGAGGCACTTTATGCCCGCTGCACAGATAATCAGGTCGCCGTGCAATGGCTGACACTCTCCGAACTCAACCAACGTGAACCTAATATTAACGGGCTAGGAGCCATCTATATCCCCAATACCGGCATGGTCGATTACAACCTTGTTAGCCAACATATGGCGCGCTGCTTTCAAGACTTGGGAGGAGAGATCCAGCTCAACCACCAAGTTACAGCTATAGACGAATCTCGCAAAGAAATACACATTGAAACAACACAGGGCGAATTCCGCGGCAAGCAGCTCATTATCTGCGCCGGACTCATGGCCGATCGCATGGCTAAAATGATGGGGCTGGCCACAGAGTTTCAAATTCTGCCCTTTCGTGGCGAATACTATCGTTTACCCCATGAGCTTAATGACCTGATCAAACATCAGATTTACCCGATACCCAATCCAGAATTACCCTTTCTTGGCGTACATCTAACACGCACCATTGACGGCGGCATAACGGTGGGACCAAACGCAGTACTGGGCTTACACCGCGAAGGCTATAAGAAATTCAGTTTTAGCGGCAAGGATACGTCTCAAATACTGAGCTTCCCCGGTTTCTGGCAACTGTTAGCTCAAAACCTCAAACCTGGCCTCAGCGAAATTAAAAACTCGCTCTATAAACCGGCCTATTTGAAACTTGTGCAAAAATATTGCCCGCAATTACAGCTGAATGACCTGCTACCGCACCCGGCCGGCATTCGCGCCCAGGCAGTATTAAAAGATGGCACGTTGGTACACGACTTCCTGTTCCAGCAAACTGCTCGTAGCCTGCATGTCTGCAATGCGCCATCTCCGGCAGCTACTTCATCAATCCCTATCGGCGCCTATATCTGCGCCAAACTAGACACTTCCCGCTAATTTTACTGCTCAATAAAACGACACAAAAAAACCGCCCTAAAGGCGGCTTTATAACGCACCAGCGAGCTTAAACTAGGTATTCACATCCGTGTTGTAATCGGCGATACCTGCAGTAATCTCAGCATTACGTCGCGCCGCTTCCTGGCGCAATTCACGGCGCATTTTCGCCGCTTCACATAGCTGCCGCTCAAACTCGGTTTCAATAATCAGTTCCGGTGCTTTGGTTGGCTTACCGTCTTTACCCATCGCGATCATTGTGATGTAACAGGAGTTGGTATGACGTTTGGTATTATGTTCCAGATCTTCGGCAATCACCTTGACGCCGACTTCCATCGACGAGTTGCCCACGTAGTTTATGTTGGCACGGAAGGATACCAAATCACCCACCTTGATGGGTTTATTGAACATCACGTGATCAATCGATAAGGTCACAACATAGCTACGGCTGTAACGTGCCGCACAGGCATAGGCCACCTGATCCAGTAATTTCAAAATGGAACCACCGTGTACGTTACCGGAAAAATTACCCATATCCGGTGTCATCAAAACGGTCATATGTAACGATTTTTCTTGATTGGTCATAACCACCTCATCCTGCAAATCAAATGATGATTAACTTTACTTCATCGAGCCGGACGCAAGTTCCGACCCGCTAATTTCATTTCTGAGCGCCTACATGCGCTCCATGACTTCAATGCCTAACAAATCAAGGCCTGTCGCCAAGGTACGTGCCACCAGCTGGCACAGCTGCAAACGGCTATCACGAGTGGCAGCCTCTACACCGTCTTTAAGGATTGGACAGGCTTCATAAAAACTCATGTATTCACTGGCTAATTCGTACAGATAAGCACACAGCACATTCGGCATACAATCACTGCCAACCTGCTCCACCACTTCGGAAAACTGCACCAGCTTTAACGCCAATGAACACTCATTGGCTTGCTCAAGCTGCAGCGCGCCTTGCAGGCTTTGTGACTCAACCCCTGCCTTGCGAAAAATACTTTGAATACGGCTGTAGGCATATTGCAAATAGGGCGCAGTATTACCTTCAAAGCTGAGCATACTGTCCCAGTTAAAGATGTAGTCACTGGTACGATTTTTCGACAGATCAGCATATTTAACCGCGCCAATACCGACTTTTCGTGCCACCTCCTGACGTGTTTCGGCATCCAGGTCCGGATCCTTGTCTGCAATCAGCTGTGCGGCACGCTCCACTGCTTCTTCCAGTAACGCGGCCAGCTTTACGGTGCCACCGGTACGGGTTTTAAAGGGTTTACCATCTTTCCCCATCATGGTGCCAAAGGCTAAATGCTCCAAGCCCGTATCAGCTTTTACAAACCCGGCTTTGCGGGCAATAGTAAACACCTGTTGCAGGTGAAGTGCCTGACGTGCATCAACAAAATACAAAATACGCTCGGCATTCAACTCACCCTGACGGTAACGCAACGCTGCCAAATCGGAGGTCGCATAAAGGAAACCACCATCGGATTTCTGTACGATAGCAACCGATGGCTCACCGTCTTTATTGGCCAGTTCCTGAAGAAAAACAACCTGCGCACCATCACTGATTACGGCCAATTCTTTAACCTGCAAATCAGCAACTACTGGCGCCAAATCATCATTGTAAGCGCTTTCCGGGCGAATGTGCTCATGCTTAAGGGACACATTCAGCGTTTGATAAATTTCTTCGCTGTGCGCCACCGAAACATCAATAAACTGTTGCCACAGTGCTTTACAGCCGGCATCACCTGATTGCAACTTCACGACATAGTCACGTGCGGTATTGGCGAATCCTGGATCATCATCAAAGTGTTTTTTAGACTGCTGATAAAAAGCTTCCAGGTCAGCTAATGCCAAACCGGCATCGGAATCCGTTTGCAACTGACCTTCCAGTTCAGCAATCAACATACCAAACTGAGTACCCCAGTCACCCATATGGTTCTGGCGTATAACCGTATCACCTGAAAACTCCAACACCCGTGCTACAGCATCACCGATGATGGTGCTACGCAGATGTCCAACATGCATTTCTTTGGCTAGATTCGGGCCAGAATAATCAACAACAACGGTTTGAGGTGCGCAATCAGAACGCACGCCCAGCTGTCCATCAGCCAATGCCTTTACACACAGCTGTGCAAGATAATCAGGGGCGAGGTGAATATTAATAAAACCAGGGCCAGCAATTTCAATTTTTTCCGCAACGCCATCAAGTGACAGCCCAGCAATGATTTTTGCCGCCAGTTCACGGGGATTAGTTTTCATTTTTTTGGCTGCAGGCAAGGCTCCATTAGCCTGATAGTCACCAAATTCTGGACGCGTACTTTGTGTCACCAGCGGTTCGCTGTCCTGCGGCAAACCTGCTGCCTGCATGGCATCTTTAACCTGCTGCACTAAAAAACGTTTTATATTCATAAACAAACTGTTCCCGAGGACTTCTGTCCACATCAACCAGGCCTGTATTCGGAGCCAATAACGAGGAGTTTAAAAAGTCGCGTAGTATAACCGAATCAGAGGAAAAATGACTATCAGCAGCTATACTCAAAATCATCAAATCAGACACAAACAAAAGTAAATTTTATACGTTTTGCCATTAATTTTGATAAAGACCGGGGGAAGCCGCCATGGGTGATGATAATTTCCGCATTACTTTTAACGGAGAAATATTACAGGGCTGGGATCCAGAGGAAGTCAAAGCCAATATGGCACGGCTATTCAAACTAAACACGGATAACAAAAAAAATCTCAAAGTACTGGAAAAAATGTTTTCCGGCAAACAGGTCATTATTAAGGCCGGCTTGGAAAAAGACACTGCGCTGGCCTACCTTGATGCCATTACCGATGCTGGAGGCGAAGCTTATATTGACCCCAGAGATGTGCCACCTGCCGGTATAAGCGAACGTCGTGTTGCACAACGCCGTCGCTATGGTGACCGGCGAAAAACCTCCCGCCCTTCATCCATATTGCCTGATCGCAGAAGCTGTACCGGCCGCCGCAATGGCGACACCCAAACAGAAAACTGATATTAGCCTAGGAACTTATCAAGACACCGCTAACGGTGCGTCGGTGACAATGAGCACTGCCCTCGCTCAAGGTTGGGCTCCACCGTCCGGTGCAGCCGCTCGCTTAACTCATCTGCACCACCAATATACTGGCCGTCCAGCCAGATTTGCGGAACAGTGACTGGCGTTTTTGCACTGACCAGCGGCTTAACCCGCGCCAACATTTCATAAAGCGCGCGCGGCTCACTGACCACATCAAAATATTGATAATCAATGCCCCCCTGCTCAAGATAACCCTTGGCTCGTCGACAGTGAGGGCAGCTT
>Ga0209395_1007169_pt1 | contig 11805 bp, 9 predicted proteins | sample GOMGulsemesocosm_3_FD_184635 | JGI IMG/M metagenome (GOLD analysis project Ga0209395, IMG submission 184635) | Methane-oxidizing microbial communities from mesocosms in the Gulf of Mexico - GOM9D Gulf of Mexico (SPAdes) (version 2) | ecosystem: Environmental > Aquatic > Marine > Cold seeps... | reverse complement strand
AACTATATAAAAGATGGCTTATTGATTATTATCAAAATTAGATTTTCTCTATGATTAATGTAAATCACTTAAATATGAACTGAAAATTAATATCCCAAATAAAGTCATAAGTGGATATGCATTTTTTGACGATGCTGAGGAAAGAATAAATATGTGCTTCAAAGATGTCGCAGTCGACTTTAGTCCTGAGCACCTTGTGCTGTTTAGCGTTGCGCGGAAGTATTTAGTTTTAGTTAATCTAAGAATAGATTTAGCTATGTGTAGAAAAAGAAAAGTGTGCTTCCAAGATGCCGCAGTCGACTTTAGTCCTGAGCACTTTGTGCTGTTTAGCGTTGCGCGGAAGTATTTAGTTTTAGTTAATCTAAGAATAGATTTAGCTATGTGTAGAAAAAGAAAAGTGTGCTTCCAAGATGCCGCAGTCGACTCTAGTCCTGAACACCGTGTGTTCAAGGCGGAAGTATCTTTTCAACCGTAGGCTTCCCGATACGAGCCGGGTTTGCACAATAGCTAATGGTCAACTTCCAAAGGTAAAACTTATCGGCTCAGGGACATAGTTAACATACAAACACCCCAGAAGACTGAGTGATTATAGCTAATCTTTTGATGCGAATTAAGTGTTTTTTGTCGATTTTTTTGGTTTTTTATGTGATTGTTTTTTTAGTGAACTAAGGTTGTTGAAAAATCAGGCTTTCTTGAGGTGCTCGGTAAGTACGGCTTGTTTAATGGTGGTTTGGAGTAAGTCAATTTTGCTTTGCATCGCCGCGCGTTCTTGAGCAAGTTCTTTTCGAGCGGCTAGTAAATCATTCGATAAATTAAGGGCAGTCATTACGAGTGATTGTTCAGGTGTTTTTATTGAGTAGCTTTTACTGTCGTTAAGCAAACGTTGGTTCAATTCTTTAGCAGCCAACAGTAAAGATGATTCTTGTCCAGCAGGACATGAAATCTTTAGTCGTCTATTTGCTACTTCAATGGTAACCGAGTGTTGACTCATAACGGGTGAATTCTCTTAAAAACATCTTAATTAATAGCAATCTATGCATATCTCAGCACTATAGCGATGACCACTACACTATGCAAGCGTTCTCTAGGGTTTTCTCCCTTTATTCTCTAGCATCATAAAAGCGTGAATGTTAGGATAGTGAGCAATAACTCACGCATTTTATTGATGATTAAAACATGTCCAACGAAACCTCTTTAGATTTTGCCGCGGTGCAAGCCGTTCTTACTAGTGAAAGTGTTACCGCCCATGGCGCAGAATTACATGGTGTATTAACAGGCCTTGTTTGTGCCGGCTTTACCTTTGAAAGTGATGATTACCTCGCGATGATTAATGACTTATTTAATAATGGTGAAGGATTGCCACGTGAAGTTAAGTCTTTGGTTAAGTTAATGTTCTCACAAGTATGGCATGATATTATTGACGACTCGTATAGTTTTCAATTAATGCTACCCGACGATGACGACAGTATTGTAGAGCGTGGACATGCGTTAAGTGTTTGGGTACAAGGGTTTAATTTAGGTTTTGGCTTACAGCAAAAAAACAAAGCTGTATTGTCAGAAGATGTTAAAGAAGTGCTTATCGATTTTGCTGAAATTGCTAATTTGTCTGACGAAATGGAAGAAGATGAAGATACAGAGCAAGCTTATTTTGAAATTGCTGAATATGTCAGAATTTCTGCCTTATTGTGTTTTACTGAACTAGGCTCTCCGCCAGAAAGTAAAAGCCCTGAAGAAACTGTTCATTAATTGCTAACGAATAATGCCTAAACGGATGAAAAGCCTCAACTGATGAATACACTTACTTTAGTTCAAAATACATTATTGCCGTTGTCAGAATTCATCACGCGTCGCGTTAAGTTTTTTACTTTGATGCCAGAAAATTCCATTGCGATATTTTCAGCTGCACAAGAAGTTACTCGCAGTAATGATACTGAATATCCTTTTTGCCAAGATAAAAACTTTTATTACTTAACGGGCTACAGCGAACCCGATGCTATTTTAGTGCTTATCAAATCAAATAATGAAGGTAGCCACACTGAGCAAAGCATATTATTTAATCGCGAAAAAGATCCTTTTCAAGAAATATGGCACGGCCGACGAGTAGGCCAAGCGTTGGCCGTTGAGCATTATGGTATAGACCAATGTTTTTCTTTGGCTGAAATAGACCAATATCTACCTGATTATATTGCCAATAAAGAACAGTTGTTGTTTTGCCAAGGGAAAAATGAAAAATTTGATAGTCAAGTATATGCTTGGTTATCATCAGTTAAAGCTCAAAATCGCTTAGGCGTAAAAGCACCAACACAATTAATTGACTGTCGATCTATCGTTGAAGAAATGCGTTTGATCAAAAGTAAGGGCGAGCTTGATATTATGCGCCGGGTTAATGTTATTAGTGGTACTGCGCATAAGCGAGCGATGCAACAAGCGGAAATAGGAAAATTCGAATATCAACTAGAAGCTGAATTACTTCATGAATTTGCGAAAAATGGCGCAAGACATCCAGCTTACGGCACTATTGTTGCTGGCGGTGATAATGGTAATATTTTGCATTACACTAATAATGACGATGTATTCAAAGACAATGAATTAATTTTGATTGACGCTGGTGGTGAACTCAGTGGTTATGCAGCAGATATTACTCGCACTTTCCCCGTTAATGGAAAATTCACCCCAGAGCAACGAGAAATCTATCAACTCGTGTTAGACGCGCAAAATATAGCGATTGCAGGGATAAAGCCAGAAGCAACTTTTGCAGAACTTAATGTTTTAGTGAATAACTTTCTCACGTCAGGCTTACATCGCTTAGGTATTTTGTCTGGTAACTTAAATGAATTGCTTGCAGAGAAAGCATGCAAAAAATATTTCATTCACGGTTTGGGGCACTGGCTTGGCCTTGATGTTCATGATGTCGGAGATTATCAAGCTAATGACAAACGTGAGCAGTGTCGCCCTTTTGAACAAGGTATGGTAATGACCATAGAGCCAGGGATTTACATACCACTTGATGATATGAATGTGGATGAAAAGTGGCGCGGCATAGCGGTAAGAATTGAAGATAATATCGCGGTTACTGATCAAGGTCATGAAAACTTTACGGTAAATGCGCCAAAATCAATTGATGAAATAGAACAAGTAATGAGTGCGAATAGCTAGATGGGTACTTACGTCATACCGAACTTGTTTCAGTATCTAATGAAATGAGATCCCGAAATAAATTCAGCATGACCGCTTATTGTTTCAACGAATAAGCGTAAATAGTCTCAAACTAATAATTATAAAACCTATGACAAAACAATTTGATATCGTGATTTCAGGTGGCGGATTATCCGGTGCATTAATGGCACTGAGCTTGATCGATTGCCAAAAAGAAAATGGTCAGCCGTTATCCATTGCTATTATTGAAGCTAATTCGATTTTAAAAGACCCTTCATTAACTTTTGACGATCGTGTTTTAGCACTTTCTCATGGAACCGCTTCTTATTTGCAAGATTTAGGTGTGTGGCAACGGTTAAAAAATGTTGCTGAACCTATTAATAATATCCATATTTCAGACCGTGGTTTTTACGGTAAAGCTCGCTTATATGCTGATCACCATCAAGTTAATGCTCTTGGTTTTGTTGTTGAAATGTCATTACTCGGGCAAGCGTTATTAGACCACTTGCATGAGAAAAGTAACTTAAATACAAATCTCACTTGGTTCACGCCCGATAAAATCAGTGATATCACTTGGCAAGAAAAGCATGTTGAGCTAACCCTCAACTCTGAAACAAAGCTCAACGCAAAATTACTATTAGCTTGCGATGGCATACATTCGACTTGTCGAGAATTTGCTAATATTTCTGTGCAAGAGTCTGACTATGGTCAGTCGGCATTAATTGCTAATGTAACGACAGCAATGCCCCATAATAACCTTGCATTTGAACGTTTTACTGACACCGGTCCTATCGCAATGTTACCGCTTTCAAAACACAGTAGTGTTACCAATGACAGCCGTTGTTCTTTGGTTTGGACCTTGCCACCTGAAGATGCGGATAAAATGGCGACACTCAGTGAAAAGCAATTTAAGCAAGCCCTTGAATGTGCTTTTGGGAGTTGGCTTGGCGCGATAACCCATGTTGGCAAACGTGATATTTATCCGCTTAAATTATTAATGGCTGATGAACAAGTTTTTCATCGTATGGCGCTCATAGGTAATGCCTCCCATACTATCCATCCGATCGCAGGCCAAGGCTTTAACCTTGGTGTTAGGGATGTTAAACAGATGGCACAGCTAATAAAAACGGCATTAAAAAATAATAATGACATTGGACAGTTTTCTGCACTGAGTGAATATGCCCGTCAACGAAAAAGTGATCATCAACAAATTATTGGCTTAACTGATTCGTTAGTGACATTTTTTTCAAATACACTGCCACCATTAGTTGTTGGTCGTAATGTTGGTTTGAAGGTGATGAATTATTTATCACCATTGAAAGAAACCCTCGTTAGAAAAACTATGGGCTATTAGCGACTGACTTAGTGGTAAAGCAAGTATAAAAATAACCGTAAAACTCACAAATTAATTTGAAAGCTAAGAAGAAGAACATGCAAAAATTTGATGTATTAATCGTTGGTGGTGGCATGGTGGGGTTAACCTTGGCATTAGCATTACGTAAACAAACACAATTATCGGTTGCCATTGTAGATATTTCACCTCCTGTTGAATTATCAGAGCAACCCGATGTTCGTGTGAGTGCACTTAACATTGCTAGCAAACAAATTTTTGATAATCTTGATGTTTGGTCACTCATTGAGAAAAAACGAATTCAAGCTTATACCGACATGCATGTTTGGGACAAAGCTGGCTTTGGACAACTGAACTTTTCGCTTAACGATTTACAGCAAAGCACTACCAGTGAACAACTAGGTTGGATCATTGAAAATAGTGTTATACGCCTAAGCCTTTGGCAAAAAGCGCAAGCTGATCACGGTATAACTTTTTTCACAGAAAGTACCTTAAGCAATATTAGCATCGGTGAAAGTGAAGCTTTTGCTAGTTTTGAAGCAACTAACGGTAACTTAATGCCAATAACGGCTAAACTTGTGGTCGGCGCTGATGGCGCAAACTCTTGGGTTCGGCGTCAAATGGATATGCCATTAACATTTCGTGATTATGACCACCATGCCATTGTTGCTACGGTTAAATGCTCACAAGGACATCAAAATACGGCATGGCAAGTTTTTCTCGATACCGGACCTCTTGCATTACTGCCACTAAACGATATTAACAGTGACAATGACCTGTGTTCAATTGTTTGGTCGACATCACCTGAAGATGCGATTCGTTTGAATGCTTTAACTGCTGAAGAATTTTCAAAAGAGTTAACGGCAGCGAGCGATGGAAAATTAGGTATTATTGAATTACACAGCGAGCGTTTTACGCACCCCTTAACCATGCGAATGGCACAAAGTTTTGTGCAAAACCGTATCGCTTTGGTTGGCGATGCTGCTCATACCATTCATCCTTTAGCAGGGCAGGGAGTTAATTTAGGTTTACTCGATGCTGTTTCGCTAGCACAAATTATCCATGAAAAAATCAACGAACCAAAAACACCTAACGAGACTTGGTTAACAACGCGACTATTAAACGAATATTCACGTTGGCGTAAAAGTGAAGCGGCAGAAATGATCACAGCAATGGAGTCAATAAAACAAGTTTTCACACCTCAACAAGGCGCAGTAAAGTTGATTAGAGGGATAGGTTTATCATTAATTGATAGTTTCAAACCGGTAAAACAAACCATGATCAAACAAGCATTAGGACTAAAAAGTGATTTACCTAAACTCGCACAAATAAGAGATAAATTAGTATAGTTCTGTATTAAGTTCGACATTTAGTTAGGTAACTCACAAATTGTACTTTTACTGCTTCCTACCTAACCAAACAAGTTAGATTGGCCTGCTTTTTATAATTTCATTATATCTATGGTGAAACTTACATTTTATTTGTAAAAAAACATTCATTAATCTCTAATATATATAACCTTTCCCATTGATATAATTAGCTTTTAAATAAATAGGTAATTTAAAAAATAAATATCATCAAAAAATACAAAATAAAACCCCAACATTTGATTTGTTAATGAAGTAAATCTGCTTATAATTTTATTGAATGTCCATTCGTAAAATTAAATTTGGAATAAAATATTTATCTGGTTTTAAATTTGTATTTTTGGCTGTTTTCTTTATTTTTAGTTGAATCGGTGACTTTCCGCGGCTATAATCTCGCCAATTATTTTGTAAATAGACGGCCCTTAAGCTTTACTTAATGGCGAATTCATACAATTAACGTGGAACACATACGATGACTAATAAAACCGTATTACATGCTAAGCACATTGAAGCTGGCGCAAAAATGGTTGATTTTTACGGCTGGGAAATGCCTATCAACTATGGCTCTCAAATAGAAGAACACCATGCAGTGCGTACAGACGCCGGTATGTTTGATGTTTCACACATGACTATTGTTGATGTTAAAGGCGCAGATGCTCAAGCTTTCTTACGTCGTTTAGTGATTAACGATGTAGCAAAATTAGATGTACCAGGTAAAGCGCTTTACACTGGAATGTGTAACCATGAAGGTGGCGTTATCGATGATTTAATCGTTTATTTCTTCACTTCAACGGATTACCGCTTAGTGGTTAACTCAGCTACGCGTGAAAAAGATTTAGCATGGATAGCTGAACAGTCAGCAAGTTTTGAAGTAACTATTACCGAACGTCCTGAATTTGCCATGATCGCAGTACAAGGCCCACAAGCAAAAGCTAAAGTTGCCACTTTATTAGATGCTGAACAAACTGCTGCAGTTGAAGGTATGAAACCATTCTTCTCTGCACAAGCAGGCGACTTATTTATTGCTACTACAGGTTACACCGGTGAAAATGGCTACGAAATTGCTATGCCAAGTGACCAAGCGGCTGACTTGTGGCAAAAACTATTAGAGGCTGATGTTAAACCTTGTGGTTTAGGCGCACGTGATACTTTACGCTTAGAAGCGGGTATGAACCTTTACGGTTTAGATATGGATGAAACAGTTTCGCCATTAGCGGCTAACATGGCTTGGACCATTAGCTGGGAACCAGAAGACCGTAACTTTATTGGTCGTGAAGTATTAGCTGCACAACGTGCCGCGGGCGACCAACCTAAACTTGTTGGTTTAGTGCTTGAAGAAAAAGGCGTACTACGTTCTGGCCTTAAAGTCATTACAGCTGAGGGAGAAGGAGTGATCACTTCAGGTACTTTCTCACCAACACTCGGCCACAGTATTGCAATGGCGCGTGTTCCACGTAGCGTTAAGTTAGGTGATACTGTTGAAGTAGAAATGCGCAAAAAGCTTGTTAAAGTTCAAGTGATCAAGCCAAGCTTTGCCCGTAACGGTAAAAAAGCATTTTAATCTAGTTTTTAACGAATTAGCATTACTTGAATACGATAAAATTATAAAATTGATCTAGGGTAAAAAATATTTACTCTAGTTCAATATCGAAGAATAATTAAGCTATAGTATTTAATTGTTAGCTACAGTAACAATTTAAACGAGTTTGTAATAATACCAGTTTCATTATGTTTGTGATCAGGTTGTGCGCAGGAAAAATAAATCAAGGCAAGGCGCTCGATTGAGCAATAGCTAGCTATTGGGATTGAGAGTAACGCCGCGTTGGAGTATTTTAACCAGCACAAGTGAGCAATAACTTATTGAAATTGGTATCAATAATAATTAACCTTAGGAAAATATAAAAATGAGCAACATTCCTTCAGAACTAAAATATGCAACATCACACGAATGGGTACGTCAAGAAGGTAACGGTGTAGTTACTATCGGTATTACTGAACATGCACAAGAGTTATTAGGTGACATGGTATTTGTTGAATTACCAGATGTTGATGATGAAATCAGTACAGGTGACGATGTTGCTGTAGCTGAGTCTGTAAAAGCTGCTTCAGACATTTACGCACCAGTTTCAGGTAAAGTTATTGAAGTCAATGAAGAGTTAGAAGATGCTCCTGAATTGGTTAACTCTGATGCTTTTGGTGAAGGTTGGTTATTTAAAGTGCAACTAGATGATGAAGCTGAGTTAGCGGCTTTGTTAGATGCTGAAGGTTACGCAAACTCGATAGACGAAGACTAATTTCGGGCACATTCAGCTTTTATGCTGCGTTGCTTTCGTTATTCGTATAACTCACTTAGTACACTAAGCTCATTATACTCATAACTTCAGCGCCTTACCTAAAAGCTGACTGTTTACGAAATTCTTTATTAAGCCTCAAACATATGTTCGGGGCTTTCTTTTAGTTACCAAATAACTAATAACCAATACATTTTAAGAGAAGCTGTTTTATGACTACTCAATCAAAATCACTTGCTTTTTTAGAGCAATCTCAAGACTTTATCCGTCGTCACATTGGCCCAAATGCAGAACAAACTCAAACCATGTTGAACGACATTGGCGCAGAGTCAGTTGACGCACTAATTGATGAAATCGTACCAAGTGATATTCGTTTATCAGATCTTCCTGCGATTGAAGAAAGTAAAACAGAAGTACAAGCTCTGGCTGATTTAAAAGCCGTAGCAAGCTTGAACAAAGTAAACGACACTTATATTGGTTTAGGTTACTACGGTACTTTAACGCCAAACGTTATTTTACGTAACGTTTTAGAAAATCCAGGTTGGTACACGGCTTACACGCCTTACCAACCAGAAATTGCTCAAGGTCGTTTAGAGTCGTTATTAAACTTCCAACAAATGTGTATAGACCTTACAGGTTTAGACCTAGCTTCAGCTTCATTACTCGATGAAGCTACAGCTGCAGCTGAAGCGATGGCATTAGCCAAACGTGTTTCTAAAAACAAAAAATCAAACTTATTCTTTATATCTGATGATGTTTACCCACAAACCATTGACGTTGTTAAACAACGTGCACAAATGTTTGGTTTTGACATTATCGTTGCACCAGCAAGCGAAGCAGCTGAACACGATATTTTCGGCGCACTTATCCAATACCCAGGCGCTACTGGTGAAGTAACCGATATTAGTGACTTAATTGCTAAAATTCATGAGAAAAAAGGTATTGTTGCGGTAGCAGCCGATATCATGAGCTTAGTCTTATTAAAGTCTCCAGGTGAATTAGGCGCAGATGCCGTTATTGGTTCAAGCCAACGTTTTGGTGTTCCAATGGGATATGGCGGACCACATGCCGCTTTCTTTACCACAAGTGAAAAATACAAACGTTCTTTACCTGGTCGTATCATCGGTGTATCTAAAGATACTCGCGATAACAACGCACTTCGTATGGCAATGCAAACACGTGAGCAACATATTCGTCGTGAAAAAGCCAACTCAAACATTTGTACAGCACAAGTATTGTTAGCAAACATGGCGGCGTTTTACGCGGTTTATCACGGTCCTAAAGGCTTGAAAATAATTGCTAACCGTATTCATCGTTTTGCCGATATTTTATGTTTAGGTACAGCAACCAAAGGTTTAACGGCAGTTCATGCTAACTACTTCGATACATTAACATTCAATCTTGATAATAAAGATGAAGTTGTTGCGCGCGCATTAGCGGCTGGCGTTAACTTCCGCACTGATGTTGAAGGTCAAATCAGTATCTCGCTTGACGAAACAACCACTCGTGAAAATGTTGCTGGTTTATTCGATATATTATTAGGCGAAGGTCATGGCTTAGATGTTAGCGACCTTGATGATAAGATTGTTAGCTGTGGTCATTCTTCAATTCCTGCTTCATTAGTACGTGAATCTGAAATTTTGACTCACCCAGTATTTAATTCGTACCACAGCGAAACAGAAATGCTTCGTTATATCAAAAAATTAGAGAATAAAGATTTAGCATTGAACCACTCAATGATTTCGCTTGGCTCTTGTACTATGAAGTTAAATGCAACCGCGCAGATGATCCCAGTTTCATGGCCTGAATTTGCTAACATGCATCCTTTTGCTCCTGTAAACCAAGCGCTTGGTTATAAGCAAATGATTGATGAGTTAGCAGACTGGTTAGTTGAACTTACGGGTTATGACAAAATGTCTATGCAACCAAACTCTGGTGCACAAGGTGAATACGCAGGCTTGATCTCAATTGTTAAATATCACGAAAGTCGTGGTGACAGCCATCGTAACATTTGTTTGATCCCATCTTCAGCACACGGTACTAACCCTGCTACAGCGCAAATGGTTGGTTTTAAAGTGGTTGTTGTTGATTGTGATAAAGAAGGTAACGTTGACATGGCCGACTTAACAGCAAAAGCTGAAGAGTTAAGCGACAACCTTGCTTGTATCATGATCACTTACCCGTCTACTCACGGTGTATATGAAACAACGATTGCAGAAATTTGTAACATTATTCATGACAATGGCGGTCAGGTTTACCTTGATGGCGCGAACATGAACGCACAAGTTGGTTTAACATCACCTGGCCATATCGGCGCTGATGTTTCTCACCTTAACTTGCATAAAACATTTGCTATTCCACACGGTGGTGGCGGTCCAGGTATGGGTCCTATCGGCGTTAAAGCCCACTTGGCACCATTCCTACCTGATCATGCATTAATTAATGTAGGTGAAGAAACTAAAGGTAATGGCGCAGTATCAGCAGCACCTTATGGTAGTGCAGGTATCTTATGTATCTCTTACCTTTACGTTGCGCTTTTAGGCAAAAAAGGTGTTACTGATTCAAGTAAATACGCAATCACTAACGCAAACTACATGGCGACTAAACTAAGCCAACATTACCCATTGTTATACACAGGTAAAAATGGCCGTGTTGCTCACGAATGTATTATCGATTTACGTCCACTTAAAGCATCAGCAGGTATTACTGAAGTTGATATTGCAAAACGTTTAATCGATTACGGTTTCCATGCACCTACTATGTCGTTCCCAGTAGCGGGCACGTTCATGATTGAACCAACGGAATCAGAGTCTAAAGTTGAGCTAGACCGTTTCATTGAAGCAATGACCTGTATTCGTGACGAAGTACGTAAAGTTGAATCAGGTGAGTGGGAATTAAACAACAACCCACTTCAAAATGCGCCTCATACGCTTGCTGATATTACTGATGTTTGGGATCGTGGCTACACAGTTCAAGAAGCCGTATTCCCAGTACCTGCAGTAGCAGCTAACAAATTCTGGCCAACGGTTAACCGTATTGATGATGTATACGGCGATCGTAATTTGGTTTGTAGTTGCCCTCCGATTTCTAGTTATACAGACTAATTTTTCGTTGATCACAACAGATCAAGTTGGAAACCGGTGACATCGAGTTGGAAACTGTAAATGTAGTTTCCAACTTTAGATGAATTTTGGAAAGGCGAATCATATCTGATTCGCCTTTTTTATTTGTAATGATCACTTCGTGCGCATTGCTGACGTTAGCTACTGGTTGTTGTTTAGGTCAACTGATAGCCAATTGCGGACATTAAGCCTTTGCAAATTCAGGAGCAAATTTAGGGCAAAATTAACCATGATTTTCTGCTCACTTGTGGGACTGGTTTAAGCTACATTGCTGTCGGTGGCATTCCTTCATTTAATGTTAACTATAAGTACAAAACGGCCCTATCTATTAGCAGATACAACCTTTTCGGCTCATAATTATTAGTTTCCATACTTTACGATAACCAGCGTTTTAATGCTTCTTGCACCTTATTAGGGTTTACTGGTTTAGAGATAAAATCATTCATCCCTACCGCTAGACACTTCTCTCGATCGCCTTCCATTGAGTTTGCTGTCATGGCGATTATCGGTATCTCTCG
>Ga0209395_1007164_pt1 | contig 11810 bp, 9 predicted proteins | sample GOMGulsemesocosm_3_FD_184635 | JGI IMG/M metagenome (GOLD analysis project Ga0209395, IMG submission 184635) | Methane-oxidizing microbial communities from mesocosms in the Gulf of Mexico - GOM9D Gulf of Mexico (SPAdes) (version 2) | ecosystem: Environmental > Aquatic > Marine > Cold seeps... | reverse complement strand
ACCTTCACAACCCTGAGCTAAATAAGTACTTTGTGCAATACCGGCAATAGTTGCAACCGGTGAATCAATTTTCGCCGTCGCTGGTGTTAGGCCACTACAACCTGAGCTAAAGGTAACTTCAACAGTTTCTGTAGTAAACAATACAGCCGGTGTGCTGGGTGTAGCATTTGAGATATCCCAAATACTCACTGATAAACCTGCGGTAGCACCAGCAGAAACATTGCCAGAAGGTACACCAATTAAACCGTCAGGCAAACCTGTTACGCTATCTATAGCATTACCCATACCTAGAGATGATGCTCCAATTGAAAAGACCAATTGCTCAGATTCACCCGTAACTAATTGGGCGGTAACCGTGCCTGCTCCAAGTGAGTTCCCAGCTAATAAATCTACACTGGCAACATAACTACTTCCTGTTGCTGCAATAGCTGTTTGAATAGGAATAGTACCTAGGTCCGTTGAGAAAGTAACAATAACGGCTTTAGTTACCCCTGTGACCGTAGCCGTTATTGTACCTGGTGATATACTACTAATTTGCTCAATTTCATTGCCACTATTATCAGTTAAAACTAAGCTTATATTAACACCTGAGCTGACACTATCACCTTCAGTAAAAAAGCCTTGTGATACCACATCACCCGCGTTAGAACGTGCGGTTAGTAAGCCGGCTCCTCGAACTGTTCCGGCAGCAAGAGTAATTGATGCATCGCCCGTACTATTGGTTAATACTGTGCCAGTAACAGGGTCTAAGACTCCTAAACTTGAAGTAAAAGTAATGACTTCATTACTAAAGTCTGTGCCATCTGCAGCTTCGAAATGTACAGTAATAGTTGCAGGTGTTGCATTGGAAATTGAGGTACTGTTAGTGAAACTGGTAATAGTTAAAGAATCGCCTTCCTCTACAGAGCCATCTCCTTCTGTTGAGAACCCTAAAGTGTTAGATTCACCGGTTTCAGTGGTAACGGTAATCAGCCCTGCTCCTTTCTGAGTTCCAGCGGCTAAAATAATGGTTGCAACACCATCAGTACCTGTAAGTGATGTGCCTGAAATCGGGTCCAAAACACCTAATGTTGTAGTAAATGTTACTACCTCTCCAGCTACAGGTTCATTACCATCTGTTATAGTAGCCATTAATGTCGCAGGTGTAGCCGCTGTAATATTAGCGTTAGATGAGGTTATACTAATAACTTTGCCTGCTACAGTTCCGCCATCTCCTTCAGACGTAAAGCCTAGAATAGCAGAGCTGGTCTCAGCATATTTTGCCGTAACTTCGCCTGCACCTTCAACTGCTCCGGCATGAATTTGAATAGTTGCCTGACCATTACCATCAGTTAATGCTGTGCCAGATAATGGATCTAAAATTCCTAAAGAAGTAGAGAAGGTAATGACTTTACCTGCTAACGATACACCGTTATCTTGTAGAGTTGCTGTAATCAAAGCCGGATTAGCATTGCTTATGTTGGTATCATCGATTGATAAAACTAAGGTAATTGTTGCAGTATCAGGGTCACCTCCCCCTGGTGTTTCACTCCTAGATAACTCTCCACTTCCACTTCCACCACAACCACTTAGCATTATAAATACAGCCAAAAAAAACAATCGTTGAAGTAGTACCATACAAACATCCCTTAGAAACTTTTAATTACAATACTATTTATATTAACTTATATTTTATAAATTTCATTAAAAAAGCCACTATAGATAGCTTTTTAATCAATAGATTACCTGTTAATCTACTTCGTATAACTAATTATAAAAATATTTCACTGTGGCATCCACTTATGACAGACAAAAAAAAAGCAAGCTTAACCACTAGAATCGTTACTGGCATGGGTGCTGGTATCCTGACAGGCGTCTTATTACAGATGCTTATGCCTGACAAATCTGATTTTGTAATCCCACTCTATTTCTTTGAACTTTCATTGCGATCCTTTTTGGTTGACGGAATTTTTGAAGTGATAGGACAAGTTTTCATTTCAAGTTTAAAAATGTTAGTAGTACCACTGGTTTTTGTATCGCTTATTTGTGGTACTTGTTCATTAAAAGATACAACGAAACTAGGACGTATTGGCGGAAAAGCCATTGGACTTTATTTAATTACCACAGCAATAGCGATTAGCTTCGCGATGTTTCTAGCCTTATTGATTAGCCCAGGAGAAGGGGTCAACATGATCTCGGATACAACTTTCGCTAGTCGTGAAGCCCCTTCTTTAGCACAAGTATTTATTCAAATGTTTCCGAGTAATCCGTTTGAAGCTTTTGCAAAAGGTAATATGCTACAAGTCATTGTATTTGCTTTATTGTTTGGTATTGCTATAGCGCTTTCAGGCAAAGCTGGCGAACGCATTGCTGGTTTATTTGAGGACATGAGTACTGTTATCATGCGTTTGGTTACAATTTTAATGAACCTTGCACCATACGGCGTCTTTTGTTTATTAGCTAGCTTGTTTACAGATATGTCTCCTAAGATATTCGGTAACTTAATTGTCTATTTCTTTGTCGTTTTCTTTGCCTTGATATTACATGCAACAGTTACTTATTCTGCTATATTGAAAATTATGGCAGGCTTAAGCCCTATTGCCTTTTTGAAAAAAATGCGTGATACAGTCGTTTTTGCATTTTCAACAGCCAGCAGTAATGCAACCATCCCTGTAACACTTGAAACTGTTACCAAAAAAATGGGCGTTAAAAATTCAATATCTTCGTTTACCGTACCTCTAGGTGCAACCATCAACATGGATGGCACGGCTATAATGCAAGGCGTTGCTACGGTATTTATTGCGCAAGTGTTTAATGTTGATCTAACATTTAGTCAATATTTAATGGTAATACTTACCGCGACCTTAGCTTCAATTGGCACGGCTGGTGTCCCAGGCGTAGGTTTAATTATGTTGGCTATGGTTCTAGACCAAGTAGGCTTACCTGTAGAAGGTATTGGTTTGATTATTGGTGTTGACCGTTTACTTGATATGACACGAACAGCAGTTAATGTCACTGGTGACAGTATGGTTTCAATTGTTGTAGCTAAGTCTGAAAATCAATTTGATGAAGACGTCTTTTACGATGAAAATGCAGGAAGTAAAATTGAAACCATTGATTTTCATGACCTAGATAAAAATCAAAGTGATAATTAATTAACTTAACAAAATAATCGCTTAATAAAAAAGGTGCTAAAAGCACCTTTTTTTTTATCTTATTTATATCAAACGTTAACCAGTAATAAGTGGCTCAAATGACTTCACTAAGTCATCAATTGATTTCATCTGTTGTAAATACGGTTCAAGTTTATCCAATGGCAAGGCACAAGGACCATCACATTTAGCGTTATCAGGATCTGGGTGCGATTCTATAAATAAACCAGCCAAACCTAATGCCATGCCGCTACGGGCCAATTGTGCTGCTTTAGCTCGACGACCATCAGCAGAGTCAGTTCGACCGCCAGGCTGTTGTAAAGCATGCGTCGCGTCAAACATTACTGGAGCATAATCTTTCATTTCGTCCATAGCCAACATATCAACGACTAAATTATTATAACCATAACAACTTCCGCGCTCACAAAGAATAACTTGCTCATTACCCGCTTCAGAAAATTTATTGATAATATGGCGCATTTCATGTGCTGCTAAAAATTGTGGTTTTTTAACATTAATAATGGCATTCGTCTTTGCCATAGCAACAACAAGGTCAGTTTGACGAGCTAAAAAAGCTGGCAATTGAATAATATCAACAACATCTGCTACAGGCTGTGCTTGATGTACTTCATGAACATCTGTAATAATCGGCACATTAAAAGTTGATTTTATTTCTTCAAATATCCTCAGTCCTTCTTCTAAGCCTGGTCCTCGATACGAATGTACCGATGAACGATTAGCTTTATCAAAAGATGCTTTAAAGACATAAGGAATCTTCAATTTTTGTGTAACTTCAACATAATGCTCAGCAATACTCATTGCTAAATCTCGAGACTCTAAAACATTCATGCCGCCAAATAAAACAAAAGGCTTATCGTTTGCTATCTCAACATTATGCTTTTCAAGTTGTATTGATCGTATTGTCATAATTTTCCCAAAATAAAGTTCGGTGCTAAGTTATTATTAGCTACCAACAATTCTTAATAATTGTCCACAGAGCCAAGCCATATAAGTACCTAGAGCATAACCTAATACAGCAAGTAAAACGCCCACAGGAGCTAAAGATGGATGAAATGCTGAGGCAATAACAGGCGCCGAAGCTGCGCCACCAATGTTAGCTTTACTGCCAACGGCTAAATAGAATACAGGTGCTTTAATCATTTTACCTACAGCAAACAATAGTACTACATGCACTAACATCCAAATAATACCAATCGCGATGTATTTAGGCGCCTCGACAATTTGGGCAATGTCCATATGTAAACCGATTGTCGCAACCAATACATAAAGTAAACTACTGCCCACTTTCGAGGCTCCAGCGGCTTCAAGTCTTCTAACTTTGGTAAACGATAGTGCCAAACCAATGGTCGTCACTAAAACAATGATCCAGAATAATTTTGAATGTAAGCTGAATCTTTTTAAATCAGGGAAGTTTGATTGAAAATACGGAACTAAGTAATCTGCGGCAAAATGTGCCAAGCCTGCCGCACCAAAACCAACAGCTATAATCAGCATAAAATCTTTTAGTTCAGGAAGTTTCTTATTGGCTAGTTGATAAGCTTCTACTTTATCAATTAACCTATCAATGGCTGAAGTATCAGCACCATTTTTTGCATCAATACGCTTATGATTTGCTGCTAAATAAAGTAATACTGCCATCCAAAGGTTAGCGACAACAATATCAACGGTTACCATGATAGTAAAGATTTTACCATCTGCACCATAAATTTCTTTCATCGCAAGCATGTTAGCGCCTCCGCCAATCCAGCTTCCAGCAAGCGCAGCCATACCACGCCAAACTGCTTCAGGTCCGCTTACACCTATAAGTTCAGGCCAAATAGCTGAAATAATTAATAGTGCAATCGGTCCACCTATAACAACCCCCACCGTGCCAGTTAAAAACATAATAATAGCTTTATTACCTAAGCCGACAATCGCTTTTATATCGATACTTAACGTGAGCAATACCAGACATGCTGGCAATAAATAATATTTAGCAACTTCATCCACTTGGCTTAAATCGGCACTGACAATACCAAAAGTATTTAAAAGCGAAGGTAATAAATAGCACATTAACAATGCAGGTACGTATTTATAGAATTTTTTAAACGCGGGATGGTCACTATTAGAAGTATAAAAAACTAAACCAAGAATGATCGCAAGTAATCCCATAACGGTTGCATCATTAGTGATAAGAGGTGTGTTATTAACAATTTGTTCTTGCATTGCATAGCCTTATTTTTATTTTTATTTTTGATTAAGGCTATTGCCTCATTTTCAACTTAATTAATGTAATACGGTATCAGTTATAGTGATTTTATCCAATTGCATTTTTAATAATTGAGCAGCAGGATCTTTCGGACACTTTTCAACAAAATATTGATAATCGTCATACGCTACTTTAAAACAGTCCAATTGGTGTAAAAGAAAGCCCCGGTCCCGACGCTCAAAGGGGTCGTCTGGACGCAACGAAATTAAAATATCGACACAATTTAGTGCTTGAGCAAACAGTCCTTCTCTGATCAGGGCATTTTTAAGTGAACTGACATGTTTAGCAATAAGACTCAAGCGAGAAACATCTTCAATTTGATGAGTTTGTGGATCACCATCAAGATCATCCATGCGTAAATCAAGTTCATGCCAATCGAGAGACTCTCCAGTTACAGGATCAAATACAATCGCATATAGTTCATCACAAACAACACGCACCATATTTTTCTGAGGTACAAATACAATATCAGCTTCAAAATTACAAAGTCTAAATATATGGCAAAGCACGACACACTTTAATGCTGGAGACATCAGTTTAAAGTCAAAGCCTGTTGCTAATTTATGACTACTAACAGGCCAATTATCATGTTGAGTATCGATAAAAAGCTGAGTAATAAACAACTCATTAATCAGCTTCTCTGCTTGTTCAAGCGGCTCATCTATGGTTTCAATTAGCTGATTACACTGTTCTACAACCTTATCAAGGTGTTTATAATCAAAATTACAATCACCAAATACAACTTCTTCTATTAAAGAAAAGGCTTCAATTAATGATTTATCGGTATTTTTGAGTTCTGAAAATAATAATTCTTTCATTCTTTACTTTTACTACTTATATACTTTGTTACTTTAATTTAACTGAACCTTAAAATGGCTCTAAAAAAATACCGTTTGTTTGGTCATTGCAATACGTACGACTAACATTACCCAGCCCATAGCACCTAAGTAGCCAATGACTTGCATCATTCGATTACGTGCCAATTTTAGCGTGTAATAACCGGTAAAAATATATAAAACAATAGCGATAATTTTTTCTGCTAACCATAAGTACTCTATTGGGTTAATCGCTAATTTAACGGCCAAACCAACACCAAGTAATAACAAAAAAGTGTCGATAATATGTGGACTAACTTTCAACCATTTTTTATTTAACTGTGAAGATTCCATGAGCGTTAAGGCAAATCTGTAAGTAAACAAAAGTATGCTAATCGCTGCAAGTGTCATGTGTAAATGTTTCATGTTACGTCCTTTAATTTTGTTATTATTGTTTGTTTTTTATTAGTTAGTTATGGCTAAAAATTGCACATGTAACCCGATCATTACCAGAGTAGTCTTGAAAGGTCGAAATATCTTTATACCCTAACTGCTTCAAAATACCTCTGACTTCATGTGCTTGTTCAAAGCCATGTTCAAAATATAGAGCACCGTGGTTTTCTAAAAACCTTATAGCATTCTTTGCAATATGTTTGATATCAGAGTAACCATTGTCATTCGCCACTAAAGCTGAGAGCGGCTCAAATCGGACATCACCTTCAGACAAATGCTGATCGTTCTCATCAATATAAGGTGGGTTACTTACGATAATGTTGAATTTTCTACCTTGTTCTATAGTTGAAAACCAATCGCTTTGATAAATATTGACATGTGCAAGTTGTAACTGTTGAGCATTCCTTTGTGCTAAAGCTACTGCATCATGACTAAAGTCAACCGCATCCATATGCCAGCCTGGCTGTTCAGAAGCTAGTGCTAACGCAATAGCACCAGTACCAGTTCCTAAATCTAGACAGGTTAATTCGCTTTGTTGATGACAAGCTAAAATATGTTCAACGAGCAATTCAGTATCGGGGCGAGGAATTAAGGTGGCTGGCGAAACATAAAAAGGTAAAGACCAAAACTCACGTTGTTGAATGATGTAAGCAATTGGTTCACCTTTTAAACGGCGATTAAACAATAGTAAAAACGCTTGAAATTGAGCTTCAGTCAACTTCTTTTCAGGCCAAGTTAATAAATAACTCATTTCTTTGCCTAAAACAAAAGCTAATAAAATTTTACAATCAAGTTTTGCGCTATCAGAAACGGCAACAAGTAATTGTTGCCCCTGATTAAGTATTTCAGCGAAACTTTGCTGGCAATATTCAATTGACGGTGGATAAGATTCGTTCAAACCAGTAACTAGTTTTGCTCAGCAAGTGCCGCAAGTAAATCAGCCTGGTTCTCAAGCATAATTGGTTCTAATACCAATTGCAGATTTCCTTCAAGTACTTCATTTAAACGATATAGTGTAAGGTTAATACGATGATCTGTCATACGACCTTGTGGATAATTGTACGTACGAATTCGTTCAGAACGATCACCACTAGCAACTAAATTGCGACGCGAAGACTCTTCTTCACTGCGACGTTTTTCGTCTTCTGCTTGCTGTAAACGTGCTTGTAATACCGACATCGCTTGTGCACGGTTTTTATGTTGTGAGCGTTGTTCTTGACATTCAACAACCACACCAGTAGGTATATGCGTGATACGAATAGCAGAGTCTGTTTTGTTTACATGCTGCCCACCCGCACCTGATGCGCGGAACGTATCTACTTTTAAATCTGCTTTATTAATTTCAATTGCGTCGGCATCTGGAATTTCTGGCATAATAACAACCGTACATGCAGAAGTATGTACACGACCTTGAGACTCAGTCTCAGGTACACGTTGTACTCGGTGACCGCCAGACTCAAACTTCATTTGTCCGTATACACCTTCACCGACCACTTTAAATATAACTTCTTTATAGCCGCCTTGTTCACTTTCATTCATGTTCATGACTTCAATTCGCCAACCTTGTTTTTCACAATATCGGCTATACATACGATATAAATCACCCGCAAAAATTGCAGCTTCATCGCCACCTGCACCAGCACGCAATTCAACAAAACAGTTATTGTCGTCATTCGGGTCTTTGGGCAATAATAAAATCTGCAATTGCTCTGTTAGCTCTTCAATTGCTTTTTTAGCTGACTTAAATTCTTCTTGCGCCATTTCACGCATATCTGGATCGTCGTCTTTTAGCATTTCTTCCGCTAAAGAAAAGTCTTCTTCTGCAGTTTGGTAATCATTAAAAACACTAGTAACGGCTTCTAATTGAGAAAACTCTTTTGATAAAGCAATAAATTTTTCTTGATTTGAAAGTGTTTCAGGATCAGAGAGTAAGGCTTGAACTTCTTCAAAGCGTTCGACTAGTACTTCAAGCTTGTGATAAACAGATTTATTCATTAAGAAATCTTATAATTAGGAAACAGCGGATATAAATTGATGCTGGGGAGTTTAAAGGGTTCGGTAAACACTTTCAATCAAAGCCGTAAAAAAGCTATTGAAAGTATTCACTGTTAAATAGAAAAATTACTTATTTGATATTATAAATATCACGTAAGTATATGAGTTTATCAAGCTCTCCACCTTGCGCTGCCGATTGAATAGCACTGGTTGGAGCGTGCATAAATTTATTAGTCAACTTAGTCGCTAATTCGGCAATAATAGCTTCAGGAGATTTTTTCCCCTGTAACTGTAAAAGCGCTTTTTCAAGTAATTGATCTCGACTTTCTAAGCATTGTTTCCGATAGTCAATTACCGTATCTTGAGTATTCAAACCTCGTAGCCAAGACATAAAAACATCAGACTGGGTTGAAACTATCGCTTCTGCTTGAATAGCTTCTTTACGACGGTTGGCTAAGTTCTTGGCGATAATTCCTTGTAAGTCATCAACAGTATACAAAAACACATCTTCAAGCTCACCTACTTGCTCTTCAACATCGCGAGGCACAGCTAAATCAACCATAAAAATAGGACGATGTTTACGTTGACCTAATGCATGCTCGACCATACCTTTACCTATTATTGGTAAGGTGCTGCCCGTAGAGCTAATAACAATATCTGCATCAGCCATTTTTTCAGGAATTTGTGCAAGAGTAATAACATCAGCACCTATTGCTCCGGCCATTGCTTCAGCACGTGCTAAGGTTCTGTTAGCTACCGTTATTTTACCAACTTTATTTTCATACAGATGTTTAGCGACTAGTTCAATGGTTTCACCAGCACCTACAAGCAATACTTTTACTTTTTCAAGGTTAGCAAAAATATGTTTAGCAAGGTTAACTGAAGCAAAAGCAACAGATACTGCACTAGCACCAATTTCAGTTTCTGTACGGACTTGTTTAGCAACCCCAAAAGTACGTTGAAATAACCGGTCCATAACCAAGGACATAGAACCAGCCGCTTTCGCTTGGCTGTATGCTTGTTTCATTTGTCCCAAAATTTGAGGTTCACCAAGAACTAAAGAGTCTAAACCACAAGCAACACGCATCATATGATTTACGGCTTGTTGATCAGTATGCCAATATAAGCTGGGAGTAATCGTTGATGCAGGAACATTATGATATTGCTCTAACCAACGAACGACTTTCTCTTGAGTTACACTTACATCACCCTCTTGTACTAAATAAAGTTCAGTGCGATTGCAAGTGGATAATATAGCAGCCTCGCGGCACTCTACTGTGCCCAGTAATTCGGTTAACGCCGTACTTAAACGATCAGCGTTAAAAGAAATTGTTTCTCTAACGGCAACGGGGGCAGTTTTGTGATTGATACCAACAGCAACTATGGACATAACGCGAACTATTCAGCCTTTTGAAATACAGATAATGCAAAAAAAGATAATTTGTTATCGACCCACTATTTGCGATTAATCTCTTCATTAACCACATTATTGGTCAGGTTTTTAAAAAAACCTATGATCTATGACAAATAATGATGTTAATTTTACGAAAAATCACAGAAAATTAAAAGTACCAAACACGTTATCTAACGATATTTAATCGAATAACGACATTTAAACGAAGTATTCATCATTAATATGAACAAATTAACCTTATTATCTTTTATCTCATTAAATTGTATTTTAGTTTTTTTGTCTGGTTGTAGCTCCTTAAAGCACAATCAACAAGCAAAAATAGTTACACATCAAGCGCAGGTTGAACGAAACGAAAAGCTCGCAACATTACAAAATTGGAATATAAAGGGAAAAATGGCAATTATAACGCCAAATGAACGCCAAAGTGCAACACTAAACTGGCATTACCAAGGGGATAAAAATAAACAAATTCTTAACTTAACAACCCTACTAGGTATTCAAGTATTTAACCTTGAATCAATCAATGGAATGCACGTTGTCGAAGTCAATGGAGAACGATACCAAAGTCCAGACTTAAATAGCATACTTTCATCTTTAACAGGCTTTACCCTTCCAACTCAAGCAATGTCCCTTTGGCTAAAAGGGTTATCATATTTAGAGTCTGACATCGTCAGTTATAATAAAATAACAGATTTACCTGAGACATTAATCAGTAATTATGATGATAAGACTTGGCAGGTGCAATACAGCAGTTATCGGCAAATATCGCAATATCAACTTGCAACAAAATTCACAATAAAACAAAACGATTTAAAGATTAAAATTAATGTTCATCAGTGGGATGTATCCATAAATGATTAAGAATCAAGTAAGTTATTACCGCTTTCCTTCTCCGGCTAAACTCAATTTATTCCTTCACATTGTTGGCCAGCGTAGCGACGGTTACCATAAGTTAGAAACTGTATTTCAGTTTATTGATCACAGCGATACAATAGACATTAGAATTATTGATGAGGATAAGATTGAATTATTAACGCCTATTATAGGAGTTAATAATGAAGACAACTTAATTGTTAAAGCCGCAAAATTACTGCAAAAAAGTATTTTAGAAAAAAGTACAAATATTATTCCCCCGGTATTGGGTGCTCATATAAAAGTTACAAAAATACTTCCTATGGGTGGAGGTTTAGGTGGCGGTTCATCGAATGCCGCAACAGTGCTATTAGCACTGAATAAATTATGGCGAGCCAATTTATCTCTAACTGAACTTGCCCAACTGGGTTTGGCGCTTGGGGCAGACGTTCCTATATTCATCCATGGCTTCGCTGCGTTTGCTGAGGGAGTTGGCGAAGAATTAACGCCAGTGTCACCTAAAGAATGCTGGTACTTAGTAAGTAAACCTGATGTTAGCATATCTACTGCCAGTGTTTTTACCGCTAAAGCGTTAACGCGCAATACTCCGAAAGTAAATTTAAATGGTGATATAACTAAGCTAGACATAGACTTATGTCACAATGATTGCCAAACACTGGTAATAAAACAGTATCCTGAGGTTGCCAAGTTACTGGCTTGGTTGGTAGAATACGCGCCTTCTCGAATGACCGGGACTGGAGCGTGTATTTTTTCTCGCTTTGAAACGGAAAAAGAGGCGTGTCACATACAGTCATTACTTCCTGATGGAATAAAGTCTTTTGTGGCAAAAGGGGTAAATACCTCTCCATTAAGTAATGCAA
>Ga0209395_1007159_pt1 | contig 11815 bp, 10 predicted proteins | sample GOMGulsemesocosm_3_FD_184635 | JGI IMG/M metagenome (GOLD analysis project Ga0209395, IMG submission 184635) | Methane-oxidizing microbial communities from mesocosms in the Gulf of Mexico - GOM9D Gulf of Mexico (SPAdes) (version 2) | ecosystem: Environmental > Aquatic > Marine > Cold seeps... | reverse complement strand
GGGTGAGGGTGAGGGGAGGTGAGAGCGAGGTGAAAGTGGGTAGCAATCCAGTACACCCGCCAGTACACAAAGACGGGTATTATCGGAAGTTAGCAGATGTTCATTGCCGGGGCCTGATTCGGGCGAATGCTAGGCAACTGCTAGGCTGGCACGTTTCGGCAGGCCTTGTGGCTGGGATGTCGATAGTGGCTTGGGCTTGCAGCCCAATGCGGTAATGACCACTCAGATGATCAGGCTCGCAAGTGACACCGAGCAGCGCTCGCTTTAAAATCACGTATTATTAGCCAATTGATAACAGTAGTCTCTGGTGAAATCGTCGGCGGGATAAAAGCACTCTATTCGTAACTCTTGCAGGGCAACATCATGAGGTGTTCCGAAAGTTGTGTAGGTTGAGAAAAAGTTTAGGTCGATGCCATCTATGTTGTAGTGCATGGTAAACAGCGGCAGGTCGACGGCTTCGGGGAGCTTCGAGATCATCGGGTCGAGATGGGTTAACGTTTCCAATCTTTTTAGCAGTAAACTAGCGTCACTCATTTTGTCTATTTCAAACACTTCTTGGCGAACGAGAGCAAGAAGCTTTGGGGCTAGTTGCTGCCAGTTAATCAAATGTTCTTTTATAGCATCGTTGGTCAAAAATAACTCGTAGATATTCTTGCTCGCCATTAACGTATCTATTGATACGAACTGAGAAAACAGCTTGAAAACTGCGTCATTTGCCATAACCAGATCGCCTATGGGGGTCATGACTACACAGGGAAACGGATTGTGATGTTCGAGAATACGGGTGAGCGCCGCTTTTGCGAACTTCATGCTGTCATCGTCTAGCGATGTACTGCGGTAGGACGAAGCGAACCCTGCTGACCGCAACAGTACGTTGGTGTTTTTCAACGACAATTCCAGCGCTGTGGCTATCTTTAACACCATCTCACGGCTAGGCATGGCACGGCTATTTTCAAGAAAATTCACATGCCGGTAGCTCATCTCAGCCACATCAGCGAATTTCTGCTGACTTAATCCATGCGCTTTTCGCAGCTGGCGAAAATGGTGGCCGAATTCCGTTTTACTCTGCATTTGCCGAGCTCCTTTGCCCTACGTTTGTATTGCTAATAAATTAAAGCCAAAGGACTCCATTATCTTTATTCTCGCTATCGCTAGATAGGTTTTGAAACTGAATTTAAGGAACGCGCATTTTTCCACTACCTTGCCATCTTTAATAACAAAGAAGTCACAGCCGCGAACACGGTGCTGACTAGATTTCTTCAGCGAGGTGCCGAGTACCAGTGTCCAGCTGGCACAGACTCGGTTGCCTTCACCCACGATAACGGCATCGTCGTAGCTGTGAGAAGGCATTAAGTATTTGAAATAGAAGGCGAAGTGGCTTTTAATGGCCTCGATGCCATGCTTGGTATTGCCAAATTCGCCACTACCAGACATATCCCGATAAACGGCATTATCGTCGAACAATGGCAAGATTGCATCCAAGTCTTGCGTCGCGTAGCCGTGGACCATTTGTTCAACCATTCGATGTCCATCGGTTGCATTGGAGTTGAAGGTGATTTTTCCTTTTAACATGGCAAGCTCCTTTTTGGGCCTTTGGTTTTAAATATTGGAGTAATTGTAGGGGCTAGCCATATTGAAAACTATTACTTGGGAGGTTATGGATTCAGGATAGATTTTAATGCCCAGCAAGGCCATGGAACTCTGTTTTTTTTATGCGGCCCCAACGTGAGAATATACCGAGAGAGAGTCAGCATTGTTAGGCCGCCATGGAAAGAGGCAGTGCGATCAAGTAAGTCTCATACGGTGTTTTGCAGCCTAGGATTGAGGGGCGGTGGTAGATTATCGCCATTAGCCCATCCAAATCTAATTGGAATATTCATTTCAAAATCTTCGCCAACTGGACTTACCGCTATTACTATTTTGATTTGTCATATCCATTTCATAGGATATATCTGGATGTTCTCACCGATGTAATTGAACGATGATCTATAGAGTTGTAATTTTTCTTCCCTAAGCAAAAGTCTTACGGGTGATTTGTATCCCTAAATGGCCAAATTAACCAAACTTCTGACCCATACCGAAGTAAACAACGAAAACCCCAAGGCTCATCAATCTTCATGACACTTCATTAGCACTTGAACTTAATGGATGTTCTGAATAGCCTCGGTGAGAATTTGGATTGGTATACTTAGGCTAATTCCCAGTAAAACGCGGCTCCCGCCCCTCCAAATGGGCCGTAACGCCCTCTCTGTGGTCCTCAGATGCAAACCCTTCTGTTAGATACGCCCCGGTAAGCTTGCGGTGTTCGGCCACATCTGCGGAGAAGCCTTCATAGAACAGCTCCTTAATACGACTGAGGGCATGAGGAGAAGACAGCAGGTACTGTTTGGCCATTTCCAAACCGCGTTCCTGTACTTGATCTGGCTCGACAATCTCACTCACATAACCAATAGTTAGGGCCTCTTCGGCTGACATATACTGCCCTGAGTAAAGCAGATGCATGGCACGGGAAGCCCCGATAATGCGAGGTAAAAGCCAGGTCCCAGCACCAGTATCAGGGACTAAGCCACGCTGAGCAAAAGGCCAGGCGAAGCGGGTTCGTGGAGTGGCAATGCGAACGTCACAATGACACGAAAACTCCGCGCCCATTCCAACAGCAGGACCATCAACGACACCGATAACCGGTTTGGGACAGTTGATCAATGGCCACCACCTATTTTCCTTTGGCACGGATTTTTCGCTCTTATTTTTTCCCGAGGCAATACGATCGTAATTTTCCTGACTAGCAAATTCAGTGAGGTCCAAGCCAGCACAAAAGGAGCCGCCGCTTCCAGTTACAATCAAAACACGCACAACGGAATCTTCAGTAGCAGCTTTTACTGCGCTGCCAAAATCGGCAAGCATCCCATTATTCATTGCATTGCGTTTCTCTGGTCTGTTCAGGGTAAGGGTTGCAATGCCGTCTTCAACTTCATACTTAATCAAGTCAGTCATACTAAATCTCTCTCGAAGATGATATTCACCGTAAATTCCAACCCTACCTTCACCATGGCACTCTTGTTAACTTCGCCCAACCGGCCGCAAAGGAGCGCAGATGTCAGATCTTAAACGGAGAGCTTTACAAGACTGCTTGAAATGAAATGTCTTGATGGAAATTCAGCCTCAAGACCTGAATCTGAGAACGCCCCTGCGAATTCACGAAAAGGAACCTTGCCCGCTATATATAAACTGTACCGCAAGCTCAACATAACTGTCCCTATCACCTCCAGAATTCGCATACAATTCAGCTGCACGGTAGGAAGCGGCGGAGGACATCGACATTATTTTTTGTGCATCTTTTTTTGAAATGTCGTACTCTTTCGTCATAGCATTCACCAGTATGCGGCCAATGCCTCCACGACGGTTTTCTTTGACACTCTGTAAAGCCGCCTCTATATCCGGTTGATCCGACAATACTCCAACCACATCACCCCGGGATCTTTCGTCGAAGTTGTGATTGACAACAGCATAGATCATCTCGGTATAGTCTTTTGCATTCGCTAGAGAAGCCGATATTTTATAATACCTCAGCTCTTCTTCGCGAATTAACAATGCCTGCAATAAATGAAGACGACTATCAAAATACTTATATAGTAGTGGTTTGCTTGCTTTTGCTATTCTTGCAACAGACTCCATCGTCAACGCGTTCAATCCATTTTTTACCACAAATTCCTTTGTGGCATCTAATAGTTGTTCGCGGCGATCAACGGGTGATAGTCGAACTCGTTTCTTTTTTTCACTGATACTTGAATTCATAAAAAGGGTAGGATTCCTGAAACCACGTCGAAAAGGAGATCACATCAACGCTGCTGAAGCAGCCTTTACCAACCGAGACAAATGCCCCTAACTCTGACATCTGACAAAATTACGGCACAGCTCATGTCGCCATTATTTCTCCCAGATACAAAGAATAACATCACTTACTAGCTACCACATAACTTTCACCGAACAATAGACGCTGCGATGCAGCGATCAGGGTTTATCGGCAGACTTCTGACGAATACAACTCGCCCTTTTCCGTAACTGTTGCTTGGCACTATTATACTTATCGTATAATATAGAGAAAATGTTTCGCTAGCCACTTACCACTAAATTTAGAAACAACTAATGTGAAGCCTGTTATAGCGTAAGGTTAATCTAAGAACGTTTCTGTCCTTACTATCAAACTCAATTACCTAAAAGTGTAAATAATGGCTAAAAAAAGAAAGCAATTTGAAAGCAGTTTTATGGCAAAAATCCCTCGTTTTGGCTATTTACCCGAGGAGGACAGGTATCTACTGAAGGCTGAACCCGTACAATACCGCTTCAATGTCATTGGCGCCGGCATTATGGGCCAAGAGCACATGGAGGTTACTCTCCTTGAAGGACGAGGCACCATTCACGGCGTATTCGACAGCAACCCATCCAGCGTTGAGCAGTTTAAGCGCCTTTTTGCTCGTCATTCAAACGACAGCGACTTGATAGAATACAACACTTTAAAAGAAGCATGCAATGACCCTGACGTAGACGGTCTGATTATCGCAACACCCAACTACAGCCATTACGAAGTGATACTTGTCGCGGCAAAATCAGGTAAACACATCCTGCTAGAAAAGCCGATGGCGACATCATTGCTGGACGCTTTTCGAATAAAGGAAATTGTCGAAAACTATGATGCCGTTTTTCAAGTGGGTTTGCAGTACCGTTACAAAGCAATCTATGTTGAGGCAATTTATGAGGCTCTCGAACGAAAGTCTTTGGGTGATGTTAAAATGATCAGCATGGTAGAGCATCGCCCACCGTTTTTAGACAAGGTAAAACAATGGAATAAGTTTTCCGGGTATTCCGGAGGCACCTTGGTGGAAAAATGCTGTCACTACTTTGATTTGATAAATTTAATCGCTCAGTCCAGACCGGTCAGCGTCTACGCTACTGGCAACATGGCCGTTAACTTTTTGGATTTTGAGTACGGCAACGAAAAATCAGACATCCTGGACAGTGCCCAGGTAAGCATTGTTTACGAAAATGGTGTGCAAGCTAGTTTTAATCTTTGCATGTTCTCCCCTCAAACCTACGAAGAGATCGTAATTTGCGGGGACGAGGGACGACTCAAAGCCAGTGAAAACACCGATCACTTGAGAAGTGGACACCCAAGAAATCACTTAGAAATCATGCGCGGTGAGCGGCAACCCTCTAGAATATCCATTCCTGCTTATCCGGCGTACATTGAAACTAGCGGACACAGCGGCGCGACATTCTATGAGCATATTTATTTTGTCGACAATATTACTGGAGAAAAAACTAACACCGCTACCGCCAATGAAGGTTTTTGGTCTGTCGTTGTTGGAGTTGCCGCAGAAGAGTCGGTAAAAACCGGTTCCGTGGTGAAAATTGCCGATTTACTAGCGGCAAATAACATTGCCATTGAGCCCTAATATTGTGGCAATAAGCTGGCTCTACCTGGTAAAAACAGGCTTACTATAAGTACTTCCATCACGAAAAAGAGAGAAATATATTGAAACAACAATCTATTTTTATCACCGGTGCCGCGAGCGGAATCGGTAGAGCCACCGCGGCGTTCTTCCACGACAAAGGTTGGTTTGTAGGCTGCTACGATATCGATATAGATGCCCTGAAAGTACTTAAAAAGGAACTTGGCAGTAGCAGTGTAATTGCCTATCTGGATGTTCGTGACAAAAAAGGGTTCGACGAAACGATGGCGTCATTCAGTGAACTCACAGGTGGCCGATTAGACATTATGTTCAATAATGCCGGCATGGCCGTAGGAGGTAATCTGGACAACCTGCCCTTCGAAAAAATTATGGATATGGTAAATATTAATTTTGTCGGTGTCTTAACGGGAGTTTACGCGGCAATACCACTACTGAAGAAAACAGAAAACTCTTTGTGCTTTTCCACCTCGTCATCATCGGCAATTTTTGGACATCCAGGCATGGCAACTTACTCTGCCACAAAATTTGCTGTTAAGGCGCTAACCGAGGCACTAAGTGTTGAACTGGCCCGCTATGGTTCCAGAGCGTCCGATGTGCTGCCAGGTATTATTGATACACCGCTATGGAAAGGTGATCGATACGCGACGGGAAAAGTTTTATCACCTTTGAATGACTTACCAAAAATAAATGCCAACAGAACAGATTCGGGAAGAACAATTGCACCGATAGAAGTCGCTGAATGCGTTTGGAACGCTTATCACGGCGATAAATTGCATTGGTATGTACCGCCAGAAATGGAACAGGGCGAAGTCGTAAAGGCGCAATCCCCCGAAGCGAGACGCGATGCCTTAATCGCCCAGCATAGCAAAAAATAAACAGGGAGATCGACTAATTTAGGGCATATAACAACCCGGAACAAACGCTCATATAGGCGCTTGCTCAACCGTTCAGCTACTACCGGTAGTAGCTGAACGATGAGTTCTATCCCCACCCTTGCTACTATTTAACTGGCCCTGAAAACTGGCCAAAAATGTGCTTTTGCTTGCTGCTAGGCGCCCGCATTCGCCTTAACGGCCATGGGTTACACGTCCCGGTGTCACACATCGACCCAAAAAACGTTGTGAATCGAGTTTTTCTGCTAGCAGACACTCTTGTATATCCCATTAAGCCATTGAAATGGTTGCATATTTACATTTCTCAGGTTCGACAATTTACTCCACTGCCTTTCTGGATGTCATCTTTGTGACATCCAGAAAGGCAGTCTAATGCGCCACACAATAGACAGTGAAGGTTTACCCAGGCGGTGAGTATCGCGCTGACGCGAATAAATGTCAGCTCCGCAAGTGCAAAAGATTAAATGGGATTGAAGCTCTCTTTAATGTCAGCTGCAGAAAATCAACTCGATATCCCGCAACAGATGCCTTCTTCAAATTCGGGGCTCAAACCCTGTTTGAGCTTGGGCTCTACCTTGGCTATCGACAGAAGAGACTCCATGCAGTCGCGTATGGAAACGTCAAGCGCCCGAAATTCCATACCAAGTGCAGCCCGGATACGGCCGTTGCGCAGTTCGCAGCCCCGCCATATAGCCCTGAATCAGCTTCCTTTGCTTGAATCATTTCAGGGAGGGGGTCAATGAGTGTGTCGCACCTGCAAAACCCAGCCCGGGGAGCAGGCGATCGATGCTGGCGCAGACATCCTCAACGCCCCGTGTTTCTGTCGACCAGGCAATGAAACGCTGCCCGCTTTCAACACTGACACTTTCCAGCACCCTAATGTGCGCCTGGGGTTCTGTTCGTCAGGGTAACGGTCCTCGTAAAGAACAGGACGGCGAACAAGTTCTTGCATATCGGACTCGGAAATAACCGCTGCGATACTTGACGTCAAAACAACGCGACTTACGGTTTCCGACATGTTAATGCCATTGATGACATGGTCACAGACTTTTTTGACGTAGTCCATGTCATGTAGGTAGAGACATGCGACAAATGCGCAACTCCATGGCAGCCCTTAAATATCTCGTCAAAGCAGCCAGCCTCTTCGAGATCTGCCGAATGAAGGGTCAAGCGTCCAGACGCATATCCCGGATGCAAGAACCGCTACTACAACTAGCTTTTGAGTCATCACTGCTCTCGTCAAATAATTTGTTAAAAGCTCTAAAGACTTCTTTATTCAACATAACGACACTAAGCAGGCCGCTTTTTCGAAAACCCTCTATAAATGTCGATACGTATTTTATTATACATTTGGCCACTAACAGGCACAGGCTACCAATATGCCAGACAAAATACAATTGACGCTCTATACAAAAAGGGAATATGGACGTATCTTCAAGTCAATAGGGCAAATTCCTGCAGCGGGCTGTGAATTAATGTCATTGGATTCCGCTCAAATAAAAAATGAGCAACGAATAATGAACGACTGGGAAGGAATTCAATTTTAATTGACGTTTAGCATAATATAAGGAGAGTTACCGTGGATCGAATAGGACTCCTATGCATTTCAGTACCCAAATGTGGTCTCATGCGTTTTAATGCATCGCCTATTAACAGGACCATGACTAGGTCTAATATGTAGGCATTTTGCAACATTGAGCTCTATTTGCAGTTTTCAGATAGGGGGGTCGCCAATTTAGGCTGATTATTGGCGTAAATCCCAACTATCTAATGGTAATCTTGATAATTGAGTAAACCGTTTTAGCCAACATTGTATTTATTATACAATGCATATAATATCGACTTATTACACTAATAGTAAATAAAGCGCACTACGATCGACAGAACTAGTAGGAAAAATACGACCGTGGCTATGTAACTTACTTCTGATCGAAAACAACCGCCCAAATAAAATCCCAGTACTGTTTTATAAACAACGGATTAAACAGCTCTTAAAGGCAATAGATAATGTCCTCGCAAACAGAAAAGAAAACACCAGGTAAGAATAAAAAGCTCTCTTTTCCTACTATTCTTGCTTTTGGAACAGGCGCAATAGGGGAAGCTGTTTATCTGGGTTTATTTAATGCCTTTATCACTATTTACTACAATCAAATCATTGGGCTTTCAAATGCTCTAATCGGTACTGCCATTATGTTAGCCCTAATTGGTGATGCCATTACAGATCCTTTGGTTGGAGTCGTTTCAGACCGCTGGAAGTCGAGGCATGGGCGACGACATCCTTTTTTGTTTGTTGCCCCAGTGCCAATGGCCATTACACTCTATCTTATTTTCAACCCTCCTGAATTTTTTCTCTCAGGTCCAGACGGTCCTTCACAACTAGCCTTGTTTGCCTGGCTCGCCACTTTTACTATATTAAGCAGAGCACTAAATACCTTATATAGCATACCCCACACAGCCCTTGGGGGGGAACTGTCGAAAGACCAGCACCAGCGTTCGAAAATATTCAGCGCCAATACCGCAATGGGTGCAGCATCTGGGACAATTTTTGCGTTTATTCTTTGGAGTTATTTTTTTGCTGGCGAGCGAATTCGTGCTTCTGACGGACAATTAGTTCCCGGGCATTTGGATGCGGCGGCCTATGGACCCGTTCTACTATTCGGTTGCAGTATTATCATAGTCGCAATCTGGGCTAGCGCCACAGGTACTTATAACCAGGTCCCACACCTATCTCAAGCTGACGGCAATGAAACCAGACTCACTTTGCGTGACCTGTTTAACGAAATCCTCAGTACATTGAAAAACTCCAATTACGCTTACCTTTTGGTGGGATATTTTTTTATTATGATCACCAGCGGTATTTACGACACCATGCATGTTTTTATCAACACCTATTACTGGGAGCTAATACCTGATCAAATTCGCTGGTTTGGCCTAATTGCAGCACCTATGGGTATAACCGGTGCATTGTCTGCGCCTATGCTTATGCGCAAATTTGATAGAAAGCCTGTTTTACTCGGCGCCATCGCAGGCGTTACCGTATTTGCGCAACTCGTCATTAATTTACGCTTACTGGGACTACTTCCCGAAAACCACGACCCAGCACTTATGCCAATACTATTGGCTAATGCCGGCGGATTTGCCCTCTCTCTCGGTATCAGTTCTGTAGCGATTTTTTCGATGCTTGGCGATATTATCGACGAAAATGAACTTGAAACTGGACGGCGACAAGAAGGGCTGTTCTATTCCGCCCGATCATTTTTTGCAAAAGCCTCCAATTCTTTTGGTCATTTTATTGCAGGTATTACCCTAGATGCCTTCGTACACTTGCCCTTTAATGCAGTGCCGGGACAACTCGAGGAAGGGATACTTACAAGGATGGGGATTATTGCTGGCCCCATTATGGGCATTGCCGCCGTCATTTCGGCATTCTTCTACTACCGTTATAACCTAACAAAGGAACGACATCTACAGGTAATACAATTACTCGAAGAAAAAAGGTTAACGAATTCGTTTCGGGCGGAGTCCAATAGCGATCATGTCGCTCAAAACATGTCTGAAAAGCGGACAGAAGCCCAGTAATAATAACTGCAATTCGATTGCGTATGGTTGAATACACAAAGAATACTGATACCCTTCCCAATTGAACTCTTGCTACTCATTTGTAGAGTAGCGATTTATTCGCTAGCAATGTGCTCATTCACATCCCAATCTACGGCTTCACAATTTCGCTGTTCGGTTTTCTCATGGTATGCTACAAGCCTTCTTATTTACGAACGGCCAGCTGCATATTATGGTAAAAGAGAAAAAAACTAGAACCCGGCTTAGCCCTGAAAAACGAAAAGAACTCATTCTGGACCACGCCGCAAAATTTATCGCGGCTGAAGGTGTTTCGGCATTGTCAATGGAGCGCCTTGGCAAAGAAGCGGGTATTAGCAAGTCCTTGGTGTATGCCTATTATCCCAGTATGACTGACTTACTCCAGACACTTTTAAAACGCGAATACAAGATCTTGCGGAATCAGCAGGCCGTCGCTGCCGATAGCGCCGAGACGTTTGAACAGTTTGTCCGAAGAATAACTAGAAGCTACCTGGCCTATATCGAAGATCGCGGCTTATTACTCGAACGATTAATGGCTGAACCCAGTGTCGCATCTCTCGGAGATCCAACAACGTTTCGGAGGTCATCAGCTGTAAACCATATTGCTACAATTGTTGCAGATACTTTTGATATAGATCTTAAAATTGCCACACCCGTTATTGATATTTCTTTCGGTTTACCTGCAGCAGCAGGCAATTATCTAATCCATAACCACGCCAACCGTCAAACGATTGAAGATATTACCGTTGCCATGATGATAGGTAGCATTGAAGCCATCAAACAAAAATATGACATGTCACTGAAAACCCTGGTTAGGCGTTAGGCCTTTTTAGAGGGCAGGCTGCACATCACATACGCTTCAACTCAAATATCCGAATGGCTCGACTAGTGGCCATCTAGAAATGTAAACGGATGGATTGCATTTTCAGCAGGGTTATTATCAACATTAGGTCGCCTGTTGTGTCTAGGCCGTGAGAATATCACCGTTCTTACGCTTATACAGCAAGGCTTCAGCAGCCTTCCCTTTGGGCAAAGTGTGCAACAGCGCCTTATCTAACCAAACCATAATCTTTTTCATCTGTGGTTGGCTTTCCACTGTCGGGCCAAAGGCAATTCTTCTGGCGGTTCAACTTTGATATCAGCCTCAACCCCATACTTAACATCGAAATCCGCAATACATCTTGAGTTTTTCCAATAACGCTGGAAGTGCGTTTCGCCGACTAAAACAGAGCCATATGTTCGTCGAAGAAAGCCCAGAATTTATTTTGCACTGCATCGGTTTCACGCAGAATTTCGTGAGCGCAGTCGTCTAATGTTTCTAGGCGGCATGTACTACAATTATTTGCCCAGAGGGTCACTTGTTCTTGCGACACAACAAAGTCCTTTTTTCCCACACAGCAAAGAATGGGTAGTTTTATTTCATCAATATAAGCTTGTCTGTTAATCAATTTCATGGATTTAACTGCGGCCAAGGCCCAACCGAAAGTAATCCCTGCCAGCCTCAGCTTTTTATTCGCATCATTCAACGCCACGTTAATATCAAACTTCGCCCGATCGTAAGTAAGACCATTGTTATCGAATGTCACCGCGGTCTCATTATACGGGCCCGCCCCTAATGCATAGACTTTGTTGCTGACGAACCATCCGCGCAGGCGCGCTAGCATGGTCAGGGCCGTCATTTGTAGTTTAGAAACATTGATGCCAACCATTGGCCCGCTTAAGATCAAGCTGGAAAACACATCGGGATAATCATGGACAAAGCGAATGGCATTATGCCCGCCCATAGAATGGGCAATCATGTGACGCGGGCCTGCCATTTGATCTTTCAACACAGTCTCATAGACTTTGGAAAAA
>Ga0209395_1007157_pt1 | contig 11817 bp, 9 predicted proteins | sample GOMGulsemesocosm_3_FD_184635 | JGI IMG/M metagenome (GOLD analysis project Ga0209395, IMG submission 184635) | Methane-oxidizing microbial communities from mesocosms in the Gulf of Mexico - GOM9D Gulf of Mexico (SPAdes) (version 2) | ecosystem: Environmental > Aquatic > Marine > Cold seeps... | reverse complement strand
AGTCTTTACCTACAGAATACAACATCACTGGATTATCAAATTCAGCCGCTACCTCACGAAAAATATGGATAGATTCAGCTTCAAGTTTTTTTAAATGGGTTAAATTCATCTGTTAATACAAACTTTGTGAAAAATTAATGTTCATATAATGCCACAAACAAAATATTTTTCCATATAACAAACGCATTCAATATAACTAAAGGTAATAAGGATAAGTAAATAACGTTGAATTGAATATTTATAACTTTTAAAATGAAGGTAATATTGAAATATAGTGATGACAAGGGTGACTAAGTGTAAAAAGTATCAATATTAAAAATAAAAATAAAAAAGTCAGCGTGTCACTGACTTTTTAAAGATAGGTAAGTTTTAATTGAACTTAAATACTTAACCTTTTCCTATTCTGCTTCACTATCTTTTCACCAATACCACTCACCTTAGTTAGTTCATCAACAGACTTAAAGCCTCCTGCTTGTTGTCGATAAACAATAATAGCCTGAGCCCTAGTGTGGCCGACTCCTTTTAAACTGATTAATTGCTCAAAGGTGGATTTATTGAGATTAATCACTTGCTGTTTTTCCACTTGAGTTGTGTGCTCTTGTGGTGACTGCCTTGCCACCGACTGGGATACACGAGTCTCTTTGGCAAATGTTATTGAAGGGCTGATGAGTAAAACAACACCAAGCGTTATGGCCGAAATGTTTTTTGTGAAGGTTTTCTTGAGGTATTCTGACTGGTTATTCATCTTTAATTCCTTGTAAAGTACTAAAATAATAAATAACTATTATGTTGATAATAAAAAACCTAGTAACAACTTAACAGTTATTACTAGGTTTAGATTGATAATATGTGTTTGTCAAAGGTCTTATCTCTGAATATATCTAGGCTTTGATGAACACTTTCACTAAAAGTCACTAACCTTCCGTCAAGTAAAGTTCAATAAAGCTACTGCCATACAATCTTATTTAATTGTTGTTCATCCTCAGCAAGGTTCATTTTAATTATTTTGTTATTCTCACCAACAGTGATAAGTCTTGGAATACCTCCTGAGGCAAAACGCTTATAAATGCTACGATCGACATCAGCAGCTAATGTCACTCTAATACCATGTTTATTTCGCCAGTTTTTCACCGTCTCGATATCTTCCTCACGGGCAATAGCGATAATTTCAATCGTATTATCATCTAGTAAAGCGGAACGATTTAAGGTCTTTAACAGTCTATTTGAATCATCACACCAAGTAGCAAATAAAACGACTAATTTACGCTTTCCTAATTGCTGTAGATTAACGACTTCACCATCAATTGTTGTAATTTTTTCTATCGGTAATATATCGCTATTACTAATATATTCATCAAAGACAACAGCTTCTGGCTGGTGTAGCGGCAATACCTGACAAGCTGATAATGTTATCGTCAAACCTACAGTAAAAAGTAGTTGTGTTAACGTACTAACCTTACTTTTACTCATAAAAACTTTCCTCTATTGACTTAGCAAATTTCTCGATAGCAATTTAACCTTAAATAAAACAACATGCCAACTAATACCAGAGATAACAAAACAAAAAAGTCATCTCTACTAGCGCTTTGTCGCTTGCTTAATTAGAATAGCACTCAATATTTCTATAGCCTGTTATTATTGTAAGGAAATCATGAGCAAAGCAAGTAGCCTGTTAACTCCTGTACTGGCCAAGCGCCGCGGAAAAAATCCAGATAAAAAAAGCTGGCATAATTTGCATGGCAGCAGTAGCAGCTTTGCTTTATATCAAGCGGCACAAACCGCACAAATGCCCATTTTACTGATTACCAGTAATACTCCCGAAGCTCTGAAGATAGAGCAGGAGTTAGTCAGTTTAGCTAAAAGTGATAATAAAAATAAGGCTAGTATTTGTTTGTTTCCAGATTGGGAAACACTGCCATATGATAATTTTTCGCCGCATCAAGACATAATTTCACAACGCCTTGCCACCCTGTACCAATTATCTCGAATGGAAACAGGTATTATTATCGTACCGGTGACAACATTAGTACAAAAGCTAGCACCTAAGCAATATATTGAAGCCAATAGTTTAGTGATAAAAAAAGGCGATAAAAGAGATTTACATCAAATGCGACAAGCACTTGAGGCGAGTGGCTATCGAAATGTAGAACAAGTATTAGAACACGGTGAATTTTCTGCACGTGGCGCTATTTTAGATTTATATCCAATGGGTAGCAAAACCCCGTTCCGTCTTGACTTCTTTGATGACGAAATCGATGAGATTCGATTATTCGACCCTGAAAGCCAGCGTTCAAAAGACTTAATAACCGAGATAAATTTACTGCCCGCACATGAGTTCCCTATAGATGAGGCAGGAATTAATTTATTTCGTAGCCAATACCGAGAACAATTTAGCGGTAACATCCACAAAGAATCAATTTATCATCAAGTAAGTAACGGTATTTTACCTCCAGGCATTGAATATTACTTGCCATTATTTTTTGACAATAAAGCAGTTTTTGATACGCAAAGTGATAATGAAGACAAGTCAACGCAACTAAGCAATACTCTGTGTGATTATTTATCGATGAATACCTTAGCGGTTATCAGTGGCGATATAGAACATTCTCTAGCTCAATATTGGCTAGATATAGACTATCGATATGAAAACAGACGTTATGATCCAACACGGCCGCTATTACCACCAGAACAGTTGTTTTTATCTGAAACCGAGCTTTATACTGCATTAAAACCTTTTGACCGTATTACCATCGCTAAGCGAGAGCCCGGGGCTAACAGTGAAATTAGCACCAGCACTAATACAGCACTTAACATCGAGCCAAGTACAGATCTTAGTAACGAAAAGAAAAGCAAAAGCAGCGAAATAACTTTTGATGTTAAACCCTTACCTGATTTAACCATCAATCATAAATTAAAACAGCCCTTTGAGTTAATCAATGACTTTATTAGCGATAAAGAAACACCAAATAAAGTGTTGTTTATTGCCCAAAGCCAGGGTCGTCGAGAAAGTGTTTTAGAATTACTTGAGCGGGATAATATTAAGCCTGCGCAATTTGCCAGTATTGATGATTTTATTAATGCCAGTGACACCATTGGCATTACTGTTAATAGCCTAAGCCAAGGTTTTACCTTCCAAGCTAAGGGAGCAAGTGCTAAAAATGCTATTGCCTTAGTCACTGAAGCTGAGCTACTTGGCGATCATGTTTCCCAAGCAAGACGACGAACAAAAGCACAAGACATACAAGCCGATGCCTTATTTAAAAACCTAGCTGAGCTTAGCATTGGCCAAGCCGTTGTGCATATTGAACATGGTATTGGTCGCTACCAAGGCCTGCAAACTATAGAAAACGGTGGCATCACTACAGAGTTTTTAGTGCTGAGTTATGCCAATGAAGCCAAACTTTATGTACCTGTTGCCTCATTACACTTAATAGGCCGCTACTCGGGCGCTGACAGTGAACATGCACCTTTACACAAACTAGGCACGGATACTTGGAGCAAGGCGAAGCAAAAAGCTGCAGAAAAAGTCAGAGATGTCGCAGCTGACCTACTTGATATTTATGCTAAGCGAGCCAGTAATCACGGCTATACCTTCAAACGTGACAAACAAGATTATCAAGCGTTCAGTGATAGCTTTGGCTTTGAAGAAACCTTTGACCAAAAACAAGCGATTAATGCGGTAGTCAGTGACATGATGTCACACAAAACCATGGACAGGCTTGTATGTGGTGATGTTGGCTTTGGTAAAACAGAGGTTGCAATGCGTGCTGCCTTTGTTGCGGTGAATGACGGCAAACAAGTTGCTATTTTAGTACCAACAACCCTACTCGCTCAACAGCATTATGAAAACTTTAAAGATAGGTTTGCCAACTGGCCGGTAACAACGGAAGTACTATCACGCTTTAAAACACCTAAAGAGCAAAAAGAGATCATCGCCAGAGTGGAGTCAGGCCAAGTAGATATTTTAATTGGTACTCACAAGTTACTGCAAAATAGCATTAAATATAAAGATTTAGGCTTATTAGTGGTTGATGAGGAGCACAGGTTTGGTGTAAAACAAAAAGATAAAATTAAGCAATTGCGTAGTAATGTTGATATTTTAACACTCACCGCAACCCCTATTCCACGAACCTTAAATATGGCGATGGGCGGCATGCGTGATTTATCTATAATTGCCACACCACCAGCAAAACGTTTAGCGGTTAAAACCTTTGTTAGAGAGCGTGATGAAGCGTTAATTCGCGAAGCCATTTTACGTGAAACCTTACGTGGTGGTCAGGTGTACTTTCTACATAACCATGTCGACACTATTGATAAAACTGCCGCGGACATTCAAGCGTTAGTACCAGAAGCGCGGGTTACTACTGCTCATGGTCAAATGCGTGAGCGTGAGCTTGAACGCATTATGAGTGACTTTTACCATCAACGTTTTAATGTCATTGTTTGTACCACTATCATTGAAACAGGTATTGATGTCCCGAGCGCCAATACCATTATTATGGATCGAGCAGACCACCTTGGCCTTGCCCAGTTACATCAATTACGTGGTCGTGTCGGTCGTTCACATCATCAAGCCTATGCTTACTTGTTAACTCCTCATGAAAAACGAATTACCAAGGATGCAAAAAAGCGCCTTGAAGCGATTGCTTCATTAGAAGATTTAGGTGCAGGTTTTACCTTAGCGACACACGATTTAGAAATTCGTGGTGCTGGTGAGTTATTAGGTGAAGATCAAAGTGGCTCGATGAGCCAAATTGGTTTTAGTTTATACATGGAAATGCTTGATCTCGCGGTAGCCGCACTTAAAGACGGTAAACAATTATCGCTAAACCAAGTGATGTCGGCACAAACCGAAATTGAGTTACGCATACCTGCGCTAATACCGGATGATTATATTTTTGATGTCAGCTTACGTTTAAGTTTGTACAAGCGAATCGCCAGCTGCAAGGACAAACGAGAGCTAGATGACATCCAAGTTGAGTTAATTGACCGTTTTGGTTTATTGCCACAGCCAACCAAAAACCTGGTTCATATTGCAAAATTGCGTTTAAAGGCACAAATAATCGGTATTTCCCGCATTGAAGCAAGTAACACCGGCGGATCAATCGAGTTTAGTAATAATACCAGCGTTAACCCAATGTCAATTATTGGTTTAATTCAAAAACAACCGACAGTATATAGTATGGCAGGGGCAAACAAGCTGAAATTTGTAAAAGCTAATGAAGATAGCCAAGCACGTTTTACTTTAATTACCAATATTTTAAATGATTTAAACCGCGTCAAATAACAAAATAAATTTTTATAATGTTAAACCTTTATAGTGTTAAACTGGCAAGGTTAGCTTTTAGCTAACCTTGCCCAATGCCTTAAACACGGACTTTTAATGAAACACCATTCAATTTTTACTCCCGCATTAACCTCTTTATGCATGTTAGTTACTACTGCTTCATTGGCTTCAGGTAATATTGCACAACCAGTAAAAGCCCCTGCGCGCTGGTTTGAAATTGAAATTATTCTTTTTAAGCAAATATCAAATAAAGAACAAAATAAAGAGCAGTTTTCTTCTCAAGATTTAACCGCTAAAAAACGTTATGCTATTGATTTATTAGCGCCCTACTTACAACCTGATATTGCTTCATTAAAACAGTTATTACCAACATGTGGCCAACCTAGTGCTGCTTTCCCTTATGATATAGAAGCGATACCTTTTGATGTCCTTTCAAAAAAGAATAGTGCTATAACAGACGCTAGCTTAACAAGTCTCACTGTTACTAAAACAATGAATAACGCAGCTAAAGAAATTGAAAGCCACACAGATACCGTAAAGCAAGATGAAGAGCTAGAGCAATCAGCCACCAACACAGACGATAGTAATACATCTTCAATGTCGGTAACTGTATTACCTTCAGCACCAGATCCTGATGAAGTTGAAAGCTCAGCATCAGAGAAATCGACAGCACCTGTTGAACATGATTATAAAGTACAATATGCCAAGGTAATGTTATCTAATTACAATCAGTTTCCTAGTGATGACAAAACGCCATTTTGCGTAATTCCCGCTGAATTTTTTCAACAAAACTTAACTGCTGAACAGTTAGCGCAATTTAATGTTGATGGTTTTCCTGTTGAAAAATTAACAAATACTATCAATGGGCTAGAGCAATGGCGCGATGATGAAAATGGTGTGATTACTTGGGCAAGTAATGATCCCTATTTAATTAGCCAGGATTCATTACGATTAAAATCGATTGCTAACCGCATTAAGCGCTCACGTAATTATAAGCCTTTGTTACACTTAGGTTGGCGACAAATTGGTGAGACTCGAAGAAAAGCAAAAGCAATGAAAATCTATGCTGGTGAGCATTTAGAGTTAAACTACCAACAAGCGATTGCAGAGCAAGCAAAACTACAAACAACCCTTGCTATAGAAGCCATTTTAGAGAAAAGACAGCAAGCAGAAGCATTAATTATCAATCAACAGGTAATAGACGATAATCCAGTCAATGATACTGCTAATGTTGCTAGCAACATCACTGACAAGAATGCAACACCTGAACGTAATTTGACATCAGAAGCCTTAAGTTCAAAAACACTCTATTCTGACATGTCACCTGCTGAAACCTTATCAGCTAAACTAAATACGTTTGATAACATAGATGTTACCGAGTTTTCTCCTAATGAGTTGTCGATTGAAGAAGAGTTACGTCAGCATGCAAAGCTACAACAACTCGACAAAATATTTAAAGAGTTTGCACAACTAAGTAATGAAAACACTGAAGAGATTACTGAAGGTATTGTTGCTCAATTATCAACTGATATAAATACCCCAGTAAGGTCTCCGCTTTATGAAGAGTTAACACAGGATAAATCTATCTCCATCGAGACACCACTGCAGCCTTGGTCGCTTGATGGTTTATTTAAGGTACATCTAGACCATTACCTTTATATCAACAGTGAACTAAATCTTGTTGAAAAAAGCACTTTATCTAGTACTACTAAAAATAAAGCGGATGTTACAACACCAACACAACAAATTATTTCTTTTAAACAAGACAGACGTGTGATTAGCGGTGAAATACATTACTTTGATCACCCACACATAGGTATGATTGTACAAATTCGCCGGTTTGACCCAACAAAACCAGCAGCCGAAGCCGTTAGTCAGTCTAAGAAATAAAACTCTAATCACCAGAAAACAATCAATTACCGTAAATAAGGTTAATAAAATGGATAAAGAAATAGAAATTCAAGCCGCGGTATTCCGCCGTTTACTTGCACACTTGGACTCGCGAAAAGATGTGCAAAATATTGAGTTAATGAACTTAGCTGGCTTTTGTCGTAACTGTTTTAGTAAATGGACAGTGAATGAAGCAGAGAAGCTAGGTGTCGAAGTCGATATTGATACTGCACGTGAGCAAGTGTACGGCATGTCTTATAATGAATGGAAAGAAAATCATCAGTTACCAGCGACTGAAGAGCAAATGGCTAAGTTTAATGAGTTAAATAAAAAATAGACTAAGGTGTCCGTATTTTTCAGTGACACCTTATATATAAATAGCCTTATGAAGAAAATAGGGCTATTTCATCTTCGGTTAATTCACGCCAATCACCTGGCGCTAAACCAGCTAATTTAATGCCACCTATCTGTTCTCGGTGCAAACCAATAACCCTATTACCTATTGCAGCAAACATACGTTTTACCTGATGATATTTACCTTCGGTAATAGTGAGTAATACTTCACTTCTGTATGACTGCTCATCCACCAAGTCTTCTTGTGCCACTCGCGTTAATATCGCAGGACGAGTCAGTGAATCTTCACCTTGTAACTGAAGTCCTTGTTCAAATCGAGTGATTAAATCAGCCAATCTCTCATCGTCAATTTCGGTTCGCAACCATACTCGATATGTTTTTTGACACTGCTTTTTCGGTGAAATAACATTATGTGACCAGCGACCATCATCAGTGATCAATACTAATCCGGTAGTATCTGCATCTAAACGACCGGCAATATGTAAATCAAAGGCCTTATCTACTTCAATAAAGTTTAGTACCGAAGGGTAGACCTCGTCCACATTAGAACAAATACTATCAACAACTTTGTGCAAAATATAATAGCGAGAGCCACGCGCCGTTAATTGCTGACCATCAATTGTTATGGTGTTATTTTCATGCACTTGCATGGCTGCATTTTTAGCAACTTCACCATTAACACGGACCTCTCCACTTTTAAGCATTTTTTTAGCTTCGGTTCGGGTCAGCTCGGTACTTTTACAAATAAATTTATCTAGACGCATTCGGGACTCTAACTTGCTATGGTGAAAATACTGCGACATTATCCGCATTCAGCAGTAACAAGCAATAATTTTTATGATAAAGCTGTTCTCAGTGGGACAGATTTAATATATCACAAACCAAAAACAAAAAAGTCCTACTGAATAAGTAGGACTTTTTTGTACAGATGGTAACTGATTATTAGCAATAGGCTCTTATTAAGCAGTATATACCGTCGCTATTCTACTTCCGCTAAATACCAGTAACCTTGATTTAATAACTCTGTAGCTAATTCAACAAATGCCGCGTTGTGACTCCAATCGCTCATAGCATCTGGCGTTAACATCACGTTATCACAAAGTAGTTTCACGCCATGAGCGATATCGCTTGAAAATTTCAGCTCTGTACCATTGATGTAACAAAGCCCCTGCTCTATCGTATCTTCAAAGTAAAAGGCACGTAAGCCGCCTAAGCGCTTAATTCCATGACTATTTAATAGATTACTGACTTCTGGTAACTCAAAAGGCTCATCAGGTAACATAATATCAAGCTCATGCTTGGCCGTCGTTAAAAACTGACCAGTAAATGTTTTAAAAGTAGCATCATCATCAAGTAAATCCTGAAGTTGCCCTTTGATGCTAGTGTAATCATTATTCGTCACTTCACCGCTATGGCTAACAACCTGTCGAGTAGCATCGGTAAGTAACTTACTGCCTTTTTCATTATCAATTAAATGATCAGCAAAGGCGCTCAATACACTGACCGCCGAATTAGCACGAAAACCAACAGAAAAACTCATTGATACATCAAGGGAAATTCCTTCGTGAGGAAAGCCCGGCGGAATATACAAAATATCCCCTGCTTCTAGTTGCGTATCAATAATGGCTTCAAACGGCTCGACATGTAATAACGCTTCATGGGCGGCAAATTCTACATGAGTGCCGTTATTTCCAACACGCCAATGACGTTTACCTGAACCTTGGCAAATGAACGTATCGTAGTTGTCTATATGTGGACCAACACTACCACCTGGCATAGCAAAACTTGCCATTAAGTCATCTAAGCGCCAATGAGGAAGAAAGCGAAACGCTTCAATAATTTCTGCCGCTTCTTCAGAGAAGTTATCTAATGCTTGTACAACCAACGACCAGTCTTGGTTACCTAAATGTTCATAGCTTTCAAAAGGGCCAAAAGCCGCTTGCCATTTACCATCTGTTTTATGTACCAAACGTGACTCTATTTGCTCTTCCATTGCCAAACCAGCCAACTCATCCGCGGCAATAGGATCAACAAAGTTTTTAAAACCTTGACGGATAATCACAGGTTTTTTCTGCCAATACTCATCTAAAAACTCTTGTTGAGTCATTTGCATTAAATCTAAAGTATACATAGTGCTCTCTTCTCTTTTAACTTATCTTTGAAGTCGTCGATTAAGTAATCGACTCTATTAAGCCACGGACATGCCGGCTATTTTATGCCAAAAGCCATTACACTCAGCAACACCATCAAGCACCTTTTTAGTAGGATTAATCAGTTGCTCTCTAAAGTTATCAAGCTGAGTAAAGGCTTCAGTGCTATCAGCACTAACACGGGCAATATCGACACCCATTGCTTTTAAGGCTGGTATTTCATTAATAAGATTATACTGGTAACCGGACATAGTTTGAATACCATTAAGCACAAAAACTCGTTCACCTTCACGACTATTCATGCGGCGACCCTGTGGATACTTAATACAGCAGTATTCACAATCATCTTTGGCCTTATCTTCAGAGCGCGCAGTAAAGCAGCGCGCTGAGTAGGCTAGAGGTAAATAGCCCCAAGAGAACACTTCACATTCGAACTGGTCACGAATACCTGCATCCGTCGCTTGCTCTAATAAGGTTTTAAGCCAATCGCCACTTAGCTCCACTGGCATTAACCAACGGGTCATACCTTGCTTTATCAGCACTTTAAGTGTTGATAAGTTGTAGCAATTAATTGCTGGCCCTGATACAAAAGGCATTTTTAAATCATGCATTATCTGCACAGCACTTAAATCATTCGCTTCCACCAAAAACTCACCGTTATCACACAAGCGTTTTAATACTTGTATTTCAGCTGGCGACTCTAATAAGGTCATAGTCGAAACAACCACTTGCTTATTACACTCTTGAGCCACTTCTTTTGCTAAACCTATCCAGTCTTTTGCGCGCAGCTCACGTCTTTTTGAGCAGACCGTTTCACCCAAATAAATAACATCGGCGCTAGAGTCTTTTGCTTGTTGATAGAAGTCGGTAACTTCTTGTTTTGGCCAGAAAAACATACTTGGCCCTAAAGAAAATTTCATAATTTTTCCTAATTCTAAAATCTGTCATTAAGTTAACGTTAATTTCAGATTAGCTTTAAGCTGTATGGTGTTATTTCAAGGAAGTAACACGGAGTTGACGCTAGTCAACGAGTATTTCTGACGTAGAAATAGCGCCATACAGCGACAAGGTAATTGACAATTATTGCCACTTACGATGATACGCACCTAATGTAGTTTGTGAGCCTTCTGATAAATTGGCTAAAGTATCCATCCAAGCACCTTCAACAGCATAGTTGTCTGGGCTTTGTTGATACCTATCTATCGCCATGCGCCATGTTTTCGCTACTTGCTCAACATACGCAGGACTACGTTGACGACCTTCTATTTTCACCGAGACGATACCCATTTTCACAAGTTCAGGGATAAGCTCTAAAGTATTTAAGCTGGTAGGCTCTTCAAGGGCATGGTAAACGTTATTGTCTACTTCAAAGCGACCTTTACAAAGTGTTGGGTAGCCGGCATTTTCATCAGGCTGATAACGATCAATCAGTACATCATTTAAACGCGACTCTAAGCCTTTATCGGTTTCTTGCCAGCGTACATACTTTGCCGGTGAACAAGCACCAACCGTATTAGGTGATTCACCAGTCATGTATGAAGATAAGTAACAGCGACCTTCAGCCATGATACATAAACTACCAAAAGCAAAAACTTCTAGTGGTACTGGGCTGCTTTTGGCTAGTTGTCTCACTTGTTGTACCGATAAAACGCGCGGTAATACCACACGGGCAACATCAAAGTTATTTTTGAAAAACTTTATCGCTTCTAAGTTTGTTGTTGAAGCTTGAACGGAGACATGTCGCTCTACATCGGGATACTTAGTTGCTGCATAATCAAGCACACCTAAATCAGCAATAATAAGTGCATCGGTACCTATCTCGACTGCATTATCAACCGCTTTTTGCCAGCGTTCTTCACCACCGGCGTGAGCAAAAGTATTGATAGCCACATGCAGCTTTTTACCACGAGCATGTACATAGTCAGCCGCTTTGGCCAACTTACCATCATTAAAGTTAAGGCCAGCAAAGTGACGGGCATTAGTATCATCTTTCATGCCAATGTAAACCGCATCAGCACCATTATCGATTGCTGTTTTTAATGCTGGTAAATTTCCAGCTGGACAAAGTAATTCCACAACCACTCCAGTTATTATTTATATAAAAAGATTTATATAAATTATTTTTATAAAAAAATT